>ERZ824488.691-NODE-691-length-42597-cov-6.839382_pt1 | contig 42597 bp, 38 predicted proteins | sample MGYA00519936_ERZ824488 | MGnify/ENA primary metagenome ERZ824488 (study PRJEB31778, sample SAMEA3449153) | human gut metagenome | biome: human gut; feature: human-associated habitat; material: faeces | place: United Kingdom | collected 2010/2012 ... | reverse complement strand
AAGCCTTATCGTGCAAGCACGAACGGCTTTTTGAGCTTTTGACCCTGGCATCATTTTATTGAATCGCTATAGAACCTATGTTCGTTTCTTTGCCTGTGTCTATAGTAGTATAAAATTTGCCGATTGTCAATCATTTTTTCTGTCTGTGGAATGGTTTTGGCAGATATGCCGGAAGGGGTTTTGTTTTTTATATAGAAAGAGCAGCCGGATGGTTTCGGCTGCTCTTATTATAAACGTTTCTTATGTTTCAAGTCAATATTTTTCTACGACTTCGCCCTGTTTCTTGTAGATGCTTCCTGCCGGAACCACGCCGCGGACGGAGGAAAGCGGATAAATATTGGAATCGTGGCCAATGACCGTGCCCGGATTCAGGACGGAACCGCAGCCTACTTCCACGCGGTCGCCCAGCATGGCGCCGAATTTCTTAAGGCCTGTCTCGATTTTTTCCTCTCCGGCTTTGACTACCACGAGTTTTTTATCGGATTTCACATTGGAAGTGATGGAGCCTGCTCCCATATGAGCCTTGTAACCCAGGATGGAATCTCCCACATAGTTATAATGGGGCACCTGCACCTTGTTGAAAAGCACCACGTTTTTGAGCTCTGTAGAGTTTCCCACGACAGCGCCCTCTCCCACGATGGCGTTTCCCCGGATAAATGCACAGTGGCGTACTTCGGCATCTTTCCCGATGATGACGTTTTCACCGATAAAAGCCGTAGGCGCTACTTTGGCTGACCGTGCAATCCAGACGTTGCCTTCTCTTTTTTCGTACTCTTCTTCGCTCAAGGTGTTTCCGAGAGCCACGATAAAATCTTTGATTTTTCCCAGAACCTCCCAGGGATACTCTGCTCCTTCAAAAAGCTCTGCCGCAATGGTTTCCTTCAGATCATAAAGATTTTCGATTTTACACGTTTCCATCATACTGTCTGTTCCTCCTTTTTGGCTGCTGCCCGTCTTGGAGCGGGCTTCGTTGTTTTCTGATAATAGGGTGAGAGCTGGTCGAACATGCCCTTGAGGGCCGTCTGATAGCTTCCTGCCATGACCTGATCCGTATGGCGGCGGATGAACGTCGTCAGCTTCACCATGTATTCCTCCTGGGAAATGGTTCCCTCCGCCACATAGGTCAGACCCTTCTCCCAGCTGGCCGTAAGCTCCGGGTTCAAAAGCGACCGGATGGATACGTTGACCACACAGAAGATCATCTCACCGAGTTGGGTCGGTGTCAATACCTGAGTTTTCTTATTTAATGCCAGATACTTATTCGCTACCAGTTTTTTCAGGATCTCCGCCCGGGTCGCGCTGGTGCCGATGCCGCTTCCCTTGATCTGGGAACGGAGCTCCTCATCCTCGATAAGAGACCCCGCATTTTCCATGGCAAGGATCATGGAACCGGAATTGTAACGCTTGGGCGGCGAGGTCTCGCCTTCCTTGATGCTTAAGCCTTTCGCCGGAAGGATGCTTCCTTTTTTAAGGGCGGAAAGGGCATTCAAAAGGGCCGGATCTGCATCCAGGTTTTCACCGTCCCCTTCCGTGTTCTTTTTTTCCTTCGGCATCCCGGCCACCTTGAGATATCCCGGCTCCTGTAAAATACGGAAATTGGAGAAAAAACGCTCCTTTCCGATCATGGAAACCAGGCTGACCTTCTGATAGACCGCCGGCGGATAAAAGATACTTAAGAACCGCCGCACAATCATCTCATAAATTTTCGCCCCGTGGCCGCCAACGGACCGGAGGGCAGAGAGCCCCTGACCCGTGGGAATAATGGCGTAGTGGTCGGTGATCTGCTTATCATTGACATAGCGCGTGGAGGCGATCTTTTTATAGGCTTCCCCGGCCAGAACCTCCTGCACGAAACCGCCCGCATAGTCAAGAGCCGCAAGTCCGCGGATATTTTTATAGATTTCCTTGGACACTGCCGTGGAAAGGACTCTGGCATCGGTTCTCGGGTAAGTCACCAGCTTTTTTTCGTAGAGCTCCTGGACGATTTTCAGCGTCTCGTCCGGACTGATTTTCAGATATCTGGAACACTCATTCTGAAGCTCCGCGAGGTTATAGAGAAGCGGCGGATTTTTTGTCTCCCGTTTCTTTTCCATGCGCTCCAGAACCGCCTGCAGAGGCTGATTTTTCTCCAGAATACGAATCAGTTCCTTCGCATCCTTCTCCTCCTTGAAGCCATTTTCCTTGTAAAGCTTCGGGGACTGGTACCAGTCGGAGCCCTGAACCGCCCGAAATTCTCCCGGAAACTCCTTTCCATCGCCGAGGCTCTGTGTAGCTACCACGCGGTAGAAGGGCGTTTTCACAAAATTCCGGATCTCCCATTCCCGGCGGACCACCATGCCCAGCACGCAGGTCATAACCCGGCCCACGGAGATCACAGTATAACGCGTTCCCAGATAATTTGAGATGGCATTTCCGTATTTCAGCGAGAGAAGCCTGGAAAAATTGATTCCCATGAGGTAATCTTCCTTGGCCCTCAGATAGGCGGAGCCGGCGAGATTGTCGTACTCGGAAAGATCCTTCGCTGTCTGGATCCCGTGAAGGATCTCCTCCTCCGTCTGCGAATCGATCCAGACTCTTTTCCGTACCTTGCCTTTGACTCCGGCCATTTGCTCCACGAGACGGTAGATGTATTCTCCCTCCCGCCCGGAATCGGTACAGACATAGATCACGTCCACGTCCTTCCTTTTAAGAAGGCCGCTGACGATCTGAAACTGCTTTTTCACCGACGGAATCACCTCATAGAGGAATTTTTCCGGGATAAAAGGCAGGGTCGCGAGACTCCAGCGCTTGTATTTCTCGTCGTAGACCTCCGGATAACTCATGGTCACCAGATGGCCGACGCACCAGGTCACCACGGAATCCTCACTCTCCAGATAGCCGTCTTTACGGACGCCGTTTACATGGAGAGCCCTGGCAAATTCCTGGGCCACGCTGGGTTTCTCCGCAATATATAATGATTTTCCCATTCAACTAATTCCTTTTCTTCCAAACTGTAGATCTTTTTTCCGAAAAATCAGAAAAGCAAAGCCATAAAAGACGAGCCCCAAAAGCAGAAGAAAAGCTGCTGCCAGAGCTCCATTTCCTGCGCCAAACCGTTCTGGACGCAGAACCGAAAATACTGCGAGATTTCCCGGGAGCTCCAGGATTCCTCCTAAATTTCCAAGGAGATAGAGCACAAAGCTCAGTCCCGTAAGGCCCCAGAGAAACAGAGCACGCAGCTTTTTCCCCATTCCGGAGCAGGAAATCAGAAAACCGAAGGCCCCCAGCACAAACTGGATGGCAAAGGCTCCCAGGCCCAGAAAAAGGAACTCCATAATCTCAAGCTCTCCCGGACGCAGAAGCTCCGCAAAGAGAACGCCGGCTCCCATGGAAACAGCCAGCATCGCAAACTGACCGAAAACAAGAGAAAACGCTTCCGTGCGGATCACTTTTTCCCGTCCTAAAGGGGTTGCTATGTAGACGATGAGCCTGCCGCTCTCCATTCCCTCCGCCACCAGCTCTTCCGCCCGGCGAAGCGTGTATACCGTCGGGAGCAGAAGCGCCCAGAAACCGAAGAAAACAGTGGCGACTGTGCCGGAGACCGAAGGATCCGTAAGTTTCAGAGAAACCAGCTTCAAGGCCGGGTCCAGGAAATATTCTTCCAGTCCCAGAAGGAGGCTTTCGCCGGTGGGCACGCAGGACAGGATCAGAAGAGCCAGAATCAGGCAGAGGGCCAGCTCGATGCCGCACCATTTTTTCCAGGTCTCTTTTATATTTTCCAGAAATACAGGCGAACTAACCACGGATCTCACCTCCGTAATAATGAATAAACAGCACTTCTATGGGCTGATGAACCTTCTCCCAGCCCATGAGATGATACTTTTCAAGGACAGGAAGGAAAGGAGTCAGCTCTCCGGTCACGGCCACCGTCACCTGACTGCCGCAGACGCCCTGGACCTCCACATTTTCTTTCAGAAAGCCCACAGCCTCCTGCTCGGAGGAAAAGGTCAGGATATAGCTCTGCCGCTTCTGCCGGCGAAGAGCCGCCACATCGTCAATGTTTACCAGATTGCCTCTTCGCAGCATTCCGATCCGGTCGCAGCAGCGCTCCATCTCCTCAAACTCTCTCGAAGCCCAGACCACGGATTTTCCTTTTTCTTTCTCTTCCCGGATCAGCTCCGCCAGGCAGTGGCGGGCGGCCTGATCCAGATCCCTCGTCGGTTCGTCCAGAAGCACTACCCGGGGGTCGTGGACAAGAGCTCCCGCAATGCCCAGCTTTTTCTTATCCATAGGAGAAAGCTTCGCAATCTTTTCCTCCAGATTCAGCCCCAGCCTCTGGGCGGTACGGATGCCTTTTTCTATACTTTTTCTCTCCCGCACGGCTGTCTGGAACCTCAGATACTGAAGGCCCGTCATGGCTGTGGGAAATTCCGGCTGCTCCGGCAGATAACCGATCTGACAGGGCAGATCCTTCGCATGGTCATGGCAGTTTCTTCCATCTACAGAGCACCAGCCGTTTCCCGGGGTGGAAAAACCCAGGAGCAAAGAAAATATCGTTGTCTTGCCGGAATTTTCCGGTCCCAGAAGACCGAACACCTCCCCGTCGGTAATCTCAAAGGACAGATCGAACACCCCTCTGCCTGTCCCGTAACTTTTTGTCAGGTTTCTAAAACGGATCATATTTTATGGTCGTTCCCCTCTTTGGTATCATTTATGATGCTTACAAATTGCTCCTCCGCAAAGCAGCTCCCGCAATTCTGCAAACATTCGAAATCCGCTGATTTACTGCGTAAATCGCTGCTTTCTCATGTTTAGCGGGTCTTAAGCTAAGCCTTATCACCGTGCAAGCACGAACGAAGGCTTAGTTTTCGACACTTGCATCATTGTATCGAATTTTTAGACAAATTACAACCCCTCCAAAAAAGCCGTAAAGAAAAACCTCCGGCATTTCTGCCGGAGGCAAATTGCTCAATCTCTTATTTTGCCTGAATGTAACCCTTTGCTTTCAGAGTCTCTGCACAGAGTACGGCTCCGCCTGCTGCACCGCGGACCGTGTTGTGAGACAGACCGACGAATTTCCAGTCGTAAACGGTATCCTCTCTCAGACGGCCGATGGAAACGCCCATGCCGTTCTCATAGTTGACATCGAGAGCTACCTGGGGACGATTGTCCTCCTCCATGTAGCGGATGAACTGCTTCGGAGCGCTGGGAAGGTTCAGCTCCTGCGGAAGACCCTTGAAGTTCACCAGACGGTCGATCAGCTCCTCTTTGGTCGGTTTCTTTCTGAATTTCACAAAAACAGCGGCGGTATGACCGTTCAGCACCGGAACACGGATGCACTGGCAGGTGATCACCGGGCTGGCAGCCGGAACGATTACGCCATCCTCAATCTTACCCCAGAGACGAAGCGGCTCCTTCTCGCTCTTCTCCTCCTCACCTGAAATGAAGGGAATGATGTTTCCGACCATCTCCGGCCAGTCCTTGAAGGTCTTTCCTGCTCCGGAAATGGCCTGATAGGTGGTGGCTACCACTTCGTAGGGCTCGAACTCTTTCCATGCAGTCAGAACCGGTGCGTAGCTCTGAATGGAACAGTTCGGTTTTACTGCGATAAAGCCTCTGGTGGTTCCCAGACGTTTCTTCTGATGCTCGATGACCTCGAAGTGCTCCGGGTTGATCTCCGGCACTACCATGGGAACGTCCGGTGTCCAGCGGTGAGCGCTGTTGTTGGAAACGACCGGAGTCTCAGTCTTTGCATAGGCTTCCTCGATGGCTTTGATCTCCTCTTTGGACATATCAACTGCAGAAAATACAAAATCTACAGTGGAAGCAACCTTCTCTACCTCGTTTACATTCATAACGACCAGTTTCTTCACTGCTTCCGGCATCGGAGTATCCATTTTCCAGCGGCCGCCGACTGCTTCTTCGTAAGTTTTTCCGGCACTTCTGGGGCTTGCTGCCACCGTCACTACCTCAAACCAGGGATGATTTTCCAAAAGGGAAATGAAACGCTGGCCTACCATTCCGGTAGCGCCAAGGATACCAACTCGTAATTTCTGACTCATTTTTCTAATCTCCTCATTCGCGTGCCGCTTGTCTTTGTGTTGCGTACACATGTTTTTGTATTATGGATGTGATAATATACCACTTTTTCAAAAAAATCAAGCTTTTCTTTAATCTTTTACAGTTTACCACACTGACGCGGGTTCAGTCAACCTTCCTGCCCCGCTTTTTCCGCGGCCGCCCGCTTCTGCTCCTCCCGCTCTCTCCGGGAAAAAACGCAGCCGCAGTAGTCCTGCCGGTAAAGTCCATACTCCGCTGAGAGCTCGATGGAGCGTTTGTAGCCCTCTTTCTTCTTAAAATCCGTGGGCAGCCAGACCACTCCGCTCTCCTCAGCGCACTGCTGGCCGATCTCGTTAATCTTCGCTGCATTTTTCAGCGGGCTGATGGTCAGAGTCGTCGTGAAAAAGTCAAAGCCCTTCTCCGCTGCCAGCCGGGCCGCTTCCTTGAGACGCAGCGCAAAGCAGGCAAAGCACCGTTCACCGCCCTCCGGGATTTTCTCAAGCCCCTTCACTGCCTCATAAAACTGCTTCGGCTCGTAAATTCCTTCTATTACATGGATCGGATAGCGAGCAGGAAGTTCTCTCGCCAGACGCTTCTGCTCCTCCACCCGTTTCCGGTATTCCTCCTCCGGGTAAATGTTCGGATTAAAATAGAAAATCGTGATCTCAAAATAATCCGAAAGATATTCCAGACAGTAACTACTGCAGGGCGCGCAGCAGCTGTGAAGAAGCAGAGTCGGAACTTTTTCCTGCGGCAGCTTTTTTAAGACCGCCTCCAGCTCCTTCTGATAATTTCTTTTTATATTGTTCATTCCTTGTATTCTCCTTCGGCGCAAGAGCGCTCTTCGCGTATTATACACCCTTTCCGGATTTTTTCATAGGATAAACTATGCGGGTACACTGCCCGTAAATCTCTGAAACGGAGGTATCCATGGAGCCGCTTTTAGAATTAAAAAATATATCCCATGCCTACCACACCAAAGGCGGCGAGACCAGCGCCCTCTCCAATCTGTCCTTTCAGGTTTTTCCCGGAGAATTTCTCGCCATCATCGGGCCCAGCGGGTGTGGAAAAACGACCATCCTCTCCATCATCGCAGGGCTGATCCCGGCGGAGTCCGGTGAGGTGCTTTTCAAAGGAAAACCCATGCCGAAGCAAAACAAAGAGCTCGGCTATATGCTCCAGAAGGATCAGCTCTTTGAATGGCGTTCCATCTATAAAAATGTGACCCTCGGTCTCGAACTCCAAAGAAAAAAAGACCCGGAAAGTCTTTCCCGGGTAAAAAAGATGCTCAAAGAATACGGCCTGGAACCTTTTGCAAATGCCAGGCCCTCGGAACTCTCCGGCGGCATGCGCCAGAGGGCGGCGCTGATCCGGACGCTGGCCGTAGATCCGGAACTTCTTTTGCTGGATGAGCCTTTTTCCGCTCTGGATTATCAGACCCGGCTTTCGGTCTGTGACGACATCGCTTCCATTATTAAGAAGGAAAATAAAACGGCCATTCTCGTCACTCATGATCTCTCGGAGGCCATCAGTGTGGCAGACCGGGTCATCGTCCTCTCCAGCCGCCCTGCAACCGTGCGGCGGATCGTCCCCATTTCCGTTTCCATTCCGGACCGGACTCCCATGCGGACACGGAATGCCCCGGAATTTAAGGACTACTTCAATCTCTTATGGAAGGAGCTGAACCATCATGAATAAAGAATCCCGTCTTCAGGAAGCCTACCTTTCCAGGCTGGAAAAACAGCGCAGAAAAATCATGGCCGCCCGGATTCTTCTGGCGCTGGCCTTTTTTCTTTTGTGGGAAACTGCGGCAGACCGGGGCTGGATCGACAGCTTCTTTTTCAGCAGCCCCTCAAGACTTGGCAGACTTTTTCTCTCCATGTGGCGGGACGGCAGCCTCTTTCTTCATGTGGGCATCACCCTCACGGAGACTCTGGTAAGCTTCGCCCTCGTGGTCGTCATCGGTCTCGCCGTCTCCCTTCTTCTCTGGCTCTCTGACAGCGTTTTTCAGGTGCTGGAACCCTACCTCGTGATCCTGAACAGCCTTCCGAAATCCGCTCTGGCCCCGCTTCTCATCGTCTGGCTCGGCGCCAACAGCCGCACCATCATCGTCGCCGGAATGTCCGTGGCCATTTTCGGAACGATCCTGAATCTCTACACCGGCTTTACGGAGACCAGCCGCGAGAAGATCCGCCTCATCTACACCCTTCACGGCACAAAAAAAGACGCCCTCACGAAGGTTGTCCTTCCTTCTACGGTTCCGATGATCATCAGCATCATGAAGGTTAATATCGGCCTCTGCCTCGTGGGCGTTGTCATCGGAGAGTTCATCGGCGCACGAAACGGCCTCGGGTACCTCATCATCTACGGAAGTCAGGTCTTTCAGCTGGATCTGGTGATTCTATCCATTTTGATTCTCTGCCTTATGGCTATGTTGCTTTATGGAGGGGTTACGGTGGCGGAGAAACTTTATCACAGGAGACAGCACGCTTAAGGATGTTATTTCCGTACCGGCGGAATTGGTGCCGGTACGGAAGATTTCTGTCAGTCTGCCTGAATCAGGAAGCCGTAAGACTCAGTGACGTCAGTATGGAGCAGATCATATCCACATTTGCCGTATACTGTGTTGCCGTGATGCAAAGTATATACTGCTGATCCGTCGGATGGAAAAACATAATCGCACTGCAGTCTCCGTCTTCTACCCGATAAGAAACACAGGGAATTCCGTTAATTGAAACAATATCATCTACCGGATAACCGGCCTGCCTGATTTCGGATGCAAGTTCCTCTATATTTTCTGCCCCGTCATTCTTCGCCCACACGACAGAAACAGCCGGCGCAGTGTCCGAACCTGAAGTATCACCTGCGGCATAGAGAAGCCCCTGATTTATCTCTTCTTCTGACAGTTCATATGTATTCCAGTCAGCCGGAAGATACAGCTGAAACCCATCATCAAAAGGCACCCAGACTCCTTTATAACCGGCTTTTTCCTGGGCAAAAACAATCGATGTTGTTGTAGAGGTATCTTCCGGATTTGTTATCATTTCCTGCGTATCTGATTCAACCGCACGGGTACTGTCCACATGTTTGGCATAGTCACTGTCACCGCCAGCCAGATATGCGAAGCTTCCTGCAATTTCTTCAAGGCTGCTTCCCGTATAAAGAGAAAGCTCCGGAACTTTCCTGCATCTGTCTCTTCCAGGCATCCACAAGTGTTTCGTTCGCACAGGCAGTTCCCCTGCAAGCGTTTCTTTCAGCTTTTGAAGAACACTTTCGCTCTCCCAGTCTGGCCTGCCTTTTTCTATTGCGGTTTTCACAATGCCATCTGCCAGTTTTTTCAGATATTAGGCAGGAAGACGTTCTCCCTTCCGATAGCGACTGATCACAGTTTCTGATATCCCGCTGTTGGCAGCAAGTTCCTTTCCACTGCAGCCAAGCTCTTTGATGTACGAATTTAAACATTCCTGAAATGTCATTTTATATCATCACCTCTTTCCAGAACTGCTCTATGTTCTCCAGCTGATAAAGCTCTGTTTTTCCATTCTTTCTATATTCCAGACTGTCACCATTCAGACTGAAAACCACTTTTTCCCCATCATCAAAAAACAGAGAGATGGAATGATATTTATCCGTTACATAAATATCGGTCTCTTCTCCCACCCTGATCTGGACAAACAGCTCGACTGCCTGTTCTATTTCCTCTGAGGAGGTAAGTTCTTTCACCTGCCTGTTTCCTTCATCGTCTTTTATTATTTTCAGTTTAACCGGAAGTTCCGACTGCAGCTGGAGCATCTTTTTGCTCTCCGCAGTCTGATAAAGGTAACAGCCCGGTCGTACAGAATTTTCCACAACAAAGTGGTTTCTCCAGGCTGTTGATACCGCAGCATCACCAGCCCCCAAAATGAAAGCAAATATCCAGACTTTTTTCATTAAACTCTTAAAAGCAGGCAGCCACACTCCACTCATAAAAATCCTCTCTTCCGATCGTTTTCACTTCACAAGCTATTTGCTGCAAAAACTTATATCTGAATTATACCTTATCTTTCAGCCATATAAAGCAAATTGCCACATTTGTCTATGACAAACATGGCAATTTACAGCTGCATTCAGTTTTCTTTTCAGCCTTCCCGATAAAAGAAATCCCCTTCTCCGGTGCAAACTGAAAAGTTTCGGCCAGCGGCGTATACAAAACCTGTCTCACACCGATCAGCCCATATTTCTTCGCATAAGAAGCCGCAATGAGCGTCCCAATGCTCTTTGAGATAAACAAAATCTCATCGTAAGCCGACCAGTCTATAACAGGGAAACATCGTTCGCTTTTGCGTATTGCAGGGCTTCGCCTGCTTCGGGAAAAGAAACCACGTCCAATTCAGCAAACATTTTACTCATTATAATGGTTCTCCACTATTATCTTTGAATTTTACAAATCAATGATGTTGGGGTCAAAAGGTCTTTTGCCCCCAACTGATGCCTACGAATTGCTCCGCTGCAAAGCAGCTCCCGCAATTCTATAAACATTCGAAATCCGCTGATTTACTGCGTAAATCGCTGCTTTCTCATGTTTGGCGGGTCCCAAGTTCAAAAGCCTTATCATGCAAGCATGAACGGCTTTTTGACCTTTTGACCCTGGCATCAATCAATTATATTATAATCTTTTTCGCCCAAAGGTACAAGCAGCAAGGGACGAAATTAGGCAGTCAGGCAAATGAAATTATACCTCGTTCAAATAATGGCACCTGAAATGCAAAATTACATCAGGTGGTGATGCTATGAAAATTGAACGGGACGAGCGCAAATTTGACTTTCACGCTCACGGACTTGCTATCAAGAAAGCCCATGAGCGTGAGGGCATGACGTAGGAGCAATTAGTATACATTGTTGACCGCGATCCGCGTACCATTATGTATCACGAAAACGACGGACAGCATCCGAGCCTAAACGCCTTTTACCAAATGGTAACAATGTTCGGTATCTCCGTGGACGAATACTTTTATCGCGATGATTATTCCTGGGCTCTATTACATATATTTCCTTTATACTGTAAATACACACTCCGCAAAGAACTTCTGCGGAACGGCGTAAACAAGATGTTTGATTTCTTTGGCGGTGTCACACCTATGCTCGTTTCTGATAACTGTGTAGAGTAAGAAAGCGCCGCCTTACCATATCACTATGGCAGGTTTGCGCAGTCCCCTCACAGAACCATTTGTTTTTGGCGATTTTTCTGCATTATCCGGCTCCCAGAATATTCCATGCATCATTGATCGCGTCATAGTAATAAACCTGGTTGTCAGATACGGCATAATAATTTTCTCTGACGATGCATTCCTCGTGTTCGGTGCCAAGAACAAATACCAGACATTCTTTTCCATCGATCATCTCTTTTGTTCCGTCATACCACACAGACATCCCAAGGTTTAGGTAGTAGTTAACTTCATCCGTCTGGCAGAGAAGAGCGTAAGCATTCTGTATGACCGCAGTCTCTTCGTCGTACTCAGAAGTGTCATCACATCCATCGCCATCACATTCATCAGAATAAATGGTGAAGTCATAGCAGCGCTGCTCTTTTGCCAGGTGACCGTCTTTTAATGAGGCAGCCGGACGATAAGTAACACTCATATTGCCTTCCCGGACGGAGACCATTACATTTGAATAGATCTCACTGATGTTACACCGGAGGAGAATGACTTCATCCGGCGATCCTTCATAATAAGGCGCTTCCAGATCATCTTTGTATTTGGCTTCTTCGGTCATTTCTGACGGATAAACAAAAACGGACCACTCAGAAGCGGGCACGATCACATAAATCTCACAACCGCCGGCATCGACAACCGCAGCGTTTTGAAGAAACGGATAGTAGTACCAATAATCAGTCTGTTCTGCATAGTCCAGGATATCCTGGGCAGAAACATTCTCTTCTCCGATATAACCCAGGAACGCCATGCCAGCCTGGCATTCCTCTTCTCTTAAAACGTCCTGAAAAACTGCCTGGCTGGCAGTTACGTCATAAGGTACATCCTGCTGCGTTTCTTCTGCCAGGCAGCCCAAAGGCATAAAAGCCAGAAGCAACGCACTGATACCGATGGTAATGGAAAGTTTTTTCATTGTATGCTCTCCTTTCTGATAAAAACAGGCTTTTGTTATTTCAGAGTGGTGACAATCAGCTTGCTCTCCAATGCCGCTGCGATCAGATCTTCTTTGCAGCTGTAGCCGGCTTTTGTGATCATTTCCTGGAAATTCCAGCGTACTCCGGAGGTAGAACAGTCCATTTTTTTTGCAATTTCCGAATAAGACATTCCGCAGATATAAAGGCGCAGCATTTCCAGCTGTCTCGGACTGATCTCTCCGCTGGTGATCCAGTTCATTTCCACATCGGGTGTCGTATCCGGAAAAACATGCTCTCCGTCAAGTGTCCTGTGGATCACATCCCGAAGCTCCGCTTCTCCATGATCCTTATACCACAAACTGTCTGCACAGCCTGTTTTTGCCCGTTCCAGTATTTTAGGATCGATCAATGAAGTGATAATGACCACTTTTGTAGCCGGATGTTCTTCCTTGATCGCTTTTCCTGCTGTCAGTCCGTCATGATTATGAAAGGTCTGCACATCCATCAGCACCAGATCGATCGCAGAATAGCTGCAGATCTTTACGGCTTCCCTGGCATCTGCAACGGTCTTAACAAGCCTGAATTCCGGTTCCTGCAGGATCAGGTATTCAAAATATTTCTGCATGATCATCTGATCTTCTACAATGAGTACACGTACCATAACATCATTCCCTTCCTCAGGACATTTTGAGCCCTTTTTCTGTTACTCTTTGAACGGCAGCTGCATGCGCAGACAAAAGACCGGTTCAAAAATCGTTTTCATGCTTCCTTTTTCTGCTTCCACAGCTTTTCTGAGGGCAGACAGACCGCCGCCTTCTTTTGCATCTTTTTCCGGGGCCTCCCCATCATTAGTGATCTGGATATACAGACATTTGTCAGTTGTTTCCAGCTGTATGTAAACCGTTGTTCCATGTGCATGGCGTGCACAGTTTGTCACGCATTCACGGATCGCACGGTCTGTCAGAAGCCTGTTGACCGGATCATTCGGATAACTGCCACGGATCTGAAGTGTGATTCCAAGCTTTTCGGCCTGTTTTTCCGTATCCTTATACTGATCTTCTCCTTTTTCTACCGTTGTGCCAGTGAGAATATAAACCAGCTGCTTCAGAGTGTCCAGCTGTTCTTTCATATTCTCCGGCTCTTCTTTTTTCTCCAGGATCCTTCGGATCGAGAGAAGACTTCTTCCGAAGCTGTCGTGTACCTGCATTTTCATGGAAAGCGTTTCCTGTTCCCGTATCTCATCACCGATCTTTTCATACATTTCTTCCAGTTTCCGGTTCAGGAACTCCAGTTTTTCATTATTGTTCTTGATCTCTTCTCCATTATAGTAGATCTCAGATACATTGACAGCAACGGTCTGCAGATATCCGTCGAGTGAAGGCTCTTTCAGTGGATATTCCTGAAACATCCAGACAGAACCGTCCGGAAAATAAAACACATGGTTGTCGGAGCTTAGCTGTATTACGTCTTTCTGCCTGGAATCCTCATGGATAGCATGGCGGAGAGACTCATAATTCTGCAGATATGTTCCGGTGAGCATTCTGCTCAATTCCTGCATCTTAATGTTGCACAGAATGATCCGTCCAAGAGAATCGGAAAAACAGACACCGCAGGGAACATGGTTCACAGCTTCATGAACGGACCAGGGTGACAAAGAATGATGATATTCCTTTATTTCTTTTCGGATAGCAAAAACCAGATAAACCGTCAGCAGGATCACCAGAAGGAGCATCAGATATGCCGGAAAGGAATGAAACAAGGGCTTGTAGTGGTCATGATCCACATGAAGTCTGTGCTCATTCAGAAGTCCGGACATAAAAAGAAAAGAAAGAAAAAATTCTACCGCTGTGATCATGATTTTTCGCTTTCCAACGGAACGGATCATTCTGGAAAAAAGCACGATCAGCTCAAGGATCAGGCAGATTTCCATAAGGATCATGATGCTGTTCTGGGTTTTCATACTGCTTTCTATGAAACTGGGCATCGGATAAACCATTCCTGCTCCTCCTCCTGCTCGATCAGAAGTCCCGGCTTCTCTGCCAGATATGGACGGATATCTTCCTGACTCACAATATGAACAGAAATCTGTAATTTTTCTTCAATATGGGTCACGCGGAAAAATACAGAATTCATGACATCAAACAGCTGCTCTAGCAGCCATTCAAAGAAATCGTAGCATTTCAGGACATCATCGGCACGAAGCTGTTTTTCTTTATCCTGCACAAAATAGGCCGCTTTGATCTCGCACAATTTCAGGTTTTCGCAGGATTCTGCAAGGCTTTGTTTCAGATCCGCCATGGTCAGAGAATCCTCCCGGGAACTATATCTGGTCAGCATCAGATTTTTCCGTCGCTTCAGATAAGTTCCAACAACCACTATTTTGCTTAAGATCAGCTCATACTCTTCCCGTGACTCTGTCTGCTCCAGCTTCTCCATATAGTGAGAAAGCAGTTCATATTGTCTGGAGGTCTGGCTTTGTATGATATTTAAAAGCCGGTTCTGTTCTTCCAGTTTTCGCCGTTCTGCTTCTTTCTTATAGGTTTTCCGTAAAAGCTGATTCCGGGCAGTCAGCTCTTCCTGCTGTTCCTGAATATCCTGATACTGATCCAGAAGAACGGAAATATCTTCTGACCAGAACAGGTGTCCGCCCTTGACAGGGAGATGATTGATGCGGATCCCTCGTTCCTGGACGGATGATTTTGCTATAATGGAATCCCGCAGGTCTTTGGAAAGCTCCGGAAACTCTCCGGAAAAATAATAGCGTCGGAAGGAATTATCGGTTATCTCGGCGTCCAGTCCGCCCGTCGCCTGAAACAGTTCAAAATAACGGCTGTTGGTCTGTATCAGTCCACAAAGGATACATCCCTGAAAAATCGCTGCCATAAGCAGACAACAGATTGCTGTCATATCTCCTGCAAAGGTTTTGATAAAGGGCAAACGGAGGAGATTGGCGATGTTCCAGCTAAGCAGCAGCAAACCGGGAATGACCGGTAGCCAGAACCGTTTCCTGTCCGGGATCCGGCTCTTTTTAACAAGCAGTATCTCCATTATGACCAGACAAGCAATGATCCAGAACTGGATCAACATAAAAAGAATACCATAACTGTAATTTTTATCAGAATAAGGAACCGGTCCTTCAAACCGGAAAACCTGCTGATGAAGATCATTTGTAAGAACACAGACGATCAATACCACAGAGAAGAATAAGAGGATGCCAGTGATCCATTTTGTTGTTTTCTTCTCTGCTCCATCCATCAGTAAAGTGGCGGATAATCCAAAGGTTGGGATCAGGATCATCGGTATATAGTACAGATACCAGCAGATATGTCCGCCAAGAGGGTCCAGAAGGATATGGTATTTCACGGTACGCAAAAAGAACCAGCATACCATCAGACATCCGATAGCAGTCAGGTACTGGCGCACTTTCTTCTGTACGACATGTTTGTTCAGATAAATGACCCAGGCACAATAGATCCCAAGGTAAGTACAGGCACGGCACTGGTCGGCAAGTGTCTGTATCAGTTCATTGTCTGTTTCTATGAACCTGCAGATATATGCCAGCAAAACGAACAGCAAAACGACGATACAGGATAGCCGTCTTTTCTTTTGATAGGACATTCTGATTCCTTTGCATTGTTAAAACAAGAGATTTTTCTGCTTCCGTTACAAATTTAAGTCTGTCTGTCAGAAGGAACCGCTGCTTCCTCCATGCGAACGTCCGGAAGAACTGGTATGAGAGGAACTTCCTCCGGAAGAGGACGATGAGGATGAGGAAGAGGTGGACGTATCCCGCTGAATGCGCCGCTCGGTAACGATACGGTTGACGAACTGATCACTCGCCACCGTGACTGTCATGGAACCATCACGGGTATAGGCTCTTGCAGAATCCTGTTTTACCACTGATTTCAATGAGCCGGCTTTTCTCCTAACCATACAGAAAGAAATGATGAATCCGATGAGGATATCCACAAATAACCAAAAGGGAGCTACATGACCGCTTGGCATATTTCCAACATCGTACGGTTCACCGGTTGCCGCCTGTGTCAGGAACTGATCGCACAGATCGGCGAAGCAGTCAAAAGCCTGTGCATATTTTCCACTGCTGAGTTTCCTTTGAAATTCATTACTGATATAAGAAATACCGGCATCTGTAAAAGCTGTAAGATAGCAATAGCCATAGGTTGAAATCGCCCATTTTCTTTCTCCCATACTGATCAGGAGCAGAATACCGTCATCGTTTTCTCCGTAACCATACCCGTTGTAATCATAGTAATCATCAGCATACGCCTGTGCGGTCTTGCCGTCAAGGGAATTGACAGTGACAATCGCCACCTCATTTTGCTGTCTCTGACTGATCTCCTCCAGCTTCTCTAAAAGTGCTGTACTTTCTTCTGTTGTAAGCAGACCGGCATCATCTACCAGGAGCGGTTTCTGACGTTCTGCGGGAATGGAAGAAGCTTTTGCAGGAAGCATCAGGATAAACAGACAGAGAAGAACAAACAGCCCGTGCCATATTTTCTTTTTCATCTTCATTTTTTCCTCCTTCCTGCTGCATCAGATAACGACAAGGTACATCAGCGTGTAGAGCAGACCTGCGATCAAAGCGGTACGGATCAGGACGGATTTCCAGAAGGCAAACCGATCCAGAGGCAGGTCTCCGACCATTTTTCCGGTCTGTCCGTTCATTGCAAAAGTAAATTTTTCTCCGCGCCAGGTCGTGTTCAGAAGCCATACCGGATACAGGGCATACCAGTAACCGGCCTGATTGATCTCTATATCACTGTCCTGGACTCTTTTACCACCATTATAGCCGGTTACGGTTGCCTGAAAGGAACGTTCGGCACAGACGCGGATCCGCTCTCTTGCTCTGTCCATACGTTCGTCCAGACTGACATCATAACGATCGGCAAGATAACCGGCCAGGTAAGCCGGCTGAAATGGTACCGCATCCCGGAAATGAAAGGGCTCTATCGCTTCCATCAAAGTATCGTCCATTTTTCTGGAGGCATCCGCCGGAATATGCTCGAAGCTGATACTTCCGGCACGAACAACCCGATAGATATCTCTGGTTGTATACTCCGTATCATTGGATTCCTGTACATGAACTTTTTCCGCTTCATATGTAATCTGAACATCCGCATCCACATCAAACAACCAGAACGGAATGTAGACACCTTTGATCTCATCGACATGATTTTCTTTTCGGAATACCTTCGGCAGATATTTTCTTCCTTCCAGATGCGAATAATATCTTTTTTTGGCAGCTTTTTTGTCCAGCTTGAACGGGATGATATAATCCGGCTTAAGATCCCCGGAAAACTGCCCCTTGATCGTTACTTTATTATTACAGAACGGGCAGGTCGTGGCTCCTGTTGTTTCATCTGCCACAATTTCACCACCGCAGGACTGGCAGGAATAGACACGCATATGATTTGTCTCATCTTTTTGCCATTGGCCGCTGCTCAGGGAGAACCAGTTTTCTTTTGCCGTTTTCTTTTCGGCTGCTGTTTCAGCTTCCGGTTTCTGTGTGCGCTGAAATTCTTCAACCGTCATTTCCGTATTACAATACAGGCATTTCATATGCTGGGATTTTGAGTCAAATTCCATTGCACCGCCACAAAACGGGCATTTATATTCTATAACATCAGACATATTTTCCGTTCTCCCTTTCTTATCTTTTAAGGGAACGCTTCCTCATTTTTTATTGTGATTCAGAAGCGTTCCTTTTCTTTCTACAGGTCACGGTTTCGGCGCTCCGCAATATTCACAGAAGATACCGGTATTTCTGGCACCACAGCTGCATACCCATGAATCTCCGGTGCTTTCCTGTGCCATGCTTGCTCCATAGCCCTGGTTCATCATATTGCCCTGCTGCGGATAACCCTGGTTCATCATGCTTCCCTGCTGCGGGTAGCCCTGGTTCATGGTATTGCCATATGTAGGTGCCGGTGCGCCCGTAAGAGCAGATACGATCTGGTTTCCAAGCTGCTCATACTGCATGATCTTGTTCCGTTCATGTCCTTCTACGGAGAAGGTGTTAAGCTGGAAATCCATATCATCAAACCATGGTGTATTGACAGACAGTTTTATCTTATAATCATAGGAGTAATGGTATCTCGGCGGAACGTAAGATCTGGATTCTCCGTTCTGATCCTGATATTCCTCTTCCTCACGCTCTTCTTTGATTTCCAGCCGGCAGGATGTCACAGCAGACAATGGCACGATATCCGGATTTTCTTCTTCATTCAGCCGGCGTGCCACGGTAAACAATCCCTTGGTCTCATCAAGGAACACATGATATCTGTCTCCGGCAAATTCGCGTGTAGTATGGAAGTTTCGAACCGCATTTTTATTCTCTTCTCTGTAGTCCAGCTGTCTTTTGATCTCTTCTACGGTACTGTGACGTCTTTCCTCAAACCATGGAGAAAGCTTTGCTGCACAGTTTTTACAAAGATTACCGTCGTCCAGCTTCCGGTTTCCCAGAAGACCTATTTTATCACCGCAGATATCACAATTCTTTTTGTCAAATAATCCCATTTTCTAAATCCTCCTTTTGATACAAGGGAAGTCCCTTGTTTCCATTGTGAAAACACGGGACTTCCAGATTTGCGATTATTCCATGACTCTATCCAGATATACTTTGATTGTGAAATCAAAACCACCGAAATCATCTTCGCCATCTTCGGATTCTTCTGTAGCTGGAGCCTCGGTCTCTGTTTCCTCTTCCATCGGCAGACTGTCTGCTGTTGTGAAGCATAATTTTCCGTCTTCCAGAAGGTAGAAGCGCATGGTATCCGTACTGAACAGGTGATAATTCTCAGAATCCGTTTCTGTTTCTTCTTTCTGTGTTTCTGCATTGAATATCAGTGCATTTTCTTCCATGACACCTTTCAGCTCGGTTGTTGTCTCATTGCCCTCTTCGAGCAATACAAGAGTGGCGTTTCCGTCTGCAATGGACATTTTCATTTCTACGCCGGCAATCTCGCCTGTAGCAGGCATCTGCATTCCATAGAGATCGATCAGTGTACTGGTCCAGTCACCATTGAAATCTTCCAGTTTTGGTTCTGCTACCGGTTTTCCGGGTACATAAGGCACATACTCCTCTTTTTCCTGACTCAGTACCACGGACAGTCCGTCCATTTCTACAGATAAGGTTCCGTCAGAATACTCGCCTTCCACCGTTTGGTCATCGGCAGTGATCAGCACTTTATCACCATCTATCTTCCATTCCATGGCATCAACACCCGGTTCCTGTCCTTCCATGAGTTCGGAGATCTCGCCTTTTCCGTCTTCTGTAAAGTTGAATGTCATCTCCATTTTCATCATTCCGGGATGAAATGTATTTTCGCCGTCTAAGGACATGCTGTTTACATACCAGGTACCAACGATATCCTTGTCTTCCAGTGCATAGGCATTCATACCGATCAAACCTGTCATTATAACTCCCAATGCACCTGCTGTCCAGAATTTCATTTTCTTACTCATACTCAATTCTCCTTTCTTTTACGGTGAAGCATGATTGAATGTTATGTAAAAGGTATCTTTTATTGTTATTATACTGGAAGCATTTCTATTTGCACTGGCACTTTTGACAGTAATCGGTTTCTTTGTAAAGCGGACATTCGCAATCCGCTTCGCTACTTGCTCATGAACGCAGTCGCTTCGCGATCTGTCAGTGGGAGCTTTCAACTCCCACTGACATAAGCATCCCCCCTCACCCGCCGCTTAGTGCTCCGCGCACTTGAAGCGGGGGAATGCTTATCTGCGTTCAAAAAAATTTCAGCAGTTCTTCCGCAGGAAGCGGTCTGGAAAAGTAATATCCCTGGATCATATCGACTCTCCACCGGCTGAGCAGTTCGACTTCTTCTTTTGTCTCCACACCTTCCGCAACAATATGATAGTTCATTTTCTGAAAGGTCTCCACAACACTTTGATAGAACAGTGCCCTTTTCTCATCCTTGCAGATATCAAAAAGCAGGGACCGGTCGAGCTTGATCGTGGAAAACGGAAGCTTCATGACCGTATTGAGATTGGCGTAGCCGGAACCGAAATCATCCAGGCAGAGACGGATCCCCGCGGCTGTAAATTCATCCACAACCATTCTCAGACTTGCATTATATTCCGTTGCCACAGTTTCTGTGATCTCAAACTGTATCCATTCATGAGGGATTTCATATTTGTCCATGATGCGGATGAAATGGCTGCTGCAGTCCGTTCTCATCAGATCCAGAGACGAGAGATTCACTTTCACGTTCAGAAGCTGTTCCATCAGTTTTCCATGCTCTTTTAAAAATCTGCAGACGCGGCAAAACTGCAGATCTGTGATCTGTTCGATCAAATGATTCTTTTCCGCGATCTGGATAAATACATCCGGTGCGATCCATCCGAGTTCCGGATGATGCAGACGGCTCAGGGCTTCCAGTGTGACAAAGCGTTTTTCCTGTGTGGAATATACCGGCTGGTAGTAAAGTTCAAACAAATCTTCTGCGATCGCCGTATGCAGATACTGTTCCACCCGTTTATTATAGAGAAAGCCATTCATGGTCTGGTGGTCGTCCTGTATCACTTCGGTCAGCCCGTTTTGCGGTGATAAGGATTCCAGATACTCGGCATATTCCAGGATGCGGCCGCTGTCTCCCAGTTTTTCTGCATGGAGGATACCGCTTATGATCGCAGGGATCGTGATACTTTTATTTTCTACATTCAGCTTTATGTTCACATCAAAGATCTTTTTCAGTTCGTCAAGATAATATTCATATTCCTTCAGGGAAGAGGTCAGGATCAAAAAACGTTTTCCCGTAATATGAAAAGCTTTTCTTCCGCATAATGCACCAAGCTTTCTGGCAGTCAGACGCAAGACAAAGTCACCGCCCTGGATCCCCGCAATTTTATTGATATGTTTCATCTGATAAAGATATACGGTAATGATGTGAAAAGATCTTCCGGCTGTTACCAGTTCATTCCCTTTTCTGGTCAGATAAAGATGATTGTACAGACCGGTAAGACTGTCCATGTTTGCATAGGGATTGTTGATGGTAATGAATAATGCAAGTATGCCGAGACTCACGCCGAAGCCTGTTGTCAAAAGGAAAGGGTTCAAAAGCTGAATGATCACTCCGCCACCGGATATCACAAGGATCTCCAGAAGCACTTTCACTCTTTGAAAACCAAGTTTCTTCCTCCAAATTATAATAAGAAACAAAGCAACAGCCAGATGAAGGATGGCACTGTAATACATCAGCAGGTACCACGGCCCTTTTACATACCCTCTTGACGGATCAAAACAGAAAAGCTTCCCGGTAAACGGATTGGTCAGTATCAGACCGATCAGTACCAGTGTCGGCAGACCGGATAACAGCATTTTCTTTGTGGAAACGAGTCTATTGTCATGCATGGACAGGATATAACAGAGGAACGTAAAAGGAAGCAATGCCTGCAACAGATAAAATACCGTTGTTATAAATACGGCTGCTATTCCAAAGCCGCTTTCCGGCGAAGTAATACAGTAGGTACTGAAAAACTCTGCAATGACATCCAGGACGCCAAGAACAGCGAAGAAAAGAAATACCTGGTTATTCAGATCTTCTGCTCTTTTCTGTCCAAGAAAATACCACAGGATCAGCAGCAGTATAACGATCGCTGCGATCAGAAAATCAATATTATAGATCATAGTCTGCCTCCGCTGTCTCTTTTTTGTTGTAATGCTGCATCCTGTCTGCCTGCTGTTTCCAGTCACTGACGGAATTGAGGACTCCATCCGTTTTTCTCAGATAGCTGTATCCGAATTTCAGACGGACATGATATTTACCTGGGGCTTCGTTTTCCATTTCTGCTTTTATCAGCCGGATCCACTCGGATGGAAGCTTTTGAGGATCGCTCACAACAACTGCAAATTCATCACCATCGATCCGAAAGCACTCTGCCTGTTGTTCGGAAATCATATTCCCGGCTGTCTGGATGCTTCGTGCTGTCCGGATGACTGCCTCATCTCCCAGTTGCATGCCATATGTATCGTTGATCTCTTTCAAGCCTGCGATATCAATAAACAGAAGTAAAGCATTTTCCAGTAATAAAGAATCATCCTGGATTTTTTCCAGACATTTTTCAAAGGCTTTCCGGTTCTTCAGCCCTGTCATACGGTCTTCCAAAGACATTCTTTCGTAAACGGCCTGTTCCAGCCGGAACTGCGAGTCATTTGCCACCTTACAGAGCAGCCCCCAGAACAGGAATGCGATATAAAGAAGAATCCCAAACTGAAAAACCGTATCATACCAGTAAATAGAGAAGATCCAGTATAAAATGAGGGCAAGTACACCACTGATCCCCAGCACGGCAAATGCTTTCAGGCAGAGACTCAATTCCTGAGTCCCGGTCTTGCGGTATTCGTTCCAGAGAAGAAGGATCATGGAAGCAACCCCTGTAAACAATAAAAGATGTGTCAGAAACAGCATATGTATGAAAGGGATCTGAAACAGGAGATTCAAGATCCCCTGCAAAATCGTATTCCCATAAAGAAGGAACACCCATATCTGCGGGATCCACCGTACTTCGCTACGCACCGTGTTCTGCACAAACCGAAGCATCGGGATCGACATGAGCATAAAGGCATAAAAAGAGATCAGTGTTCCTGCGGCGCTCTGTCGTCCGTACATCTGGTAAAGTCCTGAGTCGAAAATACACCATAAACTGCACAGGATCAGAAAAAAGGCAACATTAAGAAAGCGCTTTTCCATCATCTGCCGATGCCTTGCGTACAGAAATACGATCACAGCTACGATTCCCATTCCCAGCATTCCAAGGACCATGAGGATTAAAAATATGGATGCCTGCAGATGATACCTGGCAACGGAAGAAAAGCTTCCAAGGATGGGCGCCTCTACATAAAGCAGACTATTTTCTTTTCCTTCAAAAATAAAGCATAACGGTTCTTCTCCCGTTTCATCCGGCAGGCAGATATCTGCCCACAGTTTCCCTTTCATCGGTCTGTTTTTCAGAAAGCCGCTATCACTGTAATGATAAAGAAGACGATCCCCCATATAGACTTCCAGATGATCCTGTATTCCTCTGGTAGACACGATCTTTCCCTCGTCTTCCGCAGACAGTGTGTCGTTATAAAGGACTGCTTTTCCATCTGCATCGGTCAGAACCTGGCATGGAAGCTCCAGGGCGATCTTTTCTCCATCCCGTATCTGATACCAGCCGCTGCCCAGTGAACGGACGGTGTGTCTTTCTGTTTCCGTTTCCGGCTGATAAAGGATTTTCACCAAAAGAAGCAGAAATATCAGTATAACGGTTATGCAGAACGCTTCGGCTCCTTTTTGTTTTCTGTTTTTATTCATAACTCTTTTTTTCCTCTTTTCTTTTCACTATTCGTTCCTTTTACAGTAAAATACAGATCAGAAACAAACATACACAAAGGGGGATTTTTCATGAATCAGATCGTTATCATTACCGGCTGGGTGAAAACCGGCATGATCGACAAGCCCATTGAAAAAATCGGAAGCCGCCTTCACATGAAAGGCCGCATCATCCTGCCTGAGGAGATCGCAAACGCCATCTGGCTGATGTCTTTCCGAAAGCCAGCACCATCAACGGCACCACGGTTATGGCTGACGACGGTTATTCTTCCTTCAAAGGCGTGGATGGTTTCCAGGCTGAATAAAATTACATATCCTGCTGCTCTCTCCCCTTCTCCTGATACTCCGTCGGCGACACCCCAACCACCTTTCGGAAGATCCGCGAAAAGTAATAAGGGTCCTGATAGCCCAGGCGCTGGCCGATCTGGTAGATGTAGAGTTCGGTGGAGCGGAGGAGCTTACAGGCCTCCTTCATTTTCAGTTCCTGAAAAAAGTCCATGGGGGTGTGACCGGTGGCTTTCTGGAAAATCAGGTTCAGATAGCTCTTGGAGAGCTCAAACTCCTCGGAGAGCGCACCCAGGGAAAGATTTTCATCCAGATGGCGGTACATATAGCGGACCACCGCCGTCACATGGCGGTTCTGCTCCGGCACGGAATCCTTTTTCTCCCGGTTGTAGGTTTCCGCTAGGATCAGGGAAAGTACCTGAGAAATATAGATAAAATTTCCCAGCGTATAATTTCCCTCCAGCACCCGGAAAAGCAGCTCGAAAAGATACTGCATCCGCCCGGTGGCGTGCTGCGACTGAAAAGAAATCACCCGGCCCTCCTCCAGCGGAAAATGAACCGTATCCTCTCCCTTGAAATGGACCCAGAGAATACTCCAGGGATCCTCTTCCGAGGCATAATAACAATGACTCCTGTTCCGCGGAATACAGAACGCCTCCTCCCCACGAAGCGTATACGTCCTGTCCTCCACGGTAATCTGCCCGCTTCCATCCATACAGTACAGAAAAATATATTCCTCAATCCCCTCTCTCCGCTCCCGGTAATGATGGGCCGCACTCGGAAAAAAGCCCACATCCGTCAGATAAAGCCTCCGCACCAGCGGATGCCTCACATAATCCGAGAAAGCCTCCGTCGGCAGCACAATCATCCGCTCCCCCCGGAACCCATCCCTCTTTCGCTCTGTATCAGGCCTCTGTTCCTCCATCTTCCATTCCCCTCCCTTATTTTTATTCGAGCATACCACATCACTGGAATATTGTCCATCATTCTCCAAGATATCCCATTCCAATTTTCCCATTTCCCATATAAACTAAAGCCATAACTTACAAGACTCTTAGCTTATCCATCAACCAGCGACGCGTCCTCATTTTTCAAAGAAAGGAATCATCCCTATGTCAATCGTAAAAATCTGGCAACAAGACACCGTCATCCCCACCTATAAAGTCTACCCGCCCGAAAAAAATCCCCTCTTCATCGAAAAAAGAGCCTACCAGGGCAGTACCGGAAAAGTCTATCCCCTGCCCGTAACCGAAAAAATTTCCGACACGAAAGAAGACGTCTCCTACCACGCCGTCTACCTGGAAAACGAATACCTGAAACTCATGATCCTTCCCGAACTGGGCGGCCGCATCCAGCGGGCCCTGGACAAAACGAACAACTACGATTTTGTCTATTATAATCATGTTATCAAACCAGCCCTGGTCGGCCTTGCAGGCCCCTGGATCTCCGGCGGCATCGAATTTAACTGGCCCCAGCACCATCGTCCCTCCACCTACGCGCCGGTGGATTATCTCCTGAAAGAGAATCCCGACGGCTCCTGCACCGTTCATTTGAGCGAGATCGACAAAATGTACGGCACCAAAGGTATGGCCTCCATCACTCTCTATCCCGGCAAAGCCTATATCGAGATCAAAGGCCGCCTCTATAATAATACCGACCTTCCCCAGACCTTCCTCTGGTGGGCAAACCCGGCGGTTCCCGTCAACGATCACACCTACTCCGTCTTCCCGCCGGACGTCAACGCTGTTATGGACCACGGAAAACGGGCAGTCTCCACCTTCCCCATCGCCACCGGGGAATACTATAAATACGACTATTCTGCCGGCGTGGACATTTCCCGCTATAAAAATGTGAAGGTTCCCACCTCCTACATGGCCGCTCATTCCGACTACGATTTCATCGGAAACTACGACGAGAACAGAGAGGCCGGCCTTCTCCATGTGGCAGATCATCACGTTTCCCCCGGTAAGAAACAGTGGACCTGGGGCAACGGTGATTTCGGCCGCACCTGGGACAAAAACCTCACCGACGAAGACGGCCCCTACATCGAGCTGATGACTGGCGTTTTCACGGACAACCAGCCGGATTTCTCCTGGCTGAAACCCCAGGAGGAAAAAACCTTCGTCCAGTATTTCATGCCCTACAAAGGCGTAAGCCGCGTGGGCAACGCCACGAAAAACGCCGCCCTCAGCCTCCGAAAAGAAGGAGACAAAGCCCTTCTCAAGGTATACGCCACCGGCGTTTACGAGAACGCTTCCATCAAAGTCACGCTGAAAGATACCGTCCTTTACGAAACCGAAACCTCCCTCTCCCCGGAAAACTGCTATGAGGTTTCCATTCCTCTTCCGGGAAAAACAGCCGCAGACCTCATCGCAGAGCCTGAGACAAAGGATCCCGGCCTTGACGGTCTCCCGGAAGGCCTGACCGTCACCGTTTCCAATGGCTCCGTTCTTCTGGTCTCCCATAAAATCGAAGCTCCGAAGCTTCAGCCCATCCCGGAACCAGCCAGCGTCATGAAAGTGCCGGAAAACATCCCCACCACCGAAGAGCTCTATCTCTCCGCCCTTCATCTGGAGCAGTACCGCCACGCGACCTATGAGCCTGCGGACTATTATCTCGAAGGCCTGCGCCGGGATCCCACAGACCTCCGGCTGAACAATGGCTACGGCCTTCTCCTCCTCCGAAGAGGTCACGCGAAGGAAGCCATCCCCTATTTCCAGAAAGCAATCGACAAACAGACCTTCCGCAACCCCAATCCCTACCACGGAGAGTGCTATTTCAACCTCGGACTGACCCTCACCGCGGAAGGAGAGGATGAAAAAGCCTTCGATGCCTTCTACAAAGCCACCTGGAGTGCCGAAACCCAGAGCCCTGCCTTCTACTGGCTGGCTGCTCTGAGCCTTCGGAAAGGCGACCTGGAAAATGCCCTGGATTTCGCCGAGAAATCCCTGGTCCGCAACTGGCACAATATGAAAGTCCGCACTCTCAAAGCCTCCATTCTCCGGCTGATGGGCCAGGACAACTCCGCCTTCCTCACGGAAAGCCTTGCCATCGATCCCCTTTACATGGGTCTTCTCTATGAAAAAGCATTACACGAAGATTCCATGGAAAACTTCCATACTGTCATGCGTGAGGAAGCCCACAATTACCTCGAGCTGGCCCTGGATTATGGAAAAGCCGGTCTTTACGAAGACGCTGTCCGGATTCTGAAAGCTTCCGATGACCAGAATCCCCTGCTCTTCTATTACCAGGCCCATTTCCTGGAGAAAAACGGTCAGCCAGAAGAAGCCCTCTCCGCCATTACTCAGGCAGAAGCCCTTTCCCCGGACGGCTGCTTCCCCAATAAATTGGAAGAGATTGTGATTCTCGAAACGGCCATCCGCCTGGCCAAGACCGCTCCCATGGCCCATCTTTACCTTGGAAATCTGCTCTATGACAAAAAGCAGTATACGGAGGCCATTTTCCACTGGGAGACCACGGTAAAAGAAAAAGACACCATCTCCATGGCTTACCGGAACCTCTCGATCGCTTACTGCAACAAGGAACAGGATCTCGCTAAAGCCATGACTGCCATGAAAAACGCCCTGGCCCTGGATCCCGCCTATCCCCGCCTCTGGCTGGAATACGACCAGCTGGCCGCTAAGATGGCTCTTCCGGTGGAAGACCGCCTAAAAACCATGGAAAGCCATCCGAAAGTGACTGCTGGAAGAGATGATCTTTTCCTTCGCTATATCACACTTTTGAACTGCACCGGCCGCTATGAAGAAGCGCTCGATGCCCTTCAGACACGGAAATTCCATCCCTGGGAGGGCGGCGAAGGCAAGGTAAGCACCCAGTACCACCGGGCCATTCTCTCTCTGGCTCTCAAAGCTCTGGAAGAGAAAAAGCCGGACAAGGCTCTGCTCCTTCTCACCGCCAGCCTTTCCTATCCGGACAACTTAGGCGAGGGCAAGCTTCCCAACGTCCCCGACAACGAGGCCTGGTATTACATGGGTCTGGCCTACGAGATGAAAAAAGATACAGAAAAAGCCCGGGAAGCTTTTGAGAAAGCCGCAGAGGGTTCCCAGCTCCCGGCTCCGGTGCTCTACTATAACGATCAGCCCTCCGATTACATTTATTATCAGGGACTGGCCCTTCTGGCCCTTGGAAAGGAAGCTACTGCCAGAAAATCCTTCCATCAGCTGATCCTCTATGGAGAAAAACACATCTTCGACAAAGCCGCCTACGACTTTTTCGCCGTCTCCCTCCCGGAGATCGAGGTTTATCAGGATGATATCCAACTCCGAAACGATCAGTATTGCAACTATCTCCGTGCCCTGGGCGCTCTCGGCCTTCAGGACAAAGAAAAAGCCGGCCTGCTTCTTGAGGAAATCCTTAAGAAACAGCCCGACTATCTGGAAGCTATCCTCCTGATGAAACGTCTGTAAAATCAAACTTCCCCACTTTCGCTGTCAGGCAGAAAGCGGGGAAGTTTCCTAATAACAGTCTGACTCCCAAACGGGCATCTATCTATTCAGCTTCCCACCAGAAACTCTCTGGTATTCTTCATCACATCTCTGAGGATCTCAAGATTCCTTTCCGTATCCCCGCACTCCAGCGAATGGTTGCAGTCATCATACACATGCAGCGGCAGGCGATTTTTCCGGGCCAGCTGAATGATCTCTCCCGTAGTGCTCCAGGGATCCGCTGTTCCGATAAAGGCAAGTCCCTTCTCCGGTGCAAAGGAAAACGTCTCAGCCAGCGGCGTATACAGGACCTGTCTCACACCAACCAGCCCGTGTTTCTTCACATAAGAAGCTGCAATGATCGTCCCGATGCTCTTTGAGACAAACAGAATGTCATCGTAAACCGACCAGTCTATCTCTTCCAGTTCCTTTTCGGCCTGTTGAAACAAGGTCTCGTAAGCTTCCCTCATCTTCGCCTGATCGCCGCGGATGTTTTTGCCTTCGTATGTATAACTGATGTTTCTGCATTCCTGATAACCCAGTTCCCGGGCAAGGCTTCGGCTGTAATAAAGAAGCGGCTTGTCACAGTGGTAGCCGATGCCGGGAAAATAGATGGCAAGTTTTGACATAAGTTTTCACCGTTCCTTTCTCTTTATCAGGCAACGCTTCTTGTAAAAGGAAATTCCGTAACACAGCACCTCATCATAATAATCCTCAAATTCTTCCGCATATTTTCTGGCATCAATCTGCCGGATTGCTTTCTCACAGTCCGGCTCCATCTGATTTAAGGTTCTGGAGTATTTTGCTTCAAAGACGGCTACCCTGCCATTTCGCGAATCGAAGACGATCACATCGCTTCGTCCTTCCCCATGTTCCTTATTGGATTCCACCATATATCCAGCTCCTGCAAAAATTCCTGCCAGAAAAGCATGGTAAAAATCCTCTCTATAATCATGATAACTTATCGTCATACGAAGCAGCTGATTCATCTCTTTGCCGGCTTTCTCACAGTCTCCTGTCCAGACTGCCTCAAACAGTGCTTTTCTGTCCCAACTTTTTGCACTGTCATCAAACCAGACCTTTACCGTTGTCTCGAAAATTTCCCGTATTTCTGCATTTGGAATCGTTAAAGCATACATCCCATCTGACAGCCTTTCTGTCAGTTCTTTCTCCCGGACCATTGTCAGATATCCGGTCAGGTATAAAACACTCCAGAGATTTTCTTCCGAGGAATGTAAATAATCATAGGTCAGGTCATCTTCAATCTTCTGCACAATATAGCCGCCAGACAACAGAATTTCCAGTTTTCTGGTGATATTACTGCCTGCATAGTCAATAAAAGAGCGGATTACTGCATTATCACTGGTATTTTTCCAATAGCCCTTCGGCCTGGCCGCCGGATCATATTGAAGATCCCGAAGATAATTCATCACATCCCAGGGACAGTAAACATCAAACTCTCCAAAATGATATCCATCATACCAGTTTTTGATATTCTCTGCCTGCTCCGGTATGGCTGCTGCCATAAGAAGTTTCTCCACATCTTCCTGCGTGAATCCATAGTATTCATTCAGGCGCGAAGATGCGATCGTATCTGAGACAAAATTGTTAGTTCCTGTAAAAATGCTTTCTTTCGCGATTTTCAGACAACCAGTCACCACTGCAAACTTTAACGCTGTATTATCTTTCAATGCTGTACCCAGAATCGCCCGGATTACTTCCAGCATTTCCGCATAATAGCCATTGCTGCTTGCCTTCGCAACCGGAACATCGTACTCATCCAGAAGCAAAACCACAGGCTTTTCATAATAGGCCTGCATCATTTTCATAATCGTAAGAATGGAGCCCTTGATATCTGTCAGAGACGCCGCTCTGCTTTTCAGACGTGCAAAAACTGCCTTATAATCACTATTTACCTTCTCGCTTTCTGCAAGATAAGATTGCTCGATACAAAACTGAGCAATGGTAAACCCAAGAAAATCCAGCGCATTTTCAAAAGAAGTTCCATCCACATCTTTAAAAGATAAAAATAACACCGGATACTGATTCATCCATTTCTCACAAAGTTCTTCATGCTCCAGAATTTCCAGACCTTCAAACAGACTTCCGCTGTCTTTCCGAATATCCAGAAAGCTGGCAAGCATACTCATCCCTAACGTCTTTCCGAACCGCCTCGGTCGGGTGATCAGCGTCACCTCCGCCGGTTCCGGTTCCAGAAGACTGCAGATAAGTTCCGTTTTATCAATATAATAATAACCGTTTTCACGGATTTTGGTGAAATCAGAGATTCCTACGGGGATTTTAAGATCGTTCATATAACAGCCCCTTTACATTTCAGTTTGACAAATTGACTTTTTATTTATCATAGCATTTTTGTAGGGGAAATTCTATACATTCTATGAAATTGCATGAAAAAAGCTCATCAGCGTACCATAGCCAATGAGCCCAAATGTTATTTTTCTTTTTGTTCTTCCACGATAACTTTGCATCGCTTTTTATAAAAAGCCACACCATAAAACAGCAGGTCATGCCGACCGTCATTTTTCAGGTATTCCTCATACCTTCGATCTTTCATCTGTGCAATTGCTTTTTCACAGGCTTTATCCAGACCAGCTGCTTCCCTCGAATACTTGAGTTCAAAAATAATTCCGCTATCCGGATTTTCTGTTTCCACAACAATATCAGCAAAGCCTTCTCCTGCTTCTACATTCGATTTCACCAGTCAGTCAGAATTTCCCGCCAAAAGGCCAACCAAAAAGGTATGATAAGAGTTTTCTTTTTCTGTGTCCGGCGCTTTTGTATCAAAAACACTGATGGAATTACTAAGTGTCCGATTCAGATATTTTTCTATCGACTCCGTATTTCCTTCTTCAACCGCAGTCCAGAAAGCTGTCAGCTGCCCTGTATTGCTCAGAACCGTATGGCTGAACCATTCCTGTATCTGGAGCTTATACACTTCTCTGACTTCTTTATTTGGAATAACCAGCTTATATGCTCCAAGTTCTGTTTTTCCGGTCTGGGTCAGATATCCCGTTGTAAACAAAACACTCCATAAATTGTCAATGTGATTGTCGATCTCATCATAAGTAAGCTCCATCCGGACAGATTTTTCGATAGCCTCACCTGCAATCAGGCGTTCGATTTCATCCCGCGTCGTTTTATTTGCTTTATCAATGAAGCGTTTCACAAGCTCATTGCCGCTGGTATTCAACCAGTAAGACTGCGGCTGCGCTCCCGGCTCACCACAAAGTCTGTCCACATGGTTAATGACATCCCAGGGACAATAGATATCCGCATCACCAAAACGATAACCATCATACCATTCTTTCACTTCTTCCAGATGGTCTTCCAAATGATAGGTTTTCAAAAGTTCCCTGACGTCCTTTTCCGTAAAACCAAACTGCTCATCAAAACGGGAATCCGTAATAGAAACTATCCCCGCTTTCGCTGTCAGGCAGAAAGCGGGGAAACTTCTTATTCTTTGTCGGTCTTCTTAAGATCCTGCTCAGCGATCTTCTCCAGAATTTCTCTGGCTGTAACTGCCTCCAACTCTGTGGCTTTTCCGTCCTTATCTCTCACGATATGAAGGTAAACGCGGTCGGCTTTGGAACCGCCGTCAGACCAGGTGGAAATGGAACCGTCATCATCCAAAATGACATTGACATTGTCTCCTTTCCAGGTATAAACGCCATATTTACACTGGATTCCCAGTTTTTCATATTCAACGATGCGCTTCTGCTCAGCCTTTAAAAACTCCTCTTCATCCATGGCGCCTTCCTCGTCTCCGGTGACATAGGTGGACTCGCTCACGGCATAAGCATCCAATGTCCCGTCATCGACAGCCTCCCCCGCTTCCCAGTCATAGAGGTCGCTGTCTTCTGTCTTAATCTCCTCATCCTCCTCTGTGGTCGTCTCCACCTTTCCGTCGTATGCGGTGATATATTTTGTATTTCCGTCCTCATCCTCCACCGCATAAGTCTTTGCCTCCGCTCCCAGAGAGAAAGCTGCCAGGGTTCCCATTGCCAGCAATACTGCTAATCTTTTCTTCATAAAAAATCACGCTCCTGTTTTTATTTTTTCCAGAAATGTTTTTCTCATTTCTGTTGTCCCTATCTTAGCGCGTCTTTATGGGAGTTTCAGGGAGCCTTTGTGTGGATTCTGTGTGATTTTCTTTCAATCGGAACCAGAAACGGACGCCTCCGGCCGTGTTTTCCGCCCCGTAGGCCGCCCCGTGGGCATCCAGAATCATCCGGACAATGTAAAGCCCCAGGCCGCTTCCTCCGGATTTCCTGTTTCGGGAATCTTCCACCCGGTAAAAAGCTTCAAAAAGCTTCGGCAGGGCTTCCTCCGGAATGGACGTCCCTTCATTTTCCAGCGAAAAGCCGTTTTCCTGAAAGCAGACCGTCAGCTTCGCCCCTTTCGGAGAATAGCGGATCGCATTGGTGAGAAAGTTCCGGAAGACTTTTTTCATCCCTTCGGAATCCGCCAGCGCATAGGCATGCTCCGGAATCTCCCCGGTAAGCTCCATCTCTTTTTCCTCCAGAAGCTCCCAGACCTCTGCCATCTCCTGCCGGAAAAGCTCCGCCAGATCCGTTTTCTTTCTCTCTGTTTTCCAGGTTCCGGTTCCCATGCGGGAAATCGTCAGGATTTCTTTTACCATGGTCTCCAGGGTTTCCGTCACCTCATAGGACCGCTGAAGATACCGCTCATGGTCCCGGTACTCCCCCACGCCCTCCAGCATGCCGCCGAGATGGCCTTTGAGGATCGTCACCGGCGTTTTCAGCTCATGGGAGGCCGCCGCGAAAAAGAGCTTCAATTCTTCATTAGCGGAACGAAGATCCGAGAGCGCGGTGGAAAGGCTGTCGGAAAGCTCGTTTAGATTCTTTGCCAGAACGCCGATCTCGTCTTTTCTCTTTTCCTCACAGTGTTCGCCAAAATCTAGAGCCGCCATCTTTCTTGACACCCGGCTCAGACGGAGAATCGGCCGTACCAGATACCAGGAAGCCAGAATGGCACAGAAAAAGGCGATGAGAAGAGTGATACCCAACACCATCGGAAAAATCCTTTTGACGATGGCTGCCGCCTGACTTACCGCCTCCATATCTCCCACTACCAGGAGCGTGTAAGCTTTTCCGCCCACCGTAACCTTATAGCTTTTCACAGCAGAAGGATAGCTGGTGCTGAGAGTAAAATACCCCGCATCTGAAACCGTAACTCCGTAAGTGTCATCCCCCACCTCCTCCGCAGCCTCGTCGCTGACGGCAATTCCGCTGAAGGTCACAAGCCCGTCTTCTTCCACAACCATACTTTCTTCACTTCCTGTACTCACCGTGTCTGCGACTTCCGTCTCGACCTCAGGAAAAACCTGATTTCCTTCCTTATCCAGCACTGTCACGGAAGCCTGATTGTTCCGCTCGAAAAACTCCAGAAAATTTTCCGCTTCCTCAATGGAAGCATAGGATTCCAGCTCCGTCTTCAGGGATTCCGAGACCGACGCCAGGTCTTTTTCCAGAGAATTTCGATAGGTTTTGGGCAGAAAAACGGCCACCGAAGCATAGGTGATCCCGCTGATGGCCAGCAAAAGAAACAACGTCAGAATAAAAATTTTCAGCGTCAGACTACTTCTTAATCTTTTCAAGCCGGTATCCCACTCCTCTCACAGTCTCAATGAGCTGATTTCCCAGTTTTTTCCGAAGGTTCTTGATGTGGGTGTCCACGATCCTTTCGTCCCCGAAATAGTCCTCACCCCAGACCTGATCCAGAAGATTCTGCCGGGTAAAAACCCTGCCGGAGTTCTTGAGAAACAGCCTCAGAAGGTCAAATTCTTTCTGGGTGAGCTCCACTTCCTGCCCTTCGTTAAAAAGATGATGACCTTCCTCATCTAACTTCAACCCACCGTAAACCAGGTCTTTTTTCTGCTCGCTCCTGCCCGTACGGCGAAGGACCGCAGCAATCTTACAGAGCAGCACCGGCATGTCAAAAGGCTTCGGAATGTAGTCGTCCGCCTGGAGATGAAAGCCTCGTACCTGATCCTCCACGCTGTCCCTGGCTGTCACCATGAGCACCGGAACCAGAGATTCTTTCCGGATCAGTTCCAGCACCGCAAAGCCGTCCACCTTCGGAAGCATCACATCCAGAAGGACGAGGTCCGGCCCCCAACTCTGAAAAGCCGCCAGACCTTCCACGCCGTCCTCCGCCAGACGCACCTCATAGCCTTCCGCCATCAGATAGTTTTTCAATACCTCCTGAATATCCGCATCATCCTCTACCACCAGAATCTTTTCCATAAGTTCTCCTTTTATTACGCCATTGGCTTCCAGTCTATCACATCTTTATGTGATTTTCATGGAGAATCACATAGAAAAAACCTGCTGCCAGGCTTTTTTCCTGACAACAGGCTTCTCGTCGTATCAGTAGAGCTGATAGCCGTTGGGATCCAGTGCACGCTCGTATCCATCCAGCAGTGTGATGTTTGCCAGCTCGTATTTGTTGAACACATCGGAAGAAAAATCTTCCGGAAGAATCCTTCCATAATACCAGGGCTTGGAATAGAAGTAATCGTTCAGCTCCTGGGAATCAAAGATCCGGCCTCTTCTGGCATAAATCTCATTTTTCGCATAGCAGACCACCTGCAGAGACAAACCTTTGACTTCTTCATCTGTCAGATACCGGGTGTCGCTGTCGTAGAAAATGAAATCATTTTCCAGCCGGTCATCGTCATAATAATAATCTGAAATTCCGACGGCATAAATGTCATAGCCCGGCTGATCCAGCACATAACCTGCTCCGCCGGTCAGAGCATTTTCCGCGTCCGTCAGAAACTTGATGTTGGTATTTTCATAGGTATTAAACACCGCAGAATTGAAATCTGCCGGCGCGATGCTTCCGTAATACCAGGTTTTTGTGGCGAAATAATCCGTCAGCTCCCGGGAGCGGAAGGTCCGTCCATGGCGGGCATAGATCTCATTTTTTCCATAGCAGAGCTCCTGGGCACTCATGCCGGAAATATCCGCATTGGAGAGATATCTAGCATCGCTGTCCGGAAATACATAGTAATCGTTCTGCACCTCATAGGAAATGTTACCGTAAATATACTGATAAACCGCTGAAAAATCATAGCCCGGCTGATCCAGCACATAACCGCCGCTTCTAAGAGCGCTCTCCCGGTCAGAAAGGAGTTTGATATTGGCCGTCTCGTAGACGTTGAGAACAGAAGAAGAAAATTCAGAGGGACTGATGCAGCCGTAATACCAGAGCTGCTCTTCAAAGTAATTGGTCAGCTCCTGGGACTGGAACATCCGTCCATGACGGGCATAGATTTCGTTTTTCGCATAGCAGACCACCTGCAGAGGCATATCCTGAATATCCGCTGAACTCAGATACTCGATATCCACATCGGGGATGATAAACTCATAAGCCTTTGCATCGGCCTCCGCTCCCATGGCCCCGAAAGCACCGCTCAAAATCATGCTGAGAACAAACAGGCAGACTACCTGCCACATCTTTTTCCTGTCTTTTTTCATATAAAATCCTCCTTTCCATGGATTTTATGACCGGACCACATCGGAAAAGAACAGGTAGGTTCTCTCCGAAATTCCCCGGATCACACTCTGAGCGCTTCCGTTATCTGCGATGTCATTGGAAAGCACGCAGAGAATATAAGGGTATCTTCCATTCATAATGATGGCTACATCATTTTCAATACTTCCAAGACCGTAACCCGACGGCATTTCTCCGGTCTTATTGGCGGTTTCCACACCGTTTGGAAGACCTGCGGGAATCTTTCCCTTTACGGTCTGACCTTCCAGGAGCTCCAGCATTTTTCCGGAAGCCTCCACATTGAGAAGGGTGCCGTTATAAAGGCCGGAAAGGAAGGCAGCGCAGTCCGCCGCAGAGGTATAATTGTCATCTGTGGGATTTTCCGCCAGAAAACGTCTGCCAAGATGGGTGGCCGTAAAGTCATGTTCCTTACAGAACTCGTTCACCACAGCGGCTCCCGCCTCAAAATCTCCCTGGCCCAGCCGGGTTACAAGCTCGTTGGCGGCGTTATTATCACTGACCGCAATCATCGCTGTCAGAAGCTCTTTCAGTTCCCCGTCATAAGCTTCTCCCATGAGAATCAGCTCCTTGCCGCATTCCGCCGCGTAGACGCCCCGCTCATAAACCGCTCCCATGATAAAAATCTTAATCACGCTGGCCGACTGCATGGAATCCTCCGCCTGAAGCTCCATCGTGGAACCACTGTTGAGATCCATAACTTCCACCGCCCAGTGCTCTCCTGCCTCCGTCAGCTCGTCGAGCCAGAGCTGGTTCACCTCCTGTTCCAGAGAGGTAAAATCCAGACCCTTTTCGGCCGACTCCAGCTTCGCCTCGCTCCGCACGGTCTCACTGAGGTAGAGATCCAGTCCGTCCGCGATGCCCTGAACCATGTCGTTTTCGTTCTCCTCAGATGTCATGTAGAGATCGTCACTCTCATTGCTCATGTACCCCATCTCCAGGATCGTCACCGGAATCTCGCTGAAATTGATCCCCGTCATATCGTCCGCATAAATAACGCCGTCGTTGGAAAGCCCTGTCCGTTCACAGTAAGAATCCAGCACGCACTGTGAAAGCCGTACGCTCTCTGCCGAGAGATTTCCCACATAGGGATTCTGCTCGGAGGGCGCCATGGCAAGAGCCCCAGACACGGAGCTGTCGTCGCTGCCATTGGCGTGAATCCGGATGCAGGCTTCCGCTCCTGAATCATTGGCCAGTTGCGCCCGTTCCTGATTGCTGATGGCCGTATCGTTGTCCTCCCGCGTCATGACCACCTCGTAACCCCGGCTGATCAGCTCGCTTTTCAGTGCCAGGGCGATGCGGAGATTCAGCTCATACTCCGGCACCCCGGAAAAACGTCCCTCCGTTCCTGTGGTGGCTTTGGCCTTCGTTTCCGATGAACCGGGAGCCATCGCCTCCTGAGCGCTCATATCCACCCAGCTTCCCTGATGCCCCGGATCAATGGCAATCTTTCGTTTTCCGGCAGCCTCCGCCTGGCCTGCCAAAAGAAAAAACGCAAAGAAACAGACTGCCGCCGTTACCCATTTTTTCATACACCGTTCTCCTTCCGTTCCTTAAATATCCGGCCTATGAAAAAAAGCCATGATATTCTTCTTCATGGCTTTATTATAACTTACTTTCCGCCGCTTCACAATCTATTTTTCGCCGACTCTACATTACTTTTGAAGCGCTGATCCAGATCCTTCATAATAAAATGATACATCACAAGAAGCAGGGCGGAAGCCAGGATCCAGGCCACAGGACTGGCCATACAGGTACCGAAATAACTGCGGTAATGAGCGGCCACGAGGGCTGTGGCTCCACGGCCCACAAGCTCAGCCACGCCTGCCATCATCGGAAGGAGACCGTAGCCCATTCCCTGGATACCGTTCCGATAAATATTCACAATTGCGAGGGGAATCATAAAGATACCGATGCAACGAAGATAAATCTCCACGTTTCCAATAACTTCCTCCACATTCTCAGAGAGGAAAAGATAAGTCAGATATTTTCCGGCAAAAATAAAGAAAATGCCGGCCCCGATCCCGTACAGAAAGCCCTGCATATCCGCCGCCCGGAAGCCTTTCCGGATCCGGTCCGGTCTGCCCGCGCCCATATTCTGGGCACAGTAGGTAGCCATCGTCACACCCTGGGCCACAAAGGCCTGGGTCAGAAGGTTCTCGATCTTGTTGGCCGCGGTAAAGGCCGCCACCGCGATCGAGCCAAGCATATTCAGGGCAGACTGTACCATCATCGTACCAATGGCCGTGATGGAATACTGAAGCGCCATCGGAAAACCGACCTTCAGCTGCTGAATGGAAAGATTCTTCTCAAGACGGAACTCTCCTTTTTCCATATGAAGAACCGGAACTTTCTTAATGATAAAAATCAGACAGAGAAAACCGGAAACTCCCTGAGAAATTACGGTCGCATAAGCAGCCCCTGCCACTCCCATATGGAAATAAATGATCAGCACCAGATCCAGCACAATGTTCAATCCTGCCGACAGAAGCAGAAAATAAAGAGGTGTCTTACTGTTTCCAAGTGCTCTTAAGATACTGGACAGAAGATTGTAAAGCACCTGCGTGAAGATACCGCCGCAAATGATCATAATATATGTATAGGCATCATCAAAAATATCCTCCGGCGTGTTCATAAAAGTCAAAAGCCAACGCATGCCAAGCATACTGACCAACGTCATGGCTACTGCTACGATAAAGGACAGAATTGCTGCATTTCCTACCGTTTTCCGCATGCTCTCCATATCTCCGGCTCCGAATTTCTGTGCTGTCAGTACAGTAAAACCAGCCGTCAGTCCCAGAAGAAAGCCTAAGATCAGGAAGTTGATCGTTCCGGTGGCACCTACCGCTGCCAACGCCTTTGTTCCCACAAATTTTCCCACAATAACGGTGTCTGCCATGGAATAGACCTGCTGGAACACATTTCCGATAAAGACCGGAATCGTGAAATTCAGAATTATCTTCTGCGGATCTCCCACAGTCATGTCTTTCTCTGCTGCCATTTTTTCATTCCTTTCACCTAGCTGTTTTGATCTTCCTTCTAAAGCATCCGCAAGGTTTCTTTGTTCCCCACTTTAGCAATTCACCGCAAATTATATAAAAAAAAGAACCTTTATGCAATTCTCAATTTCAACAAAAAAACTTCTGATTTTCCAGAAGTTTTTCTATCGGATATCACAATCCAAAAAGCTGTACCAGGAAAACTGCGGCAGAAGCACCTACAGCCACTTTTAAAAGTCCCTGGTCAAAATAGGCCAGTCCCACGGCCACCACAGTTCCCGCGCAGGCGCTGGGCAGCGTCCCTGTGGCGGAAAAAATGGCCGGAAAGGTCATGGCCGCCAGCACAGAGTAGGGCACATAGCTTAAAAAAGACTGAATAAAACGGTTTTTGATCTTTTTCCGGAAGATTGCCATGGGAAGCATCCGGATAAGGTAAGTCACCACAGCCATCACCAGAATACTGGTTAAAATATAACGGTTACTCATTGGCTTCCTCCTCTTCTACCGGGAACAGCAGTGCTGCAACGGCACTTACCACAATCGTGATGATGATAATTCCCCAGCCGCCGGAGAGACCGGAAAATACCGGAAAATATGCAAAGCAACAGCTCAAAAGAACGGCAAAAAGCACGGTGAAAAGTACCGGTTTCTTCTTTCTCGCAGGCGGCACAATGATGGCGATAAACATGCCGTAAAGGGCGATGTTAAGGGCATTGGCGAGAATCGTCGGAAGAAAGGAAGTGAGGATTCCTCCAGCCAGTGTTCCCCCGCTCCAGCCGATCACCGGCGTCAGGATCAGACCGGCCATATAAGAAGCGGTAAGTTTTTCTTCCGCCTGCATGGAAACGGCAAAGATCTCATCGGTGATTCCAAAGGACACCAGAAGCCGCTGAATCCAGGTCATTTTCTTATCTGTCTTCTGGGACATGGCAAGGGACATGAGAAAATAGCGGATATTGATAACCACTGTGGTGACGGCGATCTCCAGATAACTGCCTCCGGCCAGCATTAGGCTCGAACCTGCAAACTGACCGGCGCTGGTTAAGTTGGTGAGGGAGATCAGCACGGCTGCCCAGGCCGGCATCCCGGACAGCACCACAGACATTCCATAAGCAAAAGATACCGGAAAATAACCGAGACAGATGGGTAAACCATCCTTCAGTCCCTGTTGAAATTTCTGTCTGTCCATATCATTCCATGGGATATCTCAATCCCCACTCCTTTCGGATGGTATCCATGAGCTCCATCATGCGGATGCTTTCTCTGTGCGGCATCTCAGGACACTCGCTCCTGCCTTCCTCAATGGCTTTTTTGCAGGCTTCCACCTCGTACTCATAACCGCTGATCTGAGACGGAACCGGATATTCTTTCACCAGCTGGTAATGGGTATCGTACACCTTAAATCCCTGGCAGTTATTGATATTTTCCACCTCTATGTAACCCTGATCTCCATAAATCATTCCCTTCCGGTCTGAAATAACCAGCGTGGAACTGTGAAGCATGGCGGTCGCTCCATCTGCGAAAGTGAGGGTGATGCTGTTGGAACTGTCCACGCCGTACTCGTTCATCACGGCGTCGGAAGTCACCTTAACCACTGGCGTCCGGTCGATCATACAGGCAAAATTCAGAGGATAAACGCCCACATCCAGAAGAGCTCCACCTGCCAGCTCCGGCTTTTTGAGACGCTCCACACCGCTGATGAGATAGCAGAGATTGGCCGTCATGGAATGTACTTTTCCGATGGCTCCGCTCTCGATCACTTCATTCAGCGTCTTCTGAATCGGAATATAGCGGGTCCAGATGGCCTCTGTCAGAAGAAGCTTCTTTTCCTCCGCCATCTGAAAAAGCTCTCTGGCCTGGTCTGCATTGACCGTGAAAGCTTTTTCACAGAGTACATTTTTCCCATGCTCCAGAAGAAGCTTCACATGGGGATAATGGTGAGAATGGGGTGTTGCCACATAGACGAGATCCAGCTCCGGATCTGCTGCCAGCTCTTCGTAGGAACCATAGGCCTTCGGCATTCCAAATTCTTCAGCAAAGCTCTGGGCCTTTTCCAGAGTTCTGGCCCCCACTGCATAGAGCTCCACATCAGCCATCTGTTTCACCGTGTTGGCCATGGTATGAGCAATGCCGCCGGAACCTAAGATTCCCATTTTCATCTTTTCCATAAACTTATTCCTCCTTATTTTAAAAACACCCCGGCATATCCTACGTTTTCCCTGGATACGCCGGGGTGAATCTTTATCTTTTTGATAAGCTCTGATTTATAAGGTATTCGGGCTTTCTTTTCCCTCTGCAAAGGTGATTACGTTCTCCAGTGTGGTATGGCTGATAGCCTCCAGCGCCTCTTTTGTAAAAAAGCCCTGATGGGAAGTTACCATAACGTTCGGGAAGGAAAGCAGCCTTGCCATGGTAGAACGGTCGAGGATCTGATCAGACATATCTTCATAGACAAAACCGGTCTCTTCCTCATACACATCCAGACCTACAGCAAAGAATTTTCCATCACGGATTCCCTGGATCAGATCGTCAGTCTTAATCAGGCCGCCGCGGGAGGTGTTCACTAGAATCACACCATCCTTCATCTTCGCGATGCTCTCCAGATTGATCATATGATGGTTCTCTTCTGTCATGGGGCAGTGAAGAGAAATCAGATCTGACTCATGAAGCAGGGTGTCAAAATCCACATACTCCACAAAATCCAGAGACGGATTATGATAGACATCTGTAGCGATGACTCTCATTCCAAAACCATGGCAGATCCGGGCCATAGCAGCTCCGATTCGTCCAGTTCCCACGATACCGGCCGTCTTGTGGTAAAATGTCACGCCCAAAAGACCGTTCAGGCTGAAATCGTTCTCGCGGCCGCGGATATAAGCCTTGTGTGTATGGCGGTTTGCAGTGAGAGCCAGCGCCATGGCATGCTCTGCAACAGCCTCCGGAGAATAGCTGGGCACGCGCATTACGGTCATCCCGTGTTTCTTTGCTTCCTCAACGTCCACATTGTTATAACCCGCGCAGCGCATGAGAATCAGCTTCACGCCCATCTCATGAAGAATGTCCACTGTCTCTTTTCCAAGATCCATGTTTACAAAAGCGCATACGGCATCGTAGCCATGAGCCAGCTCAGCGGTCTCGGGTGTCAGGTTCGGCTCAATATAATGGATATCAATATCCTTATATCTTTCCTCTTTGAGTCCTTTGTCAAAGAACTCACGGTCATAGGTTTTTGTTCCAAAAAATAGCATTTTCATAATAAAACTCCTCCTTTTGGACTAGTTTCAAGCTTACCGAGAGTTATTATACATGAAAATAAAAAGGATGGCAAGAATTCATGAAACGCTGAATTATTTTCTCATTGGGGACGGTGTTTTTCGGTCTTTTTCCTGTCCCTAACTGGCATTGACCAGAGGGACGAGAAAAAGGCCAGAAAACACCGTCCCCATGGCACAAAAAAACCAGAAGCATTTGCTCCTGGTTCTCATTTCATATACCTTCAAAACCACACACAGAAATTCATTTCTTCCATCCGATTTTCTTCTACTCAGACTGCCTTTTTTGGAAGTTCTGTTCGCTACGCTCGCAGAACAACCAACGCACTAGACTCTGTCTTCGTCTTCGACTTGCCAATCGTCAAGTGCTTTTGGCTTGGTTAAGCCTTCGACCTATTAGTATCAGTCAGCTCCATGCATTACTGCACTTCCACCTCTGACCTATCTACCTCGTCGTCTTCAAGGGGTCTTATCGCTTTCGCATGGGATATCTCATCTTGAGGGGGGCTTCACGCTTAGATGCCTTCAGCGTTTATC
>ERZ824488.686-NODE-686-length-42727-cov-4.753703_pt1 | contig 42727 bp, 49 predicted proteins | sample MGYA00519936_ERZ824488 | MGnify/ENA primary metagenome ERZ824488 (study PRJEB31778, sample SAMEA3449153) | human gut metagenome | biome: human gut; feature: human-associated habitat; material: faeces | place: United Kingdom | collected 2010/2012 ... | reverse complement strand
TTATACCGATGCACTCACAGGTCCGCTCCACCTCCTCAAAGAGGTGGCTGGAGAGCAGCACCGTGGTCCCACGGGCCTTCTCCTCCAGCAGCAGTTCAATAAACAGGTTCTGCATCAGCGGGTCCAATCCGCTGGTGGGTTCATCGAGGATGAGCACCGCCGGGTCATGCATCAGCGCGCATACAATGGCCACCTTCTGCTTCATTCCCTTGGACATGCGCCGTATCCGGCCCGAGGTTTTCCACCGTGACGGTGTACGTCAGCAGCGCGCCCGCATCGACGGACGGCGGCGCAGTCTTGGTCACGGCCAGATCGGCCGTCGCCTGAACGGGCACGACGACGGTGGAGGTATTGTTGGACAGGTCGGGGTCGTCGGTCGTCGTCTGCACCTCTGCGGTGTTGACGACTTCGCCGCTGCCGCCGGTAAAGACGCCGCGCAGCAGGACCGACGCGGAAAAGCCGGACGGCAGCGTCCCCAGCGGCAGGCTGCCGGTCCACGGCTGCCAGCTCGCGCCGCCGTCGAGACTATACTGAACGTCCGCAAGCTCTGCGGGCGGCGTATCGAGCAGTACGACGTCCGCGGCGGTATCCGGCCCGAAATTCTGCACCTTCAGCGTATAGGTGACGGTTTCACCCGTCGTCAGTGCGCTGCGGTCGGCCGTTTTATCGACCGCAATATCGGCGAGTACGGCTGCGACCGGCAGCAGCCAGTCCTCGACCTCGCCGTCCGAAGCGGGGCCGACGGAGGCGGCGTCCTCCGCGCCGGGCGTGGAGGCGAGCGCGTCGGTCGTCAGCCGCAGCCGCAGGAACGTCTCGCCCGGCGAAAAGTCGGCGCCGGCCGGCACGGCGAAGCGCAGCACGACGGTCTGCACGCCCGGCGCGCTCGGCACAATGACGGAAGCGGCGGCTTCCTCCGCCGAAAAAAGGCCGTCGCGGTCAAAATCGATCCAGCCGTAAAGGATGGCATCGCCGTCGCTCTCGTTGACCACAGTCACGGGCAGCGCGTATTCGGCGGCGCCCGGCGTAAGCGGCGGCAGCGGCAGCACCGGCCCGTCGTCCTGAACGCCGAGCACGAGGTCGTCGCCGGTCGCGTCGGCGTTCTGGTAAGCGTCCGGCTCCGCCGTGACCTGCGTTCCCAGCGTCAGGCTGCCGATCAGCTCATGCCGCGGCCCGTTGCTGGCCAGCAGCGTATTGTAATTGCCGGGGCCGTTGCCCGCGCCTGCGTCGGGCGCGTCACCGTAATCGACGCGCACGGTCGCCTTCGGACACATCGTGCCGTCATTGAAGCTGGCAAAGTATGTCGTGGAGAAGGGAACGCCCGTCGCGGTGTTCCCGACGTGGGTATACTTGTAGACCGTGCCGTCGTTGTTGGCAATGGCATAAATCGTGCCGGTGCTGTCGATGGCCAGCGCGCCGAAGGAGGCGTTGGGATTCGGCGCGGAGGTGGTCAAAATCGTCACCTGTCCCGTCGTCGGCACAACACGGGCGAGCACGCCGTTGCGCTGCACGCCGTAAAGATTGCCGTCGGACGGGTCGTACACCCAGTCGCTTATATTGAGCGCGGCCGACATCGCGGTGCCGAAGTTGGCTGTCTGCTCGGTGTAGCCCGCGGCAGGATTGACCAGCTTAAGGAAGGTGGCCGAATTCGGGCGCAGGTCGACGGTATAAAACCGATTGCCGTCGTTGATGAACAAATAAAGGAATCCGTTCGCGTCAAACGTGCCGGTGTTGTAATTGCCCGCCGGCAGGCCGGTCGGACGCGGAAGCTGAATCAGCCTCCCGCCGGCCGTCACGCGGACGAGCGCGTTCGTCGTCTGGTCATAGCCGTAGATATAATCGTCCAGCGGGTTGTAGCCGATTGCGTTGACGTCGTGCGCCGGCGAGAGCGCTCCCTGCAAAACGGAAAGGCCGGTGACAAGGTTGATGTTATACCACACGGTCGGACGTCCGACAAACTGGATCATCCTCGTGCTGCACATAAGCGGACTATCGGTCGCGTCGTGGCCGAAGCTGACGCCGGAAATCACCGCGCCGTTTGCCACCTGCGCGGCGGTGACGGTCACGCTCTGCTTGCGCGCGGTGTTGGACATCGTAAACCCCGCGGGCTGTGTAAACAGCGTCGGCGGGCAGCCGCTTCCCGCCGTCACCGGCTCATAGACCGTATATGCGCCGGCGGCGTTGACCGTCAGCGAAAAGCTGCCGTCCGCGCCCGTCCGTACCTCGGTGCAGCCGGCAGAAGCGTTGTATAAAACGACAGCGACGTTGGCGAGACCCGGCTCGCCTGCGTCGTACTGTCCGTTATGATTGAGGTCGTTATAAACGACCCCGGTTATCGTTGCAGCCATATGCTTGCTCCTTTGTTGCAAAAAACTTTAGGGTTTCCCGTACCATGATATGAAGCGGCGGCATCGGCTGTCCGGCGCAGAAACACAAAACGGGACGCGCGCCGTTTTGGCGCACGCCCCGCTTTGGAGTCCGCAAGCCCTGTACCCCACAAAAAAGCGGCCGCCCGCTCCACACAGCCGTCCGCCGCTTGCCAAAAAGAACGCCGCCTCGGTGCAGCCCTTAAAACGCACGAAAACGGCGGTAAAGCGGTATTCGGAACGCCTTATCATCCCCCGGCCTTCGCTCAAAAACGCCGCCGCCCGGGCAAAACCGCCGCAGCACCTCCGTCTGTCCGCAGGGGGGGTATACACCGGCCGCGCAAGCTCTCCCCATTTGCCCGGCGGCGGCATACAAAGCACATAAGCCATAGCACTGCGCCCCGCATCATTCGAGCCTTCCCCGCCGTCGCCGAATCAGTCCCGTGCGCAGACGTCCGTACATACGCTGTGCGAGCAGGACGACCCGACAAGGCTTCCACCCGCACAAACCGCACAAACCGTACGAACCCATACAACACATAGGCACGAGTGAAAGCGGCCGCAATGCTTCGTAACGTTGAAAAAAGGAGAATCCACGGACAAATACCTGTCCGCTGCTTCCCCCTTTCATCAAAATCGCCGCCATTTTTCACCGCCAAACCGTACCGAATAAAAAACAAAGCCGAATGCGTTCGGATATATTTTACACTAAAATCGGCGCAGAAAACAGATTTTCCATCCGAACAACACTTCCCCAAATTCATCGCGCAATTCCAATTCGCATAAAAAAATACCTTCCAACTGCGTACATTTCAAAGCAGGCTGCTGTCTGTGTGGATTATCCCTTCCGTTCCATTATTAAAAAGCGCCGCAGCAAGAGCATAGGGAAAGCACTTCTCTTTCCGTAAAAATCACTCGTTTCTGTCTGCGGCATGAAGAGCGCTACTTGCTTGTTGAAAATATCCCGTACCTTTACGCAAACTGGCAGTTATGCCTTTTCGTGTACTATACGTTCTGTCTATTCTATAATAGTCCCTTCTGTTGATAAACCGAAGTGTGATGCGGCATCTATGCCATTTCGTGCAGCCGTTGCAAACGAATGGCGGGGACATTTGTCACAAATTACTTCTTGGAAATCATTGCAGTCGGAATTGCACTTCTCGCACAATCTACAATTACGATAACGCCGATTGCAGCAGGTTGGACTTTTACATTTTGTGTAATACTTCAACGCGTCAATTACAAACTCCTCTGCTTGGTCGTTATGCAGTTTTTGGGAAATGTAAGCTAATATTTTTCATATGAAAATTTATACTTAGGTTTTTGATTCGGTTTTCTTCTTTCATAATCTCTCTGACCATTTCGTAATTGCGTTTTCCCTGCTCAAAGCTTTGCGCATACGGATGGTTTGAGCGTGGGACGGATAAGCGCCGGTTTCATCAATCTGATCAACAACATCCCTTTGTGCTTTTTCTTCAAGGATACGAAAGCTCTGCTGCCGGACATAGTTTGATTTTTCCCGAATCAACAAATTCGAACAATTCCGAAACAAGGTTTGTTCGTCGAATATCACGTCGACTCCGATTCTGGCTTTGTCCTTCGTACTCATCGAGGATTTATCTTGATGTTTTTCTTCCCGACTTCTGTGTAATTTGCGCAGAAGTTAAAGCAGAACATTTTCCCTGCCTTTTCATTGCTTCCGGCTTCATCTTATAAGCAAAGGCTCGTTCGCTTGGCAGAGGGGCGCGGCAGTCCGCTCCCATCTGCGGACGGCTGTCCTCCGCCTGTCTGCGGCGGCCATCTCTTCTGCCGCCCACCCGCGTACAGCCGGCAAAGAAAAAACGTCCCATTATGCGTCTTTTTAGACCGCCTTTTCCTCTGCGCTTGCAATAACGCGTCCAAGGACCAAACATTTCGGTTTCGCACCGCGCATGCCTACCGGGCTGCGACCGCTGCGGGGCCATACGGCCCCGCAGCGGCCGCAGCCCGCCAGACACTCGGACATCCGAGCGCACGAACATACGAATTTGCCAAAGCGCTATGCCGCATTTAGGGAAAGGCGGCTCTTGCCGCGCGTAAAATGCGACGTAAGGTCAGGCGGAAAACTTCATTAAAAAGCTGCCTTGCAGTATGAAAACCCGAATCGGCAGAAATAATGCTTTCGATAAGGGCGCCGCCTTATCCGGCCGCTAACGGCAAAAGTCCGCCGCCTCCAGAGCGTATATGAACACTGCTGCCCAAAGTAAACAGCACAAGCGAGAGTAATGTAGAGACAACAAGCACCCAAATAGCAGCCAGTATCATACCGCACATATACATTCCCCTCCCCTTATACATATGGCGACACATATGGCGGGCTAAAAAAGGCAAAAAAAGTTCCTCGAACAACAGTTCAAGGAACATTTAACAGTGGCTCCCCATACAATAGACAATCCGAACCGTGCGCTGACATATCTGACGGTGCGTGTATTGAAGCAAGCATATCGGAGTAAGTGACCTGCTTACAATCTCGTACATTATAATACACAACATATTTGTCATCGAATACATATACAGCATTGATAAATGTATCAACGATTTTACGCCGAAATTGGATGTCCTCTACATCGCCGGAGCAAAAACCGCGCAGGAATGTTATAATTTCATCGACTGTGATGCGCGCCTTACTGGTAATACGCAATTGCGCCAATTCGTGTTCCAATTCAGACTTAGCAGCTTCCAATTCCTTAGCGCGCGCGTTAATACGATCGACAACCGATCGAACCGTTGTATGCATCAGACTTTCGGCACACTTGTCCAGTTCGGCGTCCAGCTTTACGAGAGACATCTCTTTTTCTTTTATTATCGACGCATCAAACTCTTTCTCATACTGCTCCACGACTCGCTCCGCAATATAACCGATGCGATCTTCACGCAGCACATACTCAACCGTCTTCTGGCAAACCGCGCGTTCAAGCTGTTCTTTTTTCTCGGATTTTTTATCACAGTCTTTATAACGTTTACGCTTGTGGCAGGTATAATAATAGTGTTTCTCGTTTGCGCGACCCGTTCCCGAGTCGCCTGTCATCTGCGTACCGCAATGACCGCAAAACAACTTACCGCGAAGCAGCCATTCCACTTCGGATGTTTTCATTCCCCTACTCCTTTTTGTCGCTTCATTCCTCTCTTGGCATTTGTCATATAATGCTCTGGATATGATCGCCGGACATTCCCGCGGAATATCGCCTTTATATGTATAATCACCGTAATACATAGGGTTGGTCAATATCCTAAAAAAAGAATTTGATGTATAGAGTTTTCCGTTTTTTGTCCGAAACCCCCGCGCATTGAGTTCCTTTGCGATCTGTGTTTTCGTTTTTCCGTCGGCAAACAGCGTATAGATCAGTTGGACAGCCGGCGCGGTCTTGGAGTCGATATGCAGCTTGTGATCCTCGCCTACCACATACCCGAGCGGTATCTGCCCACCCGTACACAACCCTTTCCTTGCAGTCTCACGCATACCGCGCGCTGCGTTTTGTCCAAGCTGCTTGGAATACATTTCCGCCATTGCCTCCAGCACCGCTTCGAGAATGATCGATTCATCTCCGTCACCGATTCCCTCCGTAACCGAAAACACGCGCACACCATTCTTTTTGAGCTTGGATTTATAAATCGCAGAATCGTAGCGGTTCCGCGCAAATCGATCCAGTTTCCAAACGATTACAGCTTCGAACTGCCGCTTGGCGCTGTCTGCAATCATCCGTTGGAAGTCGGGACGCTGATCGCTTATACCGCTGATGGCTCGGTCGATATATGCACCGACAATCGTCATACCCGCCCGCTCTGCATAAGCGTATCCCTCTCGAAGCTGCCCTTCGATAGATTGCTCCGTCTGCTTGTCGGAGGAATATCTTGCATAGATGACTGCGTTCACTGATGTATGTCTCCTTTTATAAGCAAAAAAAATAATAATATTTTCGAAACCCCTTGACATACGTACGAATACGTGTTATAATAAATACAGAAAGTGAGGGGAGAGCGCGTGAAGCTAAGCGAGCTGTTGAAATTGTTCAGCAAGAACCAAATTAAACTCCTGCAGCATGGGAAACGGCACGACATTTATTATAGTCCCATCACCGGCAAGAAATTCCCCGTACCCAGGCATGCAAAGGAAATTGCAGAAGGAACATTAAAGAGCATCAAAAAGGACGCGGGGCTTGAATAAAGCCTCCGTCCGACACCATATACTACTCACGGAGGGCTGAAAAATGGCAAAATATATTTATCCGGCAATCTTTTCAAGAGAGGGTTCGTTTTACAATATTCGATTTCCCGATATAGAAAATTGCTATACGCAGGGGGAAAGCCTGCAGGACGCTTATGAAATGGCATCCGATGTGCTATGCCTGACCTTGTATAATCTCGAAGAGGAAAACGCACCGATTCCGCAAGCGTCCGATATAGCCGCCTGCAAAACGGGAAAAGATGAATTTTCGACGCTTATCGCCTGCGACACATTGGAGTACAGACAATATTATGACAGCAAAGCAGTCAAAAAGACGCTTACAATCCCCGCTTGGCTGAATACAATGTCAGAGCGGGAAGGCATCAATTTTTCAGCGGTTCTGCAAAACGCGTTGAAAGCCGAATTAAAACTCAATTGACATCGAGATTCCAAATACCATTTTGTTAGAAGCGCAGAGACATTTGTCTCTGCGCCTCTTTTTACGCGCATAAAGCACGGGCTTTTTCAATCATAGCAACATATTCTGCCTCTGTAATCTTTTGCAGCTTCCCACCCTTTTCGATGATTTCCGCCGCTTTCACGAGCTTTTTACGGTCGGGAATATCGGATGTGTCGCCCACGACGAGATAATCGGTTTTGCCGGATACCGCTGTTCTAACCAACGCGCCGACCGTCGAAGCTGTTGCTTCGATCACATCCCTTGGCAGAGTAAAATTACCGGTAAAAACGAAAACGCAGTCCAAAAGTGGTGAGTTTGCATATTTTGTACGACGCTCAAGCGTTTCCTGTTCCTTTTGGATGCGCGTCTGACGGGCTGTTTCAGCAGCCTGCCGGTTCCATTCGTCCTTACAGCGTTCGAATAGGCGGTAGGTCGAAATGACGTCCCCGAGCGCACGGTGCGCTTCCTCCTTTTCAATATGCAGCAGAGAAAGCAAATCCTGAAGCCCGTATTTTGGAAACGTCGGAAAAAGTTTTCGAGAAAACGAGTGCGTATCTATATAAAACAGCTTTTCCGTGATTCCGGCATCGCGAAACGCCGTTTCAATAAAAGCAAGGTCAAAGGTGACATTGTGACCAACGACAGTCTTCCCTCTCAGGCGCTCGGCAATGTCGGCCGCAATGCTTTCTGCTTTCGGTGCAGACGCAACATCGGCATCGGAAATGCCATGCGTGCTATACGCGCCCGGCGAAATTGGAATGCCGGGGTTGACCAGCGTTTGATATTGCTCGACGATATTCCCGTTCGAGACTGCAAGGATTGCAATTTCTACCATTCGGTCATTTTTGCGGTCTATCCCCGTCGTTTCTACGTCCAGCACAACATAATCCGTCGTTCGCGCAATAGCCCTCCCGTCATTGATTGCTGTTTTTTGCAGCGAATCCTTTTTGACCGAACGATTTGAGGTATTTTCTCCATCGTCAAACTTGATGCCGTCAAATTCGAATTGAAAAGAAAAATCGGATGTGTCCGCCTCTGACCGTTCGGCGCCCTCCGCATCCGCACGCCGAGAGGGAGATACAGGCGCTTCCATGTCCAACTTGATGCGATCGCGAATGCTTGCAAGACGCAAACGACGCTCTTCCTCGGCTCTCTTTTTCTTTTCCTCGTCCAACTTGATGCGATCGCGAACGCTTGCAAGACGCAAACGACGTTCTTCGTCGGCTCTCTTTTTCTTTTCCGCCGCTTTCTTTTTCTTTTCCGCTTCATATGTCTTCGTCCACTCAGCCAGCTCCTTGGCTTCTATTTCCTCCCGTCTCTTAAGCTGCCACCAGCATAGAAAGACAATAGCGAGAAAAAAGCAGAAAATAACTGTATTGATATTACGTCCTATATTGCCAAGCCCGCCGAGCAAAAAGAAAACAACGAAAAACAACTTCCAGTGCCGTTTCAATACGCGCCTCCACGCAGAATTGTTCTTTTTCTGCTTGGACATACCAACATCCCCCTATTTCAAATATTTACTGGCAGCTTATCTATACAAATAGCTTTCGTCACACACGCCAAGCACAAGGCCTTGACACCGCACGTCGTCCGTCATCGGACGGGGCGGATATTTGGGGTTATGCGACAGCAGCACACCGTCGCCAAGCTCCTTGAGCCACATTTGACCGTCCATAAAAAATATACCGATCTGCCCATTATAGATATCCGGCTGAGCACGAACAAACACCAAGTCCCCATCACAGTATGTCGGTTCCATACTATCACCGAAAACAGGTGTGACGAAAGAAGTACCCCTTGGCGGCATTTTGACAAGACGAATCAATTCAGACTTATCGTCATCCGCCGGTTCGCCGTTTCCGGCACTCACGGGCTGGTGGTAAAGTGTTGTGATGTAAATGGCAATTTCCTCAGATGTATCCTCTTGGTGATTTTGAAAAGCTGACTTGCGTTCGGCATTTTCTTTTTCAATACGCTGCGCGGATACAATTCGATCGATTTCTATATCTAATATACAGTCCACCGCATTCTTACCGTGCCTATCAAGTGTGCGGTATTTTTTTATAAGCTGATCCTCAGCCGGTGAATACAGAATAGGGATATCAGGTTCATTGTCAAAATCTGCAAGTTTTTTCCCAAGCGCATACGCAATTGATCGCATAGTCTCCAACGTTGGAGCTTTCGTAATCCCTCCGATAATCTTGTTCAATGTACCTTTTGGGACGTTTGCTTTCTCTGATAATTCATCAATGGTCAATCCCGCTTGCTTACGGTAAAGTGTTATCAATTCACCTATTTCCATAATATCCTCCATTCCTATTTATCATCATTCTACACCGTTCTGTAAAACATGTCAAGAAAAAAATTCCGATTTCGGGATTAAAATTACAAAACCCTATTGACAAATCTACTTTACGGGATTATAATACAATCATAAAGTTCCTTATACGGGATTTTTTGGAGGTGCAACTATGGTATTGTATCCAATCTTAATTGGAGAAATGGCCAAACGAGGTGTAAAAAAGAAAGATGTAGCTTTATGTATTGGAGTATGTAGCAAAGCATTGAGCAACAAACTCCAAGGAAAAACATCGTTCACTTGGCCAGAGGTCACAGCGATCTGCAAATGCTTTTTTCCGGACATGAGTCCAGACACTATTTTTTCAACAGCGGAAAAAGAGAACAACTCATCCACATAATTAACACACATAACTAAGCAGGCTCAATTAAATCCAAAAACAAAAAAACAACCCCGCTTATGCGGGGTTGTGCGGAATTATTCACTTCCGAGCATACGACTCCATTTAGAGCCTTTTTCAAGGTAATACGAAATTTTCCCAACAGACACAAAATAGGAAATTGCAACGATGGCATATCCCTCATTTAAGTATCTGTCTTTTTCCTCTTCAGAGGAACAAAAGACCTTGCTAATTATAATGATCCCTCCCTTCTTGAAGCGAAAATTGCCTTATATCAAAGGCCGCATTATCATTATACACTATTTATTTGATATGTCAAATGCATTTTTCAAAAAGCCATAAAAAAAGGAGCAAAAAATGAAAGTACAAATCGGCACCATCCTATACCGCGACGAATCCGGCGAGCCGACGGACAGCGTACCTCTCTACGACGATCTGCCGAATGATGCAGCCGAAAAGGCAGTGCTGGACGAGATCGCGCGCATCATCGCCAAAGAATACCGCCGGATAAAGGAGGAAGCAATATGCGGGAGCAATACATAGACGTCGGAGCGTCCAGAAAAAAAGTCGGCGCCCGGATGATACGCCTCATCGAGCCGGGTACCAACGGCCAGCTCGGCGGATTATTTTACGGATATCCAAACTATGAGAGGGAAACGTACAGCCTTTATCCCGCAGACGAGGAAACGTGGCGTTTTTACGGCAAACGTACCGTGGCGATGCTGCTTGTCGCGAGAAGCTCCGCTTCCGGCTAAATGCCTATAACCGACAGTTTGCGCTTTGTGCGGCAGTTCAGACTTTCGTCTGAACTGCTATATCCTTAAGGAGAAGAAAACAATGAAGTATTTCATAGTTCGGCCGAAGGCCAAGCCTGTTAGAAGCAATCGGAGAAAATCCGCGAGAAAACTGCTCGGCCTGTCCATGACCGCCGGCCTTGTGCTGCTGGTCGGCTCGGCAGGCGCGCTCGACTGCGGAGCCATCCCTGCCGGACAAGCCTTTGTACAGGCCGCGTTCGGGCTGACCCTATTCGGCGGCAGCGGCTTCGCGCTGCGTCGGCCAAAGCGATGTCGGCGGGAAAGCAGCACAACGCGGATGCCGTTCAAACGGATTTGAAAAAGCCCTCATCCGTACTCCAAACACAGATGAGGGCCGTCATACCGAACCATCCGGAATTCGGCTGACAGGTATATTTTACCATTTTCGAAGCCGGTTTTCAAGCGGTTGTCTATGCTGCTTTCAGCGGCAGTTTTGAAAACAACTAAACGCCCACGATGCAACACAATTCATTTACTGCGGAGGGCGGCAAAAAACGCTTCAAACAGATCGCGTCGCTTCCCATATCAAAACATTCTCTGAGTTGATCATCCATCTTCTCATATCAGATATGCTTCGCAGATCGGAGATAAAATGTTGCAGTTGAACCAATCTTCGTCGGAGAAAGAAAAATTTCAACTGAAGAATATATTGTAAGTCAACATAAATGATAAAAAAGATGATTAGTGCAATAATCGAATAGCTTGTTATAGAAATGAGATTCTGACCCTTTACGATTTCTGTAAGAATCAAAAGAATTACGGGTATCAATACAAGGCGCAGCAAATCATCCGTTCGTTTTTGACTTTTTTCTTCCTTCTGTTTTTCATCCTCCACCAAACGCTCCAGTCTTGGAATAAGACGTTCAATCAAAGTAATATCCAACACAACTTCGCAGTTTCTAAACATCCAGTCGACAAGTGCGAAGCAATATGTTTTATATACGCTAAGTCTTGCAACGCTTTCATTCCTTATGATGTAATTGGTATATCGTGATAACAGAAAGAGGCACAGAAACGATGCCAAGGCAAAATAGATTGTATAACTGGAACCTACAAATGATAAAAACACAAAAATTGCAACAAAGCAAAGTCCAAGTACCAATAAAACGATGTAAGATAAAGACATTCTGAAAAGGCCCAAACGACCAAACAAATTAAACTTGTCCTTTTTCATCTCCTTCAAGTATTGCAAATAACATTGAAACAAGAACTCTTCCAACAATATTACCTCCTTTTGGTGATAGTATCATCATAATATCACAAATACGGACAGAAAACAAGGTCTTTTATTGTATCGCAAAATTATGATACGGGAAGAGCAACATAAACAATAACCGTACAGAGGCGAGAAGCTCGTGGGTATAATCGACCTCGGGTGCGTACATATGCTATATATATCTGAAAGGAGAGAGTCGGAAAAATGAACGAAACAGAAAAAATAGCGCGGGACATCTGCGAATTTTCGGGCATATTTTTGACGTGTGAGGAATGCTGCAAAACTACCGGGAGAATTTGCGAGTGCATCAGATATGCAGCGCGGATTTGGAACAAAGGATACCGCAAGGAAGGGCGTGGAAAGTGGGAATATAAACGAGTTTTTCTTGGTACTGACAAAATAATCAATGTATTTAGGTGTTCGAATTGCGGCGTTAGAATAGGGCTGCAAACGAAAACGGCTTATTGCCCGAACTGCGGCGCGAAGATGGACGGAGAGAAAGAAAAATGAAAGTGAACCGCCTTACGCATTTATCGCTTTTCACCGGCATAGGCGGGCTTGACCTTGCCGCGGAAGCCGCCGGATTTGAGACGGTCGGCCAGTGCGAATGGGCGGACTATCCGACAAAGGTGCTGGAAAAGCACTGGCCGGATGTGCCGCGGTGGCGGGATATACGGACGCTGACAAAGGAGAGCTTTTATGAAAGAACAGGACTTCGAACAGTTGATGTTATTTCCGGCGGATTTCCCTGCCAACCGCACAGCGTTATCGGGAAAAGAAATGCAGAAAAAGACGGAAGGCATTTGTGGCCGGAATTTATTCGGGTTGTGCGAGAGCAGAAGCCCCAATATGTTGTTGGTGAAAATGTTAATGGCATCTTATCAACAATACATAAGTGTGTTTGCGCCGACCTGGAAAAAAGTAATTACGAAGTCTGGACGTTCTGTATTCCGGCTTGTGCTGTCGGAGCGCACCATGAAAGATACAGGGTTTGTATTCTTGGCATCTCCAAGGGCAAGCCAAGACTACAAACCAATTCGGGTGCAAACTCCAAAAGAACACAGCGGAAAACATGGTCAAACGCTTTGCGCAAGTATTGGGATTATTTACCCGGAGCATATTGGGCGATACATAAACCCCCAATTTGTGGAATGGTTAATGGGATTCCCGATTGGATGGGGGATATAAGCAATACAGAGAGCGGATGCAGTGTTACGGAAACGCCGTAGTCCCGGCGCAGTTTTACCCGGTGTTCCGGGCAATTGCGGAATTAGCATTATATTGCGAGGAAAGATGTGCAGATGAGTTGTAAACACAAATGACAAAAATGACAAAAATGCAAAGGACGGCTAAACATGCAGAAAGTCAAGCGCAGAATCTTTTCCGGCGTGGTATGCGAACAGGAAGTTTTTAACATCTCTGCACGCATCAAAGAGATCAAACATGCCGCCCCGCGAATGCGCTTCCGGGACGAAGGAGAACGGGCAAAACACCGGGAGGGCATTTCCCGCCGCAAGCATGCACGCTTAATCAACGAAAATTTTAGCGCCGCCTCCCTGTACTGTACGCTTACGCTGGACGATGCGCACGAGGTACACACCTTTTCGGAAGCGAAAAAGATTCGGGACCGTTACATCCGCAGGCTGAAATACGACTACCCCGACGCCGTGATCTTTGCCTATCTCGGCCGCGGAAAAAGCACGCATCGTATTCATATGCATATGCTTGTGGATGGCGTCCCGCCGGAAGTCATTCGAAAAAAATGGGGACAAGGCAGTGTCCTAAGAGTGGATCGGCTGCGGGAACACAATTATTACAACGGGATAGACCACGGGCAGGACTACACGGGGCTTGCCAATTATCTCTTCGACCACTGGACGCCCGAACAGGGCGGACATCGATGGAAGCAAACCAAAAATGCACGACGTCCCGACATCGAAAACGCCAAGCCGGTACGGCGCGCATACAGCGAAAGCCGTCCTCCGGCTGCGCCGAAGGGTTATATCCTTGTGGAAACACGCGGCAATGCATTCGGTTACTTATATTATAAGTACATAAAATGCCCGGACAAGCCTGAAACAAATAAAAACGAAAATCGAAAAAGCTGACTTGCTTCAGCTTTTTACAGCCTTGTAAATGCGTAAAGTTTGAGAGCGAAACACGACAAACGGGGATTTTCCGTCTTTTGTTCGGAACAATTCTGTCTAAAAGGAGCGCCCGCAGGCGCGTGCCTGCGGGAGATAACCGGGAAATAACGCAGCCTGTGAAGCGTCGCGGCGTTTTGCGCCGATCCCCCGCAAGGCGCAAAAGCGGACGCGGAACAGACGCGTTATTCTCGGTTATCCCCGTCCCGTCCTTCGAAAGATCTAATCTCCCGCGCCAAATCGAAAAGAAGAAAGGAGCAGACCACAATGAATTACTTTAAGGCGGCTGAACAGCTATTGGCAGCTCTGCCGGAACTCGAACGGGCAGTCGAAAACCTGAAGCACCGCGAGGATCGCATCGTGAACAGCGGCGCGCCGAAGATGCCGGCGGCAATAGATTATGCCAAGCCGTTTGCCGACGTGACGAGCATAAACGACACGCTGTCCGAAATGCTTGCATTGACGGAAGTGCAGAGAAACCGGCACAAAACAGAATCGCAAATCGCCGAGATAAAACGCATACTGGCGCAGATGGAAGCTGAACATCAAGCGCTTATACGGATGTGGTATGTCGAACGAATGCCAAAGGAATCCATCATGCAGTCGATGTGCATAGAATCGCTCAAAACGGTATACAACCTGCGAAATCGGGCGGTCGCGCAGTTCGCGCTGCTCTATTTCGGCGCGCCCGCACTCGATTCTGTGTAAAAAAAACGGGAATGGAAATTTGACTTCGGTCGATTTATACTAACAGTGTGAAAAAAACGTATACGGGAAAGATTTCTCCGCTGCGGCTTCGAGAGCTTGCAGCGCTGCTGCAAAGCGGTGAGGAATGGCGTTTTTATAGCTGGGGCGAATGGAGGGCATGCCGGCGCGAAGTCTTACGGCTTGATCGCTATGAATGCCAGCGCTGCAAGGCGGCCGGACGGTACGGCCGCGCGGAAATTGTACACCACATCGAACCCCTAAGAAATCGCCCCGACCTCGCGCTGTCCATATGGAACGGGGAAAATCGACAGCTTATAAGCGTCTGCAAACGCTGTCACGAAGCACTCCACCCCGAAAGCCGGCGGCAAAACGAATCCGAGAAGGCATCGGTCACCGACGAGCGTTGGGACTAACACAGGTTACGTTTTTATAAGCGCGAGTACGGGTTCGCGCGCGGATAAGCAGTTGCTCAAGCCCTTTGCATAGGTACGAGTTCGCGCTATACAGCAATGGGATGGACTCGATAAACACATCGGTACGGGTTCGCGCGAAAACGCGCGAGTACGAGTTCGCGCGAAAACGCGCGAGTACGAGTTCGCGCGAAAACGCGCGAACTCACGCAGTTCGAGCTCCGCTCGAATTGCTACCCCCCCTGTTCAGAAAACGAACTTCTTCCCCTGCCCGCTAATCGGGTGGGTCAAGGACAAAGCCGAAATACTTCGCGTATACGCGCGCAAGGCTTTGTCCTGTGGAAACGAAAAGCGAAAGGAGGCGCCGGGATGGCGAAAAAAGCCGTATCCGCCGCATATCGGAAGCTGAAAAAGGCGCTGACAGACAATCTCGCCGCCCGCGGATTGATTGAAACGATGTATGCCGACAAGGTGGACGAGTATATGGACCTCTGGCAGCGTCGAAAAGAGCTGGAAGCTGACATCGAAGCGCGGGGTGTCTGCGTTATGGACGAAAAACGCGGGATGCTGGTGGAAAACCGCAGCGTGTCGCTGGAGGTACAGGTGTCCCGGCAGATGCTTGCCATCTATTCCGCGCTCGGCTTCAAGGACGACGGTTTGAACGCCAAGAGAGCGGACAACGAGGATGATGAACTCTAAACTCCCCGATGAAATCCTGCGCTACCTTGCGCTTGTCGAGCGGGACGAGCCGAGGCAATGCCGCGAACAGCACGCGCTTGTCCGGCATATCCGCAATTGCTTTGCAACCGAAGACATATATGTCGATGCCGCACAGCTTGCAAATTATTTGCATATCGTGCGGTATTTTCCGTTTGAGAAGCTCTTTCCGTGGGAGGAATTCGTTTTTGCGCTCTGGAACTGCACATATAAGGCGGACAAAACGCCGCGTTGGAAAACGCTGCTCTGTATGGTCGGACGCGGCGCGGGAAAAGACGGCTACATAGCGTTTGACGCCGCCTGCTCGGTCAGCCCGTACAATCCCGTGTCGCACTACAACGTGGACATCTGTGCCAACAACGAAGAACAGGCCGTAACGCCGGTGAAGGATTTTGCGGAGGTACTCGAAAGCCCGAAGCACCAAGCAAAACTAAGCCGGCACTATTACCATACCAAGGAGCTGATCCAAGGGCGCAAAAACAAGGGCGTCGTCAAAGGCAGGACAAACAATCCCAAAGGCCGCGACGGGATGCGCTCGGGGAAAGTTATCTTCAACGAGGTGCATCAATTTGAAAACTACGACAACATCAAGGTTTTTATTACGGGTCAGGGCAAGGTCGCTCAGCCGCGCGTCGGTATTTTCACATCCAATGGCGACGTAAGCGACGGGCCGTTGGACGACTACCTTGCGAGAGGGCGGCGCATCCTGTTCGAAGGCGAGCCGGACAACGGCTTTTTGCCGTTTATCTGCTGTCTGGACAGTATCGAGCAGGTACACGACCCCGCGTGCTGGTATATGGCAAACCCGTCCCTGTCTTATCTGCCGCATCTCCTGCAGGAAATCAAAGACGAATATCAGGACTGGATAACCCACCCCGAGCAGAACGGCGATTTTTTAACAAAGCGGATGGGTCTGCGCGTCGGATACAGAGAAATCTCCGTCACGGACTACGACAAGGTGCTTGCGACCAACCGGCCGCTGCCGAAGCTGGACGGTTGGAGCTGTATTGCCGGCGTGGATTACGCCGAGCTGTCCGACTGGGCGGCCGTCAATTTACATTTCCGGCGCGGCGACGAACGGTACGACATCAACCACGCATGGCTGTGCCTGCAATCGAAAACGCTTGCCCGTGTGAAACCGCCGTGGCGCGAGTGGGAACGGCAGGGGCACCTAACCGTCGTGGATGATGTGAGCATCCACCCGGATCTGCTTGCGGACTATATCCGGCAGGCGGCGCAGACGTACAACGTCAAAATGCTTGCGATGGATCATTACCGATGGACGCTGGTATCGGAAGCTATGCGCCGGATCGGCTTTGACGCCGCAGATAAAACGCGCGTCAAGCTCGTGCGGCCGTCGGATATTATGACAGTCGATCCCGTAATCCAGATTTGCTTTGACCGCGGATATTTCTGCTGGGGCGACAACCCTTGCCTGCGCTGGGCGGTCAACAACACCAAACGTGTCCGCAGCTCGAAAAAGGCAGGAATGGACACGGGCAACTTTATTTACGCAAAAATCGAAGGCAAGAGCCGAAAAACCGATATGTTTATGGCGCTTGTCGCCGCTATGACCGCGGAATCTGTTTTGGGCGGCGGCCAGCCGGCGGCATTGCCGTCCATCGGCGCCATTCGGCTGTAATGCAGCTCGGCTCGTCGGCCGAACGGCCGATGACGAACGAGCAAAGAGGAGGTGAGGACAACGGCATTCCATTTTTTCAAATGGCTGCGCGGGCAGGACGGGAAAGGCGAAAACCGTGAGATTGCCTGCAAAGAACTGATCGAAGCCGCGCAGGAATACCAGATTCGCGAGTTGTCCTTTTGGGTCTGCGTCAATATGATTGCTTCCGCGCTCGGCCGGTGTGAATTCCGCACCTATCAAAACAACAAAGAAATCCGCGAAGGCGAGTATTACATGTGGAATTACTCTCCCAACGCAAACGAAAGCTCCACCGTGTTCCTGCACAAGCTCGTTGCCAAGCTGTATATGTACAACGAAGCGCTGGTCGTCGAGACGCTGCCGCAGAAGCACACGGACGCCCTCGTCGTCGCCGATAGCTGGGATACGCCCGAAGCGTGGCCGAGCAGGCAGAACGAATACAAAAACATTGTCGTCGGCGATTACCGATACCAATACCCCATATGGGAAAACAACGTACTGCATTTCAAGCTCAATCACACAGACATCCGGCCGGTGCTCAACGGGCTGTACGAGTCCTATTCCCGTCTGCTCCGCGCGGCGGAAAGGGCTTATAAATGGGACAACGGACAGCATTGGAAAGTGCATGTCGAACAGCTTGCGCAGAACGATCCCGGATGGATGGAAAATTTCCAGAACATGATCGAAAAACAGTTCAAGCCCTTTTTACAGAGCGACGGCGCAATCCTGCCCGAGTTCGACGGTTATGACTACACACGCATCGAATCGGGCGGAAAGTCGAACGCACGGGATACGCGTGACATCAAGGCGCTGGCCGAGGATATTTTTGACTTTACCGCCCGTGCGTTTCTGATTCCGGCCGTACTGGTCAAAGGCACGGTGGAAGGCACCGCCGACGCCAACAGCAGATTTATGACCTACTGCATAGACCCGCTGTGCGACCAGCTTCAAGAAGAGATCAACCGCAAACGCTACGGATACGAGGAATGGAAGCGCGGGAACTATCTGCGGGTGGATTCTTCGAGCATCCTGCACTTCGATATTTTTGAAAACGCCGCGAATGTGGAAAAGCTGATCGGTTCGGGCGCTTTTACCATCAACGACGTGCGCCGAGCCGCCGGCCAGCCCGCCATTTTAGAACCGTGGGCGGACGAGCATTTTATGACGAAAAATATTTCCGCAATGACGGAAAGCACAAAAGCCGTCGGAGCCGAGGACGCCGCCCGTACCGCCAAAGGCTGAACAATACGCCCTTGAAGAAAGAGAACCGACAGAGAGGGCGTTGCTAAAAGGAGGTGATCATGAAATGCCAAGCCATTACACAATTCGGCAGGCCGAAAACGAAGCCACGATTTATCTTTACGGCGACATAACCGCCGACGGAGAAGACGCGGGTACAAGTGCAAGCCGGTTTGTGCGCCAGCTTGAAACGCTGGAAGCCGATACGATCCATGTACACATCGACAGCTACGGCGGCGCGGTCTCCGAAGGATGGGCCATTTACAACGCGCTGCTGCGGCATCCCGCGAAGATCAACACCTACGGCGACGGGTTCGTCGCTTCGGCCGCGTTGTTCCCGTTTTTGGCGGGAGACAATCGGTACGCGTCCAACTTATCCGCCTATTATCTCCACGAAGTTTTCGCCTGCGCCTGCGGATATGCGGACGACCTGCGCGCGGCAGCGTATGACGCCGAGAAAATGACCGGCATAGGTATACGCGCATTTGTCGACCGCGCAGGAATGCGGGAAGAAACCGTGCGCGAACTGATGCAAAACGAGGTCTGGCTGACGCCGGAGCAGGCGTTGGAGTACCATATCGCCACGGCCATTACCGCCGACGCGTCCGGCTCGTATACGCAGGACGCCAAAAAACAGATTTTCCGGCGTATATTTGCGCAAAATGCAAAGCCGCAGGAGCCAAAGAAAAACAACATACTAAAATTGTTTGAGAGGGGATAACAAATGAAATCCAACGACATCCAAATCCGCAGCGATGTGCGGGAGGCTATGCAGAAAGCCATCCGCGAGAACGACAACGAAGCGTTTTACAATTCGTTCGAGCAGATGCTGCTCTGCATTAGGGACGACATCGAAACCGAATACGCCAACCGCTTCGACAAGCTCGAAGGCGAGATGGATCGGCGCGCACTGGCTTCCCGCGGCGTGCGGCAACTCACGAGCGAGGAGCGCACCTATTACCAAAAGTTAGCCGAAGCAATGAAAGCCAATGACCCCAAGCAGGCGCTCAACGGCCTTGACGTCGTGATGCCGGAAACCGTGCTCGACGCAGTCTTTGACGAGCTCCAGACCGCGCACCCGCTGCTGTCGCATATTCAATTCGTCAATACGCGCGGCGCGATTCGTATGATGATGAATACCAACGGGTATCAAAAGGCCGCGTGGGGACAACTCTGCGCAGAGATCGTGGAAGAATTGACGTCAGGCTTTAAGGAAGTCGACACGTCGCTGCTCAAGCTGTCCGCGTTTATGCCGGTCTGCAAGGCAATGCTGGAACTCGGCCCCGAGTGGCTGGACAGCTTTGTGCGCCAAGTGTTGTACGAAGCCTACGCCAACGGACTGGAAGCCGGCTTCGTATCGGGCGACGGCAACGGCAAACCGATCGGTATGAACCGGCAGGTCGGCGACAACGTGACCGTCACCGGCGGCGTATATCCCGAAAAATCCGCCATTGCCGTGAGCGACCTGTCGCCCGAAACCATCGGAAATCTGCTGGCGCTGATGGCAGTCGACCCCAACGGCAAAGCGCGCAACGTCCGAGACGTGATCCTTGTGGTCAATCCCGTGGATTATTTCCAGCGAATTATGCCCGCCACCACGCTGATGGGGCCGGACGGCAGCTACCGCAACGACGTGCTGCCCTATCCGATGGCCGTGATTCAGACGCCCGCCGTCGATCAAGGAAAAGCCATCATCGGTATCGGGTACAAATATTTCGGCGCCGCCGGCGCCGTAAAGGACGGGCGGATCGAATATTCCGACCACTACCACTTCATCGAGGACGAACGGGTGTATCTCATCAAGGGTTACGCCAACGGCTTCCCGATGGACAACAACGCATTTTTCGTGCTTGACATCTCGTCCGTGCAGCCCGCCGTCTGGAAGGTGCAGCAGGTGACGGCGCCGGCCGCGTCCGCCGTGGCCGATCTGGCCGACCTGCGAATCGGCGGCCTTACCCTTTCGCCCGCCTTTTCCGCCGCGACAACGACCGGCTACACCGCAGCCACCACAAACGCAACCAATACCGTGACCGCAATCCCCGCCGACGCAAACGCGACGGTTGAGATCACCAACGAGGACGCAGAGGAAGAGACGACTCGCGTAGTCAACGGCAGAGCCGTGACGTGGGGCGCCGGCGCCAATACGCTGACGGTCAAAGTGACCGCCGCAAACGGAAGTGCGACGAAATCCTACGTCGTAACCGTAACCAAGTCATAATGGCAGACCGCAGCAATTTGCCCGTCGGCCTGCTGGCTGACGTAGAGAACTATCTGAACATCACATGGGACGACGAGGCCACCGATCAGAAGATCGGCGGCCTCATTGCCTCCGGGATGGCGTATCTTGACGCCAAATACGGAGCCGTTGCGGATTACACCAAAGACGGGATGCCGCGGACGCTGTTGATGGAATATGTGCGATACGCCCGCGACAGCGCGCTGGATGTGTTTGAGAGCAACTACCTGTCTTTGCTGCTCGGGATGCAGAACGAAAAGGCGGTGAAGGACTATGCGCAAAACGCCATACCGTCCGTCGAATGAAATCACGCAGGCTTATAACGACGGAGTCGTGCGCATCTACACCCTAACCGACGCCGCCCGGCCGGGATATATGCCGCAGCCGCAGGCGACGCTGAAAACAACGCTGCGCTACGAAGAACAGCGTCTCGGTCTCCAGCGATACTACCAGAGTAAGCAGAACCTGATTGACGTCGAGCGCGTCGTCCGCACGCCGCGGACGGGTACGGTCAGCAGTCAAGATATGGCCATTACTGAAGACGGGAAGCGCTACCGCGTGGAGCTTGTGCAGACCGTGGAAGGCGTGTATCCGCCCTCTGTGGACATCACGCTGGCCAAAATCGAACAGAGGTTTGAAGACGTCGCGCTCGAAGGAGGCGCAGAATGATGTGGTACGAAAAGATTCTTGCCGCACATCTCGATGTGACCGACCAAGTCAGCCATATCGAGCGGATGCATTCCGACCGCTATTTCGTTTGGCAGGAGGACGGCGAAAACGTCCTTGCCGCCGACGACAGCCACGCCGAACGCGCCGTCACGGGGACGACCGACCTGTTTACAAAGCAGGAGTTTGACCCTTGGGTCGACGCATTCGGCGAAGCGCTCAGCAGCCACGGCATTGCGTGGTCGCTGTCCTCCGTGCAGTACGAGGAGGACACCGGCTTTATGCATTACGAATGGTCGTGGGAGGTGGCATAACTGGCAATCATCCAATTCCCCGGGCTGAAGGAATATGAAAAACGCCTTTCCGCCTTGGGCAAGAAGGGCAAAACCATCGCCGAAAAAGCCGTCTGCGCAGGCGCCGCAATCGTCGCCGACGCCGTGCGCGCAAACATCGACGCGTTGCCCGCCGTTAAGGACGAATGGGGCGTGATCGCATATAACAACCATTGGAGCGCGCCGCTGACCGAGACCGCCAAGAAGGGCTTGCAGGACGGGTTCGGCATCAGCCCAATGGGGAACGAAGACGGGATGCTGAACGTCAAGCTCGGCTTTGACGGGTACAACGGTATGAAAACAAAGAAATATCCGAAAGGGCAGCCGAACGTGCTCCTTGCACGGTCGATCGAAAGCGGTTCAAGCATCGCCAAAAAGCGGCCCTTCGTCGCGCCGGCGGTGCGGAAAACGAAAAAAGCGGCAGAAGAGACGATGGCGAAAATCATCGATGAAGAAAGTGCAAAAATTATGAAATGAAAGGACAGAAGCAAGCATGGCAACAATCGGACTTTCCAAACCCTATTACGCGGTCTATTCCAACACCGGCACGACGGTGTCCTACGCCAACGGCGGCGTGATGGGCAAAGCGACGGAAGCCAACATAGAAGTCGAGACCACGGAGGACAACAACCTGTACGCGGACAACGCCATAGCGGAGACCGACCGTTCCTTCGCCGGCGGCACGCTGACGCTGTCGACAGACGACTTGTCGCAGGAGGTCAGCAAAGCCATCCTCGGCATCAAGGAAGAAGCCCTCACCGAGATCACCGGCGTCACCGACGAAGACGCAAGCGAGCTGATCTATGACGACACGCAGGAAACGCCTTACCTCGGCGCCGGCTTTATCATCAAGAAAAAGGTCGGCGGCGTGTATAAGTGGCGCGCAGTCGTGCTGACAAAGGTCATGTTCGGCGTCCCCTCCGACGCGGCGACCACACAGGGCGAGACAATCGAATGGCAGGTGCCCGAACTGAGCGCGACCATTATGCGCGACGACAGCGCAAACCACGTCTGGAAGCGCGAGGCAACCTTTACGACCGAAGCGCAGGCCGAGGCATACATCAAAGCGCGGCTGAACATCACCTCCGGCGCGGGCGCATAAAACCGCATACGACAAAGGAGCAGAAAAATGAAAACGACATCGATTGAAATCAACGGCAAGCGCTATCTCCTTTGCTTTTCGCTCCGCGTGATACGTTCCTGTACCGAGCGGTACAAAAGCATCGAGGAAATCGGTTCCGCCATTGATTCGGAGGACAAGCTGCAAAACGTTTATGAATCGGTATGGATCATCGCCGAGATGATGAAGGCCGGCGCACGGTACGCGAAGCTCAACGGCTTAGACGCGCCGGAAGCGCTGAGCGAAGACGTCCTGCTGGACGTCTTCGACGTGCGCGATGCCGCGCTGCTGGTCGAGAAAATACAGGAAACCATACTGGCGGGGAAGGCTGCGGAAGTCGAGGCGGAATATCCAAAAAACGCAGAGGCCACGCGGGCGGCGAAATAACACCCGCGTGGTTTCTGTGGTACGGGATGCGCGTCGGACTGACGATGGACGAAACGCTCGACATCCCCTTCGGAGATCTGCTGACGCTCATTGCCGTCGAGCAGATTAAGCGAGAGGGCTGCCGTCAAAAACGGAAGCTGACCGATGACGAAATCATCCCGGATGTGAGGTGACGACAAATGGCAATCAACATTGGCCCGAAAATCGGTATCGACGGAGAAAAAGCCTTTCGGGACGAAATACAAAAAATAGGGCAGCAACTCAAGGTACTCGACAGCGAAATGAAAATCGTCACCAATTCGTTCAAACTCGAAGGGGACGAGCAGGCGGGACTGATTGCGAAATCGGGTGTGCTTACCAAACAAATCGACGCGCAGAAAAAAGGCATCGAGGAACTGAAAAAAGGACTGGACGCTTCCACGGAAGCCTATGGCAAAAACAATGTCAACACGCTGAAATGGCAAAAATCGCTGTACGATGCGATTGCCGACGTCAACCGTATGACCAACGAACTGGAAGCGACAGAAGCGGAAATGAACGGGGCTGCGGATGCAACAGGCGATATGGAGAAGGCGACGGTAGACGCCGGAGACGCCGCCGAGGAAACGGGAAGCCGCTTCGGCGGCCTCGGTACGGCGTTGAAAACCGTCGCCGGACTGGCCGCCGCTACGGCCGCAAGCGTGGCCGCCGCCACCGGGAAGCTGGTCAAGGACGTCGTGTCCTCCTTTTCTGAACTGGAGCAGAACACCGGCGGCGCGGAGGCCGTATTCGGCGAATACGCTTCGGCAATTCAGAAAACGGGCGAGGAAGCCTATAAAAACCTCGGCGTTTCCCAAAGCGAATACCTTGCGACGGCCAACAAAATGGGCGCTCTGTTTCAAGGCTCCGGCATCGAGCAGCAGACGTCTCTCGAGCTGACCGAACAGGCTATGCAGCGCGCCGCAGATATGGCGTCCGTGATGGGCATCGAAACAAGCGCCGCGCTCGAAGCCGTAGCAGGCGCGGCAAAGGGCAACTTTGAGATGATGGACAACCTCGGCGTTGCTATGAATGCGACGTCCATCGAGGCATACGCGGTCGGCAAAGGGTTGGATTTCGTCTGGAACGAAGCGAGCCAAGCGGACAAGGTGCAGGTCGCAATGCAGATGTTCTTCGAAAAGACCGAGCAGTACGCCGGCAATTTCGCCCGGGAAAGCGAAAAGACAATCTCCGGCTCCATGGGGATGCTGAAAGCGTCCGTGAAATCGCTCACCGCCGGCTTGGGGAACGCGGGCGCCGATATGACGAACCTTGCGGGCAACGTCGTCACCGCCTTTCTGGCGATGGTCAACAACATCACGCCCGTGATCCGGAATATCGTTTCCGCCGTCCCTGCCGTCATACAACAAATTGCCTCGGGACTGGTGAGCGCGGCGCCGGCGCTGCTGGCAACCGTCAGCGAAGTCTTTACATCCGTTTTGACGACGTTGAACGAATCCCTGCCGCAGCTCTTGCCCGTCATTATGAGCGCGCTGACGATGATCGCGAATACGCTCATCGAAAACCTGCCGCTGCTGATGGACACCTCCCTGCAAATTCTGCTCGGACTCATCGACAGTGTCAGCGAAAACCTTCCGGCGCTCATTCCGATGGTCGTACAGGCGGTATTGACGATTGCACAGGGGCTTATCGACAACATAGATCAGATTGTTGCCGCCGGCTTTGATCTGCTAAAAGGACTGGCCAAAGGGCTTATTGACGCTCTCCCCGTACTCATAGACGCCGCGCCGGATTTGATCGCAGGGATCATAGACGGAATGATCAGCGCGTTGCCCGAAATCGTTGCAAGCGCCGGGGAGATCATCGGCAGTCTGATACAGGGCATCCTAAAGGCGCTGCCAAAGCTGCTGCAAAACGCGCCAAAGATCATTACGACCATTATAGACGGCATCAAAGGATTCCTGTTCAAGATCGGAGATATAGGCAAAAACATCATCGAAGGTCTATGGGAAGGCATCAAAAGTATGGGCGATTGGCTATGGGATAAAATATCCGGGTTTTTCGGCTCCGTGTGGGACGGCATCTGCGACTTCTTCGGCATCTCGTCCCCGTCCAAGGAAATGGCGTGGGTCGGCGAGATGCTGAACCGCGGACTTGCGGAAGGGATTCAAGACACAGAAGCGCTCTCTATCCGCGCCGCCGAGCAAATGGGAAAGGCGGTAACGGATGCCGTCAGCGGCATCCGCGGAGATATAACGGTCGGCGCGCAATTGTCTGACAATTTGCGTCCCGTATATGACGCGGTCACGATGCAAACCCCGACGACAGAGGCCGTCGCCTATAACGCGGCCGCCGGTATGGTCAACGGTATGCAAGCCGCTATACAAAATACCACGGCGCCCGTAAAGCTGGAAATCCCTATTGTCATTGACGGAATGGAATTTTCACGCGCCATCATCCCCGACCTGCGGGAAGTGATGCGCGCAAACCCGGAGGTGGCCATACGCATATGACACAGTTAATCTTAAACAATACCATCATTCTGCCGGAGACGTCCAAAGACAAATACCGCTGTTATCCTTCTACGCTTTCACAGCCGATTGATATGATCAGCGGACGGCGTGTAGTCGAAGTGCGCGGCAGCGTACAAATGATCGAATATGCTTATGATTATATGGGCAATGCCTTGATGCGGCAAATACTCGGCGTCCTGCGCGGTCAAACGAGCTTTTCCGTCGCCTATCTTGCAGACGAAGCCGACACGATGCTTACAGGCACATTTCTCACCGAATCGATCCAACAGCCGGTATTCGCATTTTCTAAATCCGGCAAGCCGTACTGGCACAATTTCGGCTTCACGCTGCGGGAGGTGAGGCCGCATGCTTGAGGCAAGCGAGGCTTTTAAGGCCGCAGTCGTTGCCGACGTGCGGCATATGGTTCCGCGTGTTACAATCCAAGTCATTCCGCCTACGACCGAATACCAGCATGTGGGAAAAAGCAACATATCGATGTATTCGCAGAATGTGCTCGCACAAATGACCGACAAATCGATTGAAAACCCGCAGCCCTTCGCCACGCTTGAGCACAACCGTTGGACGCTGGACGGAACATTCCGCCTGTATGACGGCAGTCCATCCTCGGCGCCGAACGCCGCCGGAACGATGAGCGACAGCTTGTCCGGCGCCGACGGCCTATTCGACGACCCCGTCGTTCTGACGTTGTATTTTTCAGGCATCGACGAAATGACGGCTTGCTGCGTCTTTTTCGCCTATGGGACGGAGGGGTGGCCGACAAGCTACGCCGTAGAAATCCTGCGTGGCGAAACAGTCGTCTACACCGACTCTGTCGAGAACAACACTGCGTCCTCTATTATGCTGACAGGCTTGCAAATCGCTTCGCCGGACGCCGTCCGTGTCACGATCACCGCATGGTCGCTGCCGGATTATCGCGCCCGCATCACCGAAATGTGTCCCGGAATCCTGCAAATCTGGACGGAACACGATATGATTTCGATGACAGCCATACAGCAGACGGATCTGTCTGCGCTGTCCACGCCCTACGGCACTTGCACGCTGTCCTTTTACAACCCCGACAGCCTGTTTGATCCCGAAGACCCCAACGGGTATTTTTACGCGCTTGAACAGAAACAAGCTGTCAAAATAGAAATCGGAGCCGTTCTTCCGTCCGGCGACAGAGAGTTTTTCTCTGTGGGAACCTATTACCAAACCGATATGGGATGGAAGGTGAGCGCCGACGGGATGACACAAAGCTGGGAACTGTGGGACATCATCGGCATGCTCAAGAACATCCCCTATCAAGTGAAAACGCCCTATCCCACCGATTTGCAGGAATGGATGCAAAGCCTGTTGGCACATCTCGGAGATACGTTTGTAAATCGATACACGATTGATTTCGGGGCATCCAGAGCGATATACGATGCGCTCGGAAACAACCCGAATGCGTTGGACGGGAAAACCTGTGGCGAAGTGCTTGCATATATTTGTCAAGCCGTGCGATGCTTTGCCTGCGCGGACGCCGCGACAGGGTTTTTGCGTCTGCGAAATGTAGACTTTGAAGGCTCGCAGGTCACGATGGACAACCTGTCTGCGTTTCCGGCAATCAAAGCCAATGAAAAGCTCAGTCGGATCAGCTATACGACTGAGAGGGATGGCGTACAAACAACACGCGCTTACGCCACAGGCATTCGAGGGGCAACCAAGGAAGTGCAGTCCGGCAACCCGTTTGCCGTCCAAAGCGGCGAAATCAATCCTGCCGATATGGCGGCATATTCTGCCGAATACTACGGCGGAAATACGGTTGAGGGAGTCGGACGCGGCGATCCGTCCACAGAACTTGGCGATTTCGATACGATTCAAACGCGCCGTAACAAAACGGCGCAGGGGTATCGGTCATCACAGAGTTATAAGTTTGTAGACGGCGTCCTGCGAGACTGTCAAGTCGTGCTGACGCAAAAAAATAACGTTACAATGATAGAGGTTTGAACATGCCCTACATCCTTCTCCCCCAAATCGAAGGTGCGGCGCTCACGCCGAACCCTGCGGAGGCCAACGGTGCGGCTGTGCTTGTCGTCACCGTCGCCGAGCGGACGGTATGGGTCGAGCCGCCGGTGGTCTGCGCGGGCGAGATGTATGCCGGAGAGCCGCAGGCAGAAGCATAAAGCGACGCGGAGGTCGGTTCGCATAACCGCCGTTCGGTTTTCGGTTCGCGCGCAGGGAAGCTTTCCCGGGCGGCAAAGCATGCGAAGCGAATCCGGCCGCAGATAAGTCAAATACAGCGCATAGCGCAAACGATCACAGAAAGGTTGATAAAGAATGGCAATCACGCAAGTCCGGGCCCAAATCAACGGGACGTGGTACACGCTGAGCGCCACGGGCACAGCGGGGCAGTACACGGCGACCGTGACCGCGCCGGGCGCGACGTCATACAACAATCCGGGCGGCTATTACAACATAACCGTCGAGGCCGTCAACAGCGCCGGCACGACCGGCACGGCCGCCGCGTCGACGCTGGACGGGCTGAAATTCTACGTCCGCGAAACTGTTCCACCGGTCGTCACGATCCTCTCGCCGTCCGACGGCGCCTATGTGTCCAATAACCGGCAGCCTGTCGTCTTCACGGTGACGGACGAAACCGGAGGCTCGGGTGTCGATCTCGACTCGGTCGCCGTCAAGCTGGACGGCGCGGCCGTATCCGCGGCGGAGGTCACACACACGGCCATCACCAACGGGTACAGCTTTACCTACACCCCTGCGGCGGCGCTGGGGGACGGCGCACACACGGTGTCCGTCGAAGCTGCCGACAACGACGGCAACACGGCGGCGGCGAAGAGCACGGCCTTCACGGTGGACACCGTCCCGCCGGCGCTGAACGTCACCTCGCCCGCCGAGGGACTGATCACCGCAGCGCCTGCGCTCACCGTGTCCGGCACGACCAACGACGCGACCAGCTCGCCCGTCACCGTCACGATCACGCTCAACGGCGTCGATCAGGGCGATGTGACCGTGCAGGCGAACGGCGCGTTCTCCAAGTCGGTCATGCTTTCTGAGGGGGCAAACACCATCGTCGTCACGGCGACCGACGCGGCGGGCAAGCTGTCGACGGTCACGCGGAACGTCACGCTCGATACCTCGGTGCCGCAGATCGTTTCGGCGTCTGTCGTCCCCAACCCCGCAGACGCCGGCGCCACCGTCACCATCACGGTTGTGGTGCAGAGTAGTTCGGGCTTTGCCCGAACTACCCAAGTTCGGACTACGTCCGAACTTGCATGAGCTTTGTATGAATTATCGGATTTCGGAAGAAAGGAGTGCTGCTATGTCGGCGACACGCACACTGTCGGTCAGGCTGCAAAGCGACGTGGTATACGTTACGGGGACGGTGAACGACGTACCGACAACGTGGACGCAGCAGGAAAACGGCACATGGATGACGACTGCGGACCGGGCGGCCGACGACGTCTACCGCGTCGAATTGGAGTTGATCAACAGCGCCGGGCGGACGTACACGGCTGCGTTCACACTCTACTACGGGCTGCTCAACCTCATCACCGACCGCACGCAGGCCGACGTTGACTTCGTCAGGCAGCTCGCGGCAAAGGGCTGGGCGGCGATGACCGCGGAAGAGCGCGCGGCGTGGAAGGGCGGGCTGAAGGGCGCGTACAACGCCTCTGACCTCAACCGCGTCGGAAGCGCCGTCGAGTATGTGGCAAACCGGCTGCGCGAGGCCGGATATATCGTCACCGTGCATCCGCGTACCGGCTGGACGGAGGAGGAACTGCCGATTGCGCAGAGCATGTATGCCTACCTGTCCGACGTGAAAGCCATCCGCGGCGTACTGCCGCTGCCCGAGCTTCCGACGCTCCCCGAGGATATGTCCCGCCTGACCTACATCGGCGCCAACGCAATCGAGCAGGTGCTCCTTGACGTCAACGCCGCGCTCGACCGCATCCGCGCGGGCGCGTACTATGCGGGTGAGCTTTATGCAAACGACGTTTGACTGTTACATAGAAAGGAATGATTATATATGCAGGACAGAATCTCCGCCTACCCGGGGCGGGTAAAATTGACGCCTGTCGCGGGACAGGCCGACACCTATGACCTCACGCGCGCCGACCAGCCGACGCAGGAGGGCACGCCGCTGAATAAGGCGGCGCTGCTTTCCGACACGACGGTAAGTTCTTGGCAAAGCGGCTATCCGTGGGACAAGGAGGCCGCGGCCGTCACGCCCGACGATGTGCTTGCCCGTATCGCTTACCTGCGCGGGCGGGCCGGCGGCATCGCCACACTGGACGCGACAGGGAAGTTGATGTACGACCAGATACCCGAAATTGGTAATACGCTGGACATTGAAGGCGGTAAAGGCCCATCGGGCAGTTCTCCGAACATGGCCATCCTTTTTGTTGCCAACAACAGCAGCACAGCGGCGTCGGCGCGAATTGATAATTTCTTAAACGGCAGCGGCAGCTATCTTGTACAGGTACCCGCATACCAATGCGTCCCGGTGCTGATCGCCGGCGGCAGCTTTAAGCTGACGACGACCGCTACAAGCACCAATCACCAATACCATTCGGATTCCATCGTTCTGAATGGCTCTGTATCCTCGGGAGCTGCGAATTACTACATCCATTCCGCCGGCACGTTTGTTATCTACGGGATTTACTGTCTCACCGGCGACACAAGGATCACGATGGCGGACAGAAGCACAAAGCGCATGGACGAAATCGAAGTCGGCGACGAGCTTCTCTCTTACGACTGGGCGACGATGCGGCTCGTCCCGAACAGGGTCGTTTACACCGACCGGGACGAACAGAAAACGCATATCCGCTATGACAAATGGATATTCGAGGACGGGACCGTCGTCAAAACCGTCCACCGCCACGAGTTTTACTGCGTCGAAGCGTGTCGGATGAAGTATATGGACGAATGGCGTATCGGCGAGCATGCGTATACGCTGGACGGCCGCCGTGTCGCGCTGGTATCGCACGAGACGGTCGAGGAAGCCGTGCGGCATTACAAGCTCACCGGCCAAAAGGGTACGAACTACTTCGCCAACGGCCTGCTGACCGGCGACCGCAACTGCCCGACGGGCATCGAGCTTTAGCGAGGTGAGAGATATTGTACATCGACATCGCGCAGCTTGCGGCGTTTTTGGGTGTGCCGACGGCGGTGACGGGGCTGTTTTTCTGGCTGCTGAAGCGCCGCATCGACAAGCGCGAGGACGAACGCGCCGAGATCGAAAGGGCGCGGAAGGAGCTGGACGTCGCGCTCATCAAGGGCGTGAACGCCGCCATTGCGCTCGGAGAGGCGACCGCCAAGGCGGTACAGCGCATCCCAGACGCCCACTGTAATGGAGTTCGTCCTTTGGACGAACTCCGCGACATGAGCGAGGCACTCCATTACGCCTCCGAGGTCAAGCACAGTCAGAAGGATTTCTTGATGAAGCAGGGCGTCGAACATCTGCATGATAAATAATTCGCGTTAAGCGCGGCTTGGCTCATTCGGCTTTTGCCGAATTCCGGGCAAACCGCAAAGAGATACGCACAAAAGGAGGAGTACACACAATGGACTTTTACGGAATCACATCGGTGGCGGCGATCACGGTCATCTGCGCGCTGGCGGCGCAGGCGGTCAAGGCGACGCCGCTGGACAACAAATGGCTGCCGGTCATCTGCGGCGTGTCAGGCGGGGTATTGGGTGTCGTGAGCGCCTACGTCATCCCCGATTTCCCCGCATCCGACCCCATTACCGCCGTCGCCGTCGGCATCGTTTCCGGTCTCGCCGCCACCGGCGCTCATCAGGCCGTCAAGCAGCTTTCCGTCAAAACCAATTCCGACAACGAAACGGAGGACAGGTAGATAATGGATGTTGAATGCTCTGTCAGCCTCGGAGACTGTTCTGTAACGTTGACGTTGAGCGAAGTCGGCAAGGACGAAACCGAAAGGGCTTATGCCTCGTACTTAATCGATGCCTTTTATGAAAACGTGCTGCATATGGACAAACCTCATAGAAAAGCAGAGGACAAGTAGGACAAAACAGAAAACCGCCGCAGCAAGCGCTGCGGCGGTCGGGGGAGTTAATTGGTTTGATATTCGTATTTTGTTTTTAAGTCATTGCACCATCCAAACTCAATGAATCCGTCCTTTTGCAGTCTGCCTACCACGATACCAGCGTCGATTCCGATGTCTTTTGAAAATTGTCGAATTGCAGTTTTACTGAATAGTTTTCGGTTTGTAAATTTCAAAAAATCTTTAGAAGGAATCAGCAATTCAGCGGCAAAAGCATCCGCATCTTCCTCATGCGACGTCAAAACCCCTTCTTTTTGATGGAGATGACCAAGCAAAATGTGGCCAAGTTCGTGGAACAAGCTAAACCAGAATATATCGGCAGATTTTCCTCGAACAGTCAATCCCATGACAATCTTATTATTATCGTAAAACGTAGCGCCGTTGAGAAACGAGCCGCTAATATGCGGCAGAAATATCAGTGCAATTCCACATTCTGCGAGAAGCGTTTGCAACTTAACGCAAAATATTTTCGGATCTTGGGATGTCATTGCACGTATTTGGGGGAGATGCGCTTTCAGTTCTTTCAAATTAATGGGCGAAACATTTTTACCCCTTGCTTCGATCTTTGCTTTCTGCGCCCATGCAAGGAGCGCAAAATCGGTTTTTTCTGTAACGGCCAGTCTTCTACAGGCAATTTGGGGGAGCAGTGCTTCGTTTTCCAGTTTGTCAAGGCTCACGACCTCAAAAAAATGCCGCAGAGCAATTACTCTTTCCTCTGCTTTTTGCGTTTGTCGCAGCCATCCAAATTTCGCCATATCGTTATATGGAAATTTTTTGACCAGTTCTTTATCGGCATCCATTGCGTTTTCCGTTTCGGCCTTAACAATTTCTTCGCGATAAAGCGCTTCCAGCCGGTTCCAAAACCGGGCCGGCAGGCCGAGAACGGTTTCCAGCCTGTATGCCGTTTCGGGCGTGAGCTGTACACTCCCGTTGATCAGATGACTGATATGCTTCTCCGACATTCCCATACGGGCTGCAAATTCTTTTTGACTCATTCCGCGGTCATCAAGCTGTTCTTTAATAGTTGCTCCCGGTGGCACGGCAATATAATTTCGGCTTCTGATCATTGCGAACCCTCCTCTTTAGTTACGCGTATCAAATTCAATGATAGTCTATGATTTCTATAATGCATACGATTTGTATTTTATCATCTTTTTTCTCAAATACAAGTCTTTGGGGATGAACCAAATCCACAGCATATTGTCCATACCGATCATTTTTCAAAGGATGACATCTTCCGACGCGATATTGTATCATCTCTTCAACCGTGGCCACCGCTTGTATTTGCATTATGCGCTGCTTTATCTTTTGAGACATATTACCGCCATATATCTTTTCCGAAACAGCAGCTTGTGTGCATATTTTTTCGATCTTTTTGTTTTTATATTCTATTTTCAAAAAGTCGTCCTCACAATTTTGCATTTACCTAATAGGTTAATTATATTGTACCATGCCTTTCGCGATTTGTCAATGTTTGCAGAAAAAATATACAAGGAGAATTTGTCATGTCCACAACAACCACCGTAAAACTCTATCTCGCGCCGGCGAATCATTACAACGCCTACTGCATAGCCGGCTACAACGAAAAGACGCAGTGCGAACAGCTTGCAAGGCTTGTGCAGGAAAGGCTGTCCGCCTACGACGGCACAGCGGTCTATCACACCACCGTATACGCCGACAGCTGCGACTACAAGGGCCGCCCCGAGGAGGCCGCCGCGCTGGGCGCCGACTATTACATCGCGCTCCACGACAACGCCTATCAGGGACGGCACAGCGGCGCACAGACCTTCTACCACCCCGACAGCACGCGCTCGAAGGCGCTGGCGGCGGCAATCGCGGAAAAGCTGAACGCCGTCTGCACGGTGCCGGTCACGTTCCCGAACCCCGTGCGGAGCGGGATGGACGCGTTCGACGGCGCGGGCTACGGCGAGATTCGCGAGCCGTACAGGCGCGGCGTTATTCCCGTTCTTGTGGAAGTCAACTTCCACGACTACGAGCCGGCGGCGCGGTATCTGATCGACCATCAGGACGAGCAGGCCGACGCCATCGTGCAGGCCATCGCGGAGACGCTCGGGCTGGAAGAAGCAGGCGCAGAGGAAGCCGCGCAAAAGCATTACAAGGCAGGCGATATTGTTATGCCGGTGCGGAACGTCACGGCCGAAAACGGGAAAAAGCAGGGACGGCTGTTCGGGGGCGGGCGCTGGACGATCTACGAGGACCGCTACACCGTAAAGCAGGACAGCCGCGCGGACGGCCGGACCGTTCTGGCGGGCGAAAACGGGGACACGGTCGCGGCGGTGTACGCGGACGATCTTGCCCTTATCGGGGCCGGCGGGACCGTTCCCGCGCCGACGCCGGACGCAAAGCCGTTCCCCGACGTTCCCGCGTCGGTGTGGTATACGGAGGCTGTGAACGGGCTCGCCGCGCGGGGTATCGTCAACGGCTATCCCGACGGCACCTTCAAGCCGGAGCAGACCGCCACCCGCGCCGAGGTCGCCGTGATGCTCTTTAGGACACTAAAATAGTTTGCGCAGGGCGCCAATAGTTCGCGCTTTGCGCAAACTATAACAGATAAGGGAAGGGGAAACGTATATGGGCGCGCGTGTCAGACTGCCGGAAGGGCTGGACAGACTGCTTCGAAGCGAGCTGGAGCGCGCCATCTACGAGGCCGCGTTACATGAGAGCGACACGCTCATCGCCACACGGTATATTGTAGAGAAGGCCGCACAGATCGACATCGCCGCCGAGTTGGGCTGGACGCGCAGCACCGTCTCCGCACATATCCCGCATATCCTCCGCCGCGTTGAACAGGCTGCCGTGAGGATGAAGTAACGGCAGGAGAGCAATAGAATAAAACGAACGAGGCATTCCGCCCATACGGGCGGAATGCCTTTTTTGTTGTTCAAGAACTATGAATAATGCCCACGGCATTGCGCAGGACTTCTACGACATTCTCTTTTGCTCGGTAAACAATCCTGTTGCAGTCGTCTATCCGACGGCTCCAGTAACCGCTGAATTCTCCTTTCAGCGGATCCGGCTTGCCGATGCCGGCAAAGGGATCTCGCAGAATATCCCGCAAGAGCTGATTGATACGACGCAAAGTTTTCTTGTCCTGTGTTTGCCAATACAGATAATCCTCCCAGGCGGCTTCGGAGAACAGGATTTTATTCCTTTTCCATAGCCTCTAATTCGTCCATCGTTTTGAAAACGGTGTTTCCGCTTTGTATTTGTGCTCTGCTTTCCCGGATTGCCTGCATATTCGATTCGGAAAAAAACGGATCATACGAGACCTCGAACGGAATCCGTCTTTCGCGGCTCATTTTCTTTGCGAAAATCGTCATAGCTGTAGACATGTTCAAGCCGAGCTCTTCGCATACGTTTTCAAAGCTTTTTTTCAATTCTTCGTCCATTCGGATGTTAATCGTGGTTTGCGCCATCGTATTGCCCTCCCTTCTTTTATTATTATACCACAATGTAATCACAACGTCAATACATTGTATGCAATTTTCGCATTTTTATTATTCCGCCCATACGGGAAGAATGTTTTTTTGTTGCTTTCGTGCCAATATAACGCAATTTATACGCAATTAGTATACAATTCATACATAAGCCCAACTCGGCGAATGTCCATATTTGCTAAACTATACGCAGAACAAAGGAAGCGCGGCGAAATGGCGGGCGGGGTCGCGTTCTCGGCGTTCGGCCTTTGTCTGGACTGCGAAAGAACTCGCAATGCGTGAACGTTGTACGGTAGTATGGCTAAAGAGCAAACGACGCACGAGCGATGCGGCACTGAAAACAGCGGGAACAGCTATGTAAATCGGGGGGAGGACGCCATGTATGTGCGCGGCTATTGCGGCTGTTCGGCGGCGCCTCCCGATACGGCGGCGGGAGCGGGTACAGCCGGAACGACGCAGAAGAGCGGATGCCGGAGCGTTGAACGAAGGGATGAAGGATGCGGGCGAGAGCGGCAGTGAAATCATCCGCCGCGCGATGCGCCGGCTCAAAGGCGCGCAGCGGGTGCGCATAGGCCGGATTCGCGCGAGATAGACCTTGCAATTGCCGAGCTTGAATTCAGAGAATCGGGCTATGGGCTTTACGCGAAGCCGGCGGCTCACACGATTCGCGGTCCATATGCAGGCGTTCGGAAGGGCGCTTCGCCGGCCGCACAGCGTAACGGCGTATACAGCAAACACAGCTTCTGCGTATGAACGCGGGTATGCCGCGGCTGCGCCGGACGACAATGCGTCGGCGGTCGAAAACGCGGGAACAGAGAGTGACTTCGCCCGCGCGGCGGCCGGCAAGGTGCAGGCCCAGGCGTGGCGCGTGGTCGGCGAATGGTTGGCACGCGCCACATCGTGAACCCTCGTCTGTATGAAAGCGTGCTGCGCAAAATGCAGAGCCTGTGAGCGTCGGCATAAAAGATGCGTTTCGAACAACCACGCATTTTTCAGTGGAGCGCAGAAAGCCGAAAGGCTGTTCTATCAACGGTTTTCGGCTTTTTGTGTGTTTCGTCTTGGCGCACCGGCTCTGACTCCGCAGGCAGATGCCGGATGGTTTGCTGTGCCATTCTGAACGAGCTTCTGTCGTCCGGCAAGACGTTTCGGCGCTCGTCGTCGAGGGGATTGCTTTTTGACGTTTTTTTGGATTGTTTGCTGTGCGTCTTGAGCAGGATTTTGACGTTTGGGACCGCGTTTCGGTGCTTGTTGTCAAGGCTGTCGCTCTTTACGGCTTTTTGCGCGGAAGGCTTGCGGGGGCTGCGCCGCAGGCCCTTCTCGCTGCAAGTTGGGGGAGATAGACAATAGACACAGACAACAAAGGCGATTCGGCCGCTTGTGCGCCTGCTTGTAGAACGAGCGCTTATGTCCCGCGCCGTCCGAAACGGCGGCCTGCGTGCTTGCAAAGCGGCGGGGACGGTCACACGGCAACGCTGACCGTTCGGAGCGTGGAAAGGCAGCGGTGCGCGGGCGCGCAGGCCGGCGCAAAACGAACGTCCGGCAGGGAAAAGGGGAAAGGGGGGGAACGCTGCCGGCTTTTTGTTCGCGCTGCGCCGCGTTTATCCAAACTGCGGAACGCCAAGGCGGGCGGCGGCACGGCAGTCCGAATCGCGGCGCGCCGCGCCCGACCTTGGCGCGTGGGTTCGGCTGCGGCGCGTCAACCCGGGCTGCGGGGCTTTCATTCGGGCTGCGGCGAATTAGGCTAGGCCAAGGCGCGCCAATCCGAGATGAGACGCGTCCATTTGGGCTGCGGCGCGTTGGTCCGGCTTGCGGTGCGCGAATCCGAACCGCGGCGCGTCACCGGCTGCGGCGTGTTTGTATGCCGCAGCGCGCCGAGTCGGGCCGCGGGGCGTCCATTCCGTCCATTCCGACGGCGGGGCGCACCTTTTGCGGCCGCGCGGCATACTCTGACAGTACGGGCCGGGCGCTTTGCCCGCAGACCGCAGGCTTGGATGCGCGGGAACGGGCTTTTTTCGTCGAAAGCATTGGCAGGCCGGCGCGCGGCCACATATCCTAATAGCAGGTACTACAAATTGAATAAGGAGGCCAATTTTCCATGGTTGAAAGAAACGGTCCGTCTCTCGGCGGCGGTCTTTGCAATAAACCCTCGGAGCCACTCTGCTGCGTCAGCGTCAACAAAATTTTCGACTCTGTGCGCGACAAGGATTGTCTGGAGGATCTGCGGGTCTATCTGTGCGACATTGCGCAGGAGGTCGTCGACCGCGCCACGGCGATCCGCACCCTTGCCATCGACGTCATCGACACGGCGATCCATGTAGAGCCGGTGCCCTTCAACAAGGGGTATTTCCAGGTGACCATCCGCTTCTACTTCTGCATCACGCTCGAGTGCTGCGTATGCGGCGGCAGAACGCAGATCATCAAGGGGCTGGCGGCTTTTGATAAAAAATGCATCCTCTTCGGCTCGGAGAAGAACGTGAGCGTGTTCACGTCCGACCCGAACAACGACGGCTTCTGCCCGTGTCCGCGCGAGCTGAAGTGCGAGCCGCAGTCCACGCTGCCGAGCGTGGTCGTCGAGGTCGCGCCGCCCATCGGGCTGGACACCCGCATCGTCGAGCGCTGCCACTGCTGCTGCAACTGCTGCATGACCGTCGACGCGATCCCCGACCGCGTGCGCGACAACTTCGACGGCAATTTCATCGACGACGTCGGCACCAACGTGGTGCTGGTGACGCTGGGCATCTTCTCCGTCGTTCGGATGGAGCGCCCGGTACAGCTTCTCATCCCCGCCTGCCACTACTGCATCCCCGAGAAGGACAGCACGCCCTGCGAGTCGGGCGACCCGTGCAGCGTATTCGGCAAGATGCCCTTCCCGCTGAGCGAGTTCTTCCCCGCAGCGGAAAGCCCCGCCGCCAACGAGCGCGGCGAACGCGGCTGCTGCAAGGACAACCGGGAAAACCGGGACAACCGCTGAAAGCGACAATCCGCACCTTACATGAAAAAAACGGACGGCTGCAACGCCGTCCGTTTTTTGCGTTTAATAATCCTCGTCCGCCACGAGCCACTTGTCGCCGACCTTGACGACGAGCATCGACATCGTCTGCGTCTGGTTCATTGCCGAGCTGCTGCCAATCGACACGGAGACCTCAACGGTGAACTCGACCGCCTCGGTCACGGTGGCGGCCCGCTCCGCCTCGATGGAGCTCACCATCGAGGAAGAAAGGCTGCTGAGCGAAACGGGCGTTTCCTCCGTAATCTTATAGGTGGTCTTCATCCCGCCCAGCATGCTGCTGTATGACTCCATCTGCGTTTTCATTTCCTTCTGCTCGGCGACGCACTCCTCTTTCGTGTCGCAGCCGTGCACGCGCACGGACGCGTTCTCCCAGATGGCCGCGCCGTCAAAGCCGGTCACGCCGTCCAGATACTTCTCCAGCACGCCCTTGGCCGAATTGCCGCCGATGAGCGTCACGCAGAGAACCACAACCAGCGCCACCACGAGGACGGCCGCGCCGATGGCGATCCAGGATTTCTTCACCTGCACCTTCGGCTTCTGCACCGGCGTAGCCGAAGCAAGCTGCGTTCCGCACGCGCCGCAGAAGGCCGCGTCGTCCGGAAGCGAGTTGCCGCACTTGGGACAAAACATAATAAGCTCCTCCTAAACGTTTCGTTTTATGTAAAATCGCTCGCCGCGCGAGCGGTTATACCGCTTTCCTACCGATTGTGTATGTCGAGCTGCGGAAAGGGGATTTCAATCCCGTTTTCGTCGAACGCCTTTTTCACCGCTTCGGTCAGATCATAGTGCAGGTCCCAGTAATCGTCGCTTTTGACCCACGCGCGCAGTACGAATACCAGAGCGCTTTCGCCGTGCGCCTTCATCCGCGCCGTCGGCGCCGGGTCGGGCAGTGTTCTCGGGTTGGCCGCCGCGCAGTTCAGCAGCAACGCCTTCACCTGCTCGGTGTCGCTGGCATACGCGACCGTGAACTCCAAATCCAGCCGCCGAACGCCCGTCTCCGAATAATTGACGATCGTCGCGTTGGAAAGCGCGCCGTTGGGGATGACGATTTTGCGGTTATCCGGCGTGAGCAGGGTGGTGTAAAAAATCGAAATTTTGTCAACGGTACCCGCGTCGGTATGCGTGTCGATGTAATCGCCCACCTTGAAGGGCTTGAAAAACAGGAGCATCACGCCGCCGACGAGGTTGGACAGCGACCCCTGCATCGCCAGCCCGACGGCCGCGCCGGCCGTGGCTAAGATCGTTACGAAGTTGACCACGGGGATGCCCAGCATCGAAATCACGGTCAGGAACAGCACCAGCTTCAGGGCGACCGTCGCAAAGCTGAGCAGAAACCCGGCCGCGCCGGGGTCGGCCTTGCGGAAGCCCTTCGATTTGGACACCAGCCGCGTCAGCAGCTTGATGGCCCACAGGCCTACGATCAGCACCACGGCCGCGCCGGCGATGTCCAGTCCCTTGTTCAGCAGAAAGGTTTTGATATGCGCCCAGACTTCGTTCATCCGTCCGCCCGCTCCGTTTCCGCCTCGCAGGCCTCCGCCAGCTTCACCAGACGGCTGCTCCCCAGCCGGTCTGCGCCCAGCGTGAGCAGCTCCCACGCCGTTTCCAGCGTGTTGATGCCGCCCGCCGCTTTCAGCCGCGTGCCCTTTTTCAGATGCGCCTTCAACAGCAGCACGTCCTCGCGCGTCGCGCCCGCGCTGCCGAAGCCGGTCGAGGTCTTGAGGAAGTCCGCGCCCGAAAAGGAGACCACGCCGCACAGGCGGACCTTTTCCTCGTCGGTCAGGCTGCAGGTCTCGATGATGACCTTCAGGATGCGCCCGTTGCACACCCCTTTGACGCGGTTGATTTCGGACAGCACGCGGTCGAACCGGCCGTCCTTCACGTCGCCGAGGTTGACGACCATATCCAGCTCGTCGGCGCCGTCCTCAATCGCGGCGGCGGCCTCGCAGGCTTTGACCTCCGTACTGCTGTATCCGTTGGGGAAGCCGATCACCGTGCAGACGGGCAGCAGCACGCCCAGCCGCTCAAGCTCCTTTTTCGCCTCGCGGACGCGCGCGGGCGCCACGCAGACCGACGCGGTCCGATGCCGCGCCGCTTCGGCGCAGAGGCGCGCGATGTCCGCCGCCGTGGCCGTGGGCGAAAGCTGTGTGTGATCGGTCGCCGCAAGGATGCGCCGCAGGTCCATAGTGACAGGCTCCTTTCCCGTTCGTTCGCCGCGCAATTGGTCCGACGGCCTTGCCGCAGAGGGGCTGCGCAGCAGCGGCGCGGGCAAACGCATAATTATGAACGCTTTTCATTATTATACATTCTTATTTCACTTTTGTCAATCGTTTTTCCCATCGAAAATGGCAGAACGGCGCAAAAGGCCCCTGCGGGGTATTCCCGCAGGGGCCTTGCTTGGAAACGTATCCGTTTTTATGCTTCAGCGATTACTGCTTTGCTCTGCGGCAGACCAGCACGCCGCCGAGCATAGCGAGCACGAGCAGGCCGCCCCACAGCAGCACGTTCGCCGCGTCGCCGGTGGAAGGCGTGTCGGAAGGCTCGTCACCGGCAGAGGAGGTGTCGGAGACAGCGTCCGAAGACTCGTCGCCCGAAACCGTGCTGACCGGCTTGAGGGCGGCGATGGCGTCCTCGATGGCCTTGGCCATCGCGTCAACGGCCGCCTGCTCGGAGGCGTCCTTGCCGCGGACGACGGCTTTGATAGCCGCCGTAACGGCGGAGAAGTCCTCGTAATCCTCGGCCTTGAGCGCCTCGGCCTTGGCGATTGCCGCGTCAACGGCGGTGTAGTCGGCGTTGGGGTCGCTGTAAACCGCCAGCCCGCCGTCAACCGAGATGTCGCAGAACCAGAGGTAGCGGCGGCCCTTGGTGTTGTCGGGCGTAGCGGTCGGCATCACGACATTCCCCGTGGAGGCGACCTCTTCATCGCCCTTGAGGACGGTGAAGCACCCCAGCACGGCGTCGTTGGCCAGAGAGAAGGTGTAGCGCAGGGTGTACATGCCGGCTTCGGTCAGCGCGCCGGTGAAGCCGGGCGCCACGCCGGCCGTGACGTTGATGACCTCGCCGCTCTTCTGGAACATCACGGCAAACTCATCCACATAGGCGTCGGATGTGTTGTTCAGTCCGGCGGTCAGGACGAATTTCTCCGCATGCTCCAGCTCGGCCGGATCCAGATAGACATACAGCTCGTCCACCAGCGTGCCGTCCTCGAGCAGACCGGGGTTTTTGATGACGGGGCCGCAGTGCGAGTTGTCGCTGTTAAGCTCCGCCTCGCCCTTGAGGATCACCAGATTCTCGGACTTTTTCTCGGCGCTGCCGTAGCCGCCCTCGGTCACCCAGTCGCCGGGCAGCAGCACGGGCGCGTCCTGCACCGCCGGGGTGCCGACGCGCAGGCCGCCGTCAACCGAGATGTCGCAGAACCAGATGTAGCCTCTCTTGCCGCAGTCTGCGGTGTTGACCTTCATATCGATGGCCTCGGCCTTGGCGACGACCTCGCCGTCCTTTTCGACGGCGAACTCGGCAAACAGCTTGCCTTCGTTGTCATAGTAACGGTATTTCAGCGTATACACGCCGGCCTCGGTCAGCGATGCCTTGAATTCCGGCGCCATACCGATGGCAACGGCGACAGACTTGCTGCCCGTCGCGAAGAAGTTCACAACCAGCTCGGTCTTATATGCGCCCGCAGCGTCGTTGATCGAGACCGAGATCGCAAATTTCTCGCCCGCCTCCATCGAAAGCGGATCGATCATAATGTCCAGCTCGTCGGTAATGTCGCCGTCCGCAATCGCGGTCGCGCCGTCCTTGGTGTAGGGGCCGCAGTGCGAATTGTCGCTGTTGAGCTCCGCGTCGCCGGTAAAGGTGGCGGTGCCGTCCTTGTTCTCAACGACAGAGCCGTAGCCGTTGCCGGTCGTCCAAGCGAGCGCTTCGGCGGCGTCGTTTTCCGCCAGGGCAAACACCGAGAGGCTGCCCAGCAGCATCACGACTGCCAACAGGACGGAAAGCCGTTTCATTTTCATTTTTCTTTCATCCTTTCTCTCGTACGTTCCAATGTTCGTTTTTGCAATCGCGCCGGCTGTTGACAAGCCTACGCTTTTGCTCGACTATTATAACACGAAAAATCCGATGCGCAATCCTTATGACGCCATTTTGGTGAACATTTTTTTATAACAAGAAACGACGATGTAATAGAAATGTAAAAAAATTACATGTAATGCGAAATAAATGCGAGCCGCGGCGCTGGGAATGGAATGAAAAAAGCTCCCGCAAACGGGTGCGGAAGCGGCGGCGAGGAAAAGAAAGGGCTGGGAAGCGCCCGCGCCGGCAGGC
>ERZ824488.671-NODE-671-length-43143-cov-5.819602_pt1 | contig 43143 bp, 45 predicted proteins | sample MGYA00519936_ERZ824488 | MGnify/ENA primary metagenome ERZ824488 (study PRJEB31778, sample SAMEA3449153) | human gut metagenome | biome: human gut; feature: human-associated habitat; material: faeces | place: United Kingdom | collected 2010/2012 ... | reverse complement strand
AAGTGATTCAGTTCCCCGTCAGCCTAAATATAAGCCGGTATTCAGAGTCTCAAGTAAAGCCAGAAAAAAGTATTTCCCAGCTGAATACGATGAACATGATATCGAATCTGTTATCCAGGATCTTTTGGAAAGTTGGGCTAGAGAACATAATCCGGATTTTACAAAGGAGTAGATCAAATGAAGGTTTTTGAATTCAAACAGATAGAGTCTGGATCAAATTTTAGAATCGAAATAGACTACCATCATTACATGCAGAAACAAACAGCATGGCTAGATGGGGATATATTAGAAATGGGGGAAAAGCCGCTTGAATTAGTTAATGCGCGCCTATATGTTGATGATGAGTTGAAATATTCATCAAATGTTGTAAGCGGATATGATTTGAAATTATCCGAGGACATACGAACCATAAAAGGGTACAAAGTAAGGACTGTGCATGCTCTGAAATTGGCAATTATTAACCCAGAAGTATGGGAAAAATATGAAGAATGGCTCGAGGAAGTTATAAAAGATGGGACAGAACCAGAAGTAAAAGAATTCCAGAAGCGAGAAAAAGAAAAAGCAGCAGCTGAGGAGCTGGAATATGCCAAAGAGGTTGTAAGTCTCGCAGAAAGTCAAAAAGATATTCCTTCGAGAGAAGAAGCAAGAAGAAGGATGAAGTGGTGGAACGATACCTACAATGAAGGAGGCGAGGGATTCGTTCCAACGATCATAAACATAGAGCAGTATAAAAAAGCAAAGAATGTTATCGCACGGCATAAGGAAGATGAAATCCCTGTATTTCAGTCAAAAGGAATAGGTGATTATAAGGTGGAAGATACAGTTCATGAGTCAAAAGATCTGGATCTGTAGTTTGCGGAAGGTGAGGATAATAGCCAATGAAAGCTATGACAGAAAGAGAGTTTTTAGCACAGAAAGGACTTGCTGATCCGGCAAGCGGCTGGTGTCTTGATAAGCTTAGATCAAATAAAGAACTACGGACAATCCAAGGTAGAAAGCGATATCAAAAGGAATCTGATGCAGCTGAGGCTGAATATCAAGAGAAAAGAACTGCTGCAAAAGAAGAGTATCGCAGACTGGTAGAGGCTGGGGAGCTAAGAGATAAGACAATAATTGAGAAAACATTAACTCGTGCTCAGGGGCACCCAGACAATGAAAGTGTGCAAGCTGCAAGAAGGATATGTGAAAAAAGAGGATATGATTGGAGAACAGGTGAAAAAATCCCCGCATTTAAAACGGAAGGATTAAAAACTGATGAGCTAAAGACTGTAACCGTTGAGATAAAAGATCTGGATCTGTAGCGTGAGGAAGGAGGGAATGATCCTCATAATGGTAAAAGCGAAATGTATGTTCTTGAATGTTAAATCCTTGTATTGTATAATATGATTATGGAGCATGAAGAGGAAATGCGAGAGGTAAGAATTAGAACAAGAAATTAGGATATATCTATTCCGGGGTTAAAGCTTAAATGAAGCATAGATAAATGATAGGAGGAAAAAGCACTATGGAGAAGAAGATAACAAAAAAGACAAAGCTGCTGATCGCAGCTGCTATCGTAGTAGTAATCGCTGGTGGAATCAGCGCAGCAATACTGCTGCATAATCCACTTAAGCTGCAAAAAGATACAGTGAATGTTGAATTTGGTCAGCAGATCAGTACAGATGCGAAAGATTATCTGGCAAAGGATGTAGATAAGGATATCGTAAAAAGCACGAAAGTTACATATAAGAAGAATCCGGTAGAAGGTCAGTCTTATGATCAGATCGGGGAATATACGGTAAAGCTGAAATATAAGAGTAAGGAAAAAGATGTTACGGTAAAGGTCGCAGATACGACAGCACCGGAGTTTAATGCAACAGCAACAGCTGGCATTGATACGATCGAGGGTGTTGATCTTAACTTCGCAGAACTGATCACAGTAACAGATCTTTCTCCGGCAGAAGTCAGCTTTGATGCTTCCGGTGTGGATCTGAAAACACCGGGTACATATACGTTGAAGGCAACTGCCAAAGATAAGGCAGGAAATGAAGCCACTAAGGATGTTACTGTAACAGTTGCAAAGAAACCAGCTAATATGTCTGGATCCAGTGTATCGGTAGATTCCAAAACAGGGAAAGTGACAGTTCAGTCAAAGAGCAGATCATCTTCATCTGGATCCAAGAGTTATAGTTCATCTAAAGGATCCAGCAGTTCCAGTTCTAAAGGATCTGGCGGATCATCTAGCGGTGGAGTAAAAAAGGGCGATAGTGGATACATCAAGGGAAGTGGTCACCAGTGGGTTTATGAAGGCGAAGAAGAATGGGATGGAACTTGGTAGATAATAGAGTGTGAAAAGCAGCGTGTTCAAATGGATGCGCTGTTTTTATATATTTGAACGTTTTTCGAGAGGAGGGTAGACAGATACTTAATTCGTTGTTATGATAATCACATTTTGAAGAAAGGTAGAAAAAACATGATAGCTACACACATCAAGTGCGGTAAGAAGATCCTTTGCTGGATTCTTGCCGCTTTTTTAGTTTTGGCTGCAGTTATTCCGCTGAGTACTTTAAAAGCCAGTGCAGCATCGGGGATAACGGTAGTAAAAAAGTATCTGCCAGACAATGATCCGGCAGGACGCTCCGAAGTCGGAGAATTTATTTATAATGGGGAACCAGCTTTTTGTATGCAGCATAAAAAGCATAGTCCATCTTCCGGATCTGTTCCGTTAGCAGAAACTATTTATGGTAATGAAAAAATCAAAAAGGCTCTATATTATGGCTGGGGTGGCCCGGGACAATGGTCTGGTTTCAATGGAAAAGAATCTGGTATCGTTCTGACATCACTTTTGCTGGACACGTATTATTCCAATGGAAATCATTCTGGTGCAACAAGCAATGGCGTATCCTTCAATGCTTTTAAGGCATTTGTAGAATCGCAGCCAGCACCACAGGATGATATTATTGGATTTAATAAATCTAGCGTATCAGTTAAATGGGATCCCAAAAATAAAGTTCAGAAGACAGAGGATGTAACGATCGTTGCGCAGGGAGCATCTGATAATGATGGGACTACGATTGATTTTACTCTTCCGCAGGGAGTAACACTAGTAATGGCGAATGGTTCCACAAAAACTGGCGCAGTTTCTTTAAAGCAGGGAGATAAGTTTCATCTTGAAGCTAAAGCAAATGCTGCAAGTGGGACATATAATACAGGAAATGTAGGTCACGCTTGGAAATATCAAGCTATTTTATTGACAATGGGGCGTGAAGATGGACACAGTACACAGGATATGGGTAAATTAAAGCGTATCAATGATCCTGCAACACAGACATCTTTATCTGTGAAATGGCTTGATTTTGGATCCGTTGAATTAAAAAAGATCAATGAGAAATCCGAGTTCATCGATGGCGCGAAGTTTGTATTAAAATCCTTTGACGCGGCTACAGGATATGATGGAGATGGGATCGAATATACCGTAAAGAATGGAAAACTCCTGATCGATCCAGTTCCGGTAGGAACATATACCTTGACAGAAGTGGAATCACCTGATCATCATGCCGGGACAGTTCCATCATTTCAGGTAGTGGTAAATAAGGATCAGACGACAGAGCAGATCGTCGTCAATCGTTTAAAACCGACTGGAGATATTGTGATCAATAAGCTGGATCAGGACACCGGAGCAGGAATCGAAGGGGTTGAGTTTACTGTTTATGCAGCAGACGAAATTTATGATACCGTTTCGTTTAAAAAGATTTGCGATAAGGGTGATAAGATCAAAACAGGTAAAACGGATGCAGATGGAAAATGCACGATCGCAGGACTTCCGATGGGCAAGATGTATGTAAAGGAAACGAAAGAAGCTGATGGTTATGTTCCAAATGATAATAAGTACAGCTTTGATTTCCGCCAGCAGGATTACACCACAAAAGTGTATACTCACGATGAAACGATAAAGAACGTCCAGACAAAGACAACGATCAGTAAGGTGGATGCCACGACCGGAGCAGAGCTTCCGGGAGCTACACTGCAGGTGATCGATCCAAAGGATGATTCTGTAGTAGAAGAATGGGTATCTACAGATACACCACACGTGATCAAAGGCCTAACTTACGGAAAAGAGTATATCTTAAAAGAAACTATCGGTCCGAGAACACATGAAGTGGCAACTGAAATCAAGTTCAAGGTAGGGGCTGATGAAAAAGTTGAGATGAAGGATGAGCCAATCAAGATCAAAGGTCAGATCGATAAACGGCAGACTAAATTCGGCGACAGCAGCTATTTTGACTACACTATTGATTACAGATCCAGATCCAATACGTGGGCTGACGAGTTTAATATGATCGATACGATCGACTGTGCAGTAGCCGGATACGCTAATGTTGCAGCGATCAAAACTCCGGTATCCTTTGAGGACTATGACGGGAAAATGAATATCTGGTACAAGACGAATAAGACTCCTTCTGATTATAAAGAAGATGCAGCAAAGTATAATGCTTGTGCTACAAATCCAGAAAATCCATGGAATAAGGATAATGCAAGACTTACAGATTACTCCGGATGGAAGATCTGGAAAGCAGACGTATCTACGCTGGAAAGTCAGACTCTGAAAGTTTCTGATCTGAAACTCTCTGATGGTGAGTACATCACGGGGATCGCATTTGAACACGGCCGCGTAGAAAAAGGATTCACGACAAGAACATCAAACTGGGATCGCAGTGATCTGAAATCTACAGATGACACGATCGCCAGAATCTCAACCAAGCATAGTGAAAAATTTGATCTGTCGGATGCAAATGGACCGACAAAAGCAAATAAGAAAGTTCATTATGAACCAGCTGTCTTCTACATGCACGTAGTAAATGAAGATGCAGCAAAGAACCTGAAAGAGTTCTGGAACAGCGCATCCATCAATATCTATCGTAATTTAGATCAGCATCCGGATCTGGAGGATCATGATAACGATAAGGTAGTGCAGAAGTACCCGATCGGAACGATTGAAATAACTGATAAGGATAAGCTGTTTAGCAACACTGTAAAAACAGGTGATACGATGCGTATTTTCCTGCCGCTGACGATCGCACTTCTGGTTATTTCCGGAACGGCTGCTGCCATGGCGGGCAGAAAACGCAAAATGGAAAAATAAACAGTTAAATATCGAATTAAAGAGTTGTAGGATCACTGCAGCTCTTTTTTATGTTGTGAGTTTTGAATCGAAGGAGAAAATGAAGATGAATGAGAAGACAAAGAAATTTATAAATTTAAAGTCTATCACGATTGCAGCCGTATTGATTGCTCTGCTTGCAATCGGATCTGCGATAGCATTTTTTACTGACAAAGATAACAAGACAAACGATTTTACTGTAGGAAATATATCTATTCAGCTTACTGAGCCAAACTGGAATGCGGATAATGGTAAAGACCTGACACCGAATAAGACGATTTCAAAAGATCCGCAGATCACAAACGACGGACCGAATGATGCCTTTGTTTTCCTGCAGGTGAAGGTGCCGGTTGCAAATGTAAAGACAGCTGCAGCAGACGGCAGTTTGCAGCAAGCGAAGAGTCAGGATCTCTTTGCCTATACTGTAAATGAAAACTGGACAGAAGTATCAAAAAAAAGCAGTGCTGACAGCACTACATATGTTTATGCGTATGTTGGAGCTGATGGAACAATGAAAACACTGGCTCCGGGCAAAACCACGAATGCTCTCTTTGACAGTGTAACATTTCTTAATCTGGTAGAAGCACAGATCGATGAAGGAACAAAGATCAGTGTTGATGTAGATGCGTATGGAATCCAGACAACTGATTTAGGAACAACAGCTCCGGCAGAAGTTTTGAAGCTGATCCAGACACAGAATAAATAAAAAAAGAAGGTAGGGAAGAACAATGAAGATGAAACAGATCTTTGCCGGAAAAAAAGCAGCTCTGGCGATCATACTGATCTGCATGATTTCGATTCTGATCCCTGTTACTGCAGCGTTTCTTTTATCGAAAGATTCCCTGCAGAATCCATTTACGGTAGGAGAAAATACGAGTCATATTGAAGAAACCTTTGGATCCTATGATTCGTTTGAAGCTGGAAAAGATTATACCAAAAAAGTATCTGTCAAAAATGACGGCAGTGTGGACTGTTATGTGAGGGTGTTTGCAGAAATTGAAGATCCGGACACAGCTTCGGCGGTTGATATTGATTTTAATACCTCTGACTGGACTGTGAAACAGCCGGACGGATACTATTACTATAAAAAGAGCGTTAAGGCGAACGAAAGCACTGTCCCACTTTTTACACAGATCACTGCAAAAAAGGATGTAGATGAATTTCAGATGATCGTATTCAGCGAGACAGTACAGTCGGATGGAAGCAGCGATGCAGTCAGTGCGTTCAGATAAGGAGGAAAGCTATATGGAAAAATGTAAATCAAAAATCATACTGATCCTCATAGTCTTGTCCTTTCTGATCACGAGCGTATGGATCACGACAGTTCCTGCATCTGCGGCCACCCTGAAAACGATTCCGAGTACCTCTGTCAGAGTGAATTATAGCAATAAACTGTATTTTGGGTATCACAATTATACAGCTTCGTGGAGTGGTGTTTCAGGCAAAGTAATCAAGGGAAAATACAACTATGATCTGCTTTGCGTTCCCATCAGAACCAAGACGGGATCCTTTACCTACACTAATTTTCTGGATCTGAATTTTACCAATGTGGGTAAGATCAACGGGCGACAGATCGATGCCAAAATCCACTTCAATTCCATAACGGTAGGCAAGAGGAATGCTTCCGGAGAGCGGAGTGATAATTACTTTGCCGTGTGTTATCTTGCAGATGAGTCAATGTGGATGTCTTCGACCATTGCAGGAATCGGCGCAGGGTATCGCGCACCAAAGACCATAGACATAACGACGACCATGTATTGGCATGACACGGGGAAAGTGGTAGATCTGCCGTTTTTTCAGTGTCTATCAGATATCGATGCAGGAGCCAATTACTTCAAGGAAGCGTGGGAAGCCAAAAGCGGATTTTCGGGGATCTTCTATAAATACAGCACGTGTTTCCTGAATTTCAGCGGCAACAAGGCGACCACTCCAAAAGCAACAGATGTAAGTGGGGATAATTCCCTTTTAAAAGGTGGATTTTATGCTCCGACTACAGGAGGGACGTTCCGCGGCGTGTTCACAGAAGGAAACTGTGCGACCCAGTTTATCCCTTATAGTGCGTATGCGATCATGGCTAATCCTGTGAAATCCTCGGATGGCAAGGACAGAAATGAAGAAGGCGATGTGATCAACTATACGGTAAAACAGAAGATCGGTCAGTTTTATGCCGATACGATGACAACGTATTCGTCGTTTGCTATGACAGACAAGATACCAGAAGGGCTTACTTATCAGGCTGCAGCGATTTATGACGGCAGCGGAAAAGATATCACGTCACAGGGAAGTCTTTCCTATGATGAAAGCAGCAGAACGGTGACGTTTACAATGGGATCTTCATGGCTGTCAAACAGCAATAATTATAACGGACAGACATTATCACTGAAAATCAAGACTACGGTGGATCCGCTGGACGTTCCAATGAAGACAGTAAAAAATTCAGCGGTGACTACCATCGACAAAGATGTGAAACTGACATCAAACGAAACAAGTGACGTACTGGCAATCCCATACCATGCAAAGTATGAGTACGTGAGCGGGACAGAAGGAAGAAACCTTCCAAAAGAGATCAGTACCGAGACGGGAGCATATAAGATCAGCGATGATGCGAAGTATTACCAGGGTGATACCGTAGCAAGGAAAGATTCCCCTGCAGATGATACAGTTTATGAAGTCTATGACGATGAAGGAAATTTGAAAAACAGCTGGGTACTGACATGGGACAGTACATCAAAGAAGATAGACAGCGGTGATGTCACATTTGTTGGTACGTGGCGATACGTTCCTGCGCCCCGTCTTGTGATCGTTAAGGAACTGAAAAATGATCCGGATCAGTTTACGGGAGCACATGGAGCACCAAGCTTTTGCTTCCGGATCACGGGAGCATCAAGCGGTAAAAGCTGGTATAAATCAATCACGTTCAGCGATGATGCAATCGATGCAGTAAAGAAGGATGGGACATATAAAGGACCGGAAGGAACCCAGTTCGTTTTAAAGAACGGGATCATTTATGGTACGTGCGCATCTGTTTATCTGCCGGAAGACGATTACACAGTAGAGGAAATCAGTGCGCTGCGATTCAAAGAAGATCAGGTACAGGCAAGGTATCATGGAGATGAGGCAAAACTGATAGGCACAGGTGCCGGAGCAGTAACAGTTCCACTGAGGCTGTCCAGCTATCATCCTGGCGATACTGGATTTGATGCAGTTTATGCCAGTGTAGCATTTCAAAACAGTAAAATACGCTGGGATAAGTTCTCGCACATGGATATTAGGATCAATAAGCTGAAAGGAGCGCAGTAGAGATGAAAAGAAAACGTAAGACCCTGCTGCTGATCCTTGCAGCAGTTTTCTTTGCAGGGAGTATTGCTGCAGCATATGCTGCAGTCGAAACGCAGACCGGGATCAAAAATACAGTAAGTACCGGTGGCATCAGTATTGATATTGATACCTTTACAGTGAAAGATGGCAATACAGTTCCTTTAGAGGGAAAAACCGTGATCGATCGAGATAAAGCTATCTCATATATTCCAAGAATCAAAAACAATGCAGAAGATTGTTATATCAGAGTGAGCGTTTCTGCAGCATCTGATCTGCAGGAAGTGGATCTTATAAAGGAAATCACGGATCTTTCCCCAGACTGGAAACTGACTGGTGGTTATCTTTATTATACAAAGCCGCTAAAGCACGATCAGATGGTAGATCTTTGCAGTGGATTTCATATGCCGAAAGATTGGGACTACATGAAGTCCAATGATCTTTGTGTAAAGATCACGGCAGATGCTATTCAGACAAAGCATTTCAATCCTGATTTCGAACTGGATAATCCATGGGGAGACGTGGAAGTAAGAAGCTCTGCGGTAGGTGATGACTACGTGATCAATACGGTAGATCCTTCGGAAACAAAAGGAAACATCAAAGTCGTCTATGCTAATGCTGTAGATGGGATCACGATCAATACAGATGATTTCTTTTCTGACGTAAAATTCATGCCGGGTGATGAATATTCAGATTCGCTGACGGTATCCAATAAGACAAAAAAGAAAGCAACAGTTCTTTTTAAGACTGAATTTGAGGATAGCCCGCTGCTTGATATGATGCAGCTTAAAATCAATAACGGTACTGATGGTACTGCATTTTATGATGGTCCGATGGCATCGGATTCTCTGACGGAATATCAGAAGATCGCATCCTTAAGTCCCGGTGAGATAAAGAATATTGACGTTAAACTGGCACTTCCAAAGGAAGCAGCTAACTCTTATCAGGTAAACAGTGATCAGGTAAAATGGTACTTTGCTATCGAGCAGGAAACAAAAGGAATCAAAACAGACGATGGTATGTGTCTTGGATTCGCCTCAGCGATCATGCTGATCACAGCTGCAGGGATGTTTTTAGCAGCGAGAAGAGGGAAAAAGGATGAAGAAAGCATTTAAAATCATTGATACAGTTCTTTTTTCCTGCGTTCTGGCAGTTGCACTTTGCTTATGTGTGATGATTTTTTTCTTCCACATCAAGCCGGTCGTTGTTGTATCTGGATCGATGGAACCAGAAATCCCAGTAGGAAGTCTTGTATTTATCGATCAGCGCGATCAGTCTGTGGATCCGGGAGATGTTATCGCATACCGAATCGGTGATACAACTGATACAACGATTGTTCACAGAATCGTAGATCAAAATGATGACGGCACGTATATCACAAAGGGAGACAGTAATGATACAGCTGATCCTGCTTCCGTAACGAAACAGCAGATAGTAGGAAAAGAAATCTTCTGTGTTCCTAAAGCAGGAAAGGTTAGGTTCATTTGCAGTAAAGCAGGGCTTTTGATAATTGGAGCCGTCGCCATAGGATATTTTATCTTTGGGATGATCTGGAAAAAAAGAGTTACTTGAAATTAGCTCGGGCTTGACAGCTGCTTAAGGTGATTTATAATAAAAATATCAAGAGGACATGTGAAAGCGGTTTGCCACATCACGGAAGGGATCCATTGGGATTAGCCGGAAAGGATGTGGTGCATATGGTAGAATACATAATGAATGTAATTTATCTCGTGCTCCTGTACAAGATCGTTCGGGAAATAAAATAACCGCCTAGCCTGTGAAACGAAGCGGTTATTTAAAATCCTTCGGCAAGCCTTTTTCAACGGCTTCCTCTTGATTAGATTATATCATTTCCCTGAAATGATAGCAATAATAAATAGTTTGGTATAGAGAAGAGACTCAGATAGCCTCTTCTCTTTTTGTTTGCAGGAAGGAGGATTTTGTGCAAAAGTATAGAAAATGGATAACGGTTATGTGTGTGCTTTTTATGATGTTAGGAAGCACATCGGTAGCCTTCGGGAAAAGTCAGATTGTAAAAACATATGATTTCCACCCTAAAACAGCATCGAATCTCACATATGATGCGCCCAAGACGATAACTGAGGATGGGAAGAAATATGAGCTGACAGACGTTTCATATAAAATCAATAAAAAGAAAACGATAGAAAAGGTACAGACGATCACGATCAGATCAAAGGATGATTATCCAAAGACTTTAACGGAAACTATTTCTGGAAAAGAGGTCACGTTAAAAGCTACAGGCGATGTGGACTGGAAAGAAGTGAGATCAGAGGGCGTGATCAGGACGCAGGAATATAAGAGGCAGCGTGATATTCCTAAAACGATAAAAAGCACCCGGACGGATGCAGACGGAAACCAGATGGACATTACACTGGAACTTACGGACACAGAAAATGCTTCGAGGACTGAAAAATTTTCTGCACCAGCTAAATTTTATTCGCCATCACCGGATGGGAAACTATATATGTTTAATGGAAAACGTGTACAGATCGATGGCAGCACTCCAACATGGAGTGGATATGCTGCAGATGTGAAATCTTATCTTGGTGTCAATGGAAACAATTATCAGATCACGGGTGGAAGCTGGACTGGCCAGGCAGTAAAACAAGGTGATCGATATGTTAGAACGGCCAGCTTTTCCGGAACAAAGCAGGTGCCACTTTTCAGAGCCACATATCAGGAAACCGCAGATACTACGTTGCAGTATCAGGCTGATGTTACATATACATATCTAACAGCGACAGCGACAGCTACCTATGAGCCTGTCATAAACATAGCTAAAATAATCGCTGTCGGAGCAGGGATTGCAATTTTGATCGCTGCGATCATCGCATTGCTTGTCCTTCTTGCGAAAAGACGGAAAAGAAAGGAAGAATCCGCATAAGAACAAATGTTCTTGCGCTTACATAGAAAGTCAGGTATAATAATAAAAAAAGATACTGCATTTCAAAAGGAGGATGATGAAATGATCGTAAAGCCTGTAAACGCTGGAGAAAAAACAATGGATGAAATCAAGGAAATGATCAAAAATCTCGATGATGACACGATGATTTCCATTGATTTTACAAGCCTTGGAATGGAAGCAGAGGAAGGGAGTCATGAGTAAACGGTTAAAGTTAGTAAGCGTTAGATTAAAATCTGATAGGGGAGTATATAAGAATGCCACATTTGCCACAGCTACGGATGTGGCTTTTTTAATGGCAAAAGAAATCGCAGAATTTGATAATGAGACGATCGGGGTATTAAATTTAAATGCCAAAGGGAACCTGCTATCAATGAATGTAGTTACGCTGAATGCCTTTGAAAAAAATATGGCAGATATTTGTGCTGCAAGCATATTATCGAATGCTGGAAGTACGATCCTGATCAGTAAAGAAGAAGCTATGATCCGAAATCGAAAAGTCGAGTTAACGAAGCGTTTTCAAAGCAATATGGAGATGCTTGGGATCCCAGTCTTAGATCATATTGAAGGCAGTGAAAAAAAGGATCATTCAAGTTTTATCAGTTATATAAAAAGATCTTATATGGAACATTGCTTAGAAAAACCCAAGAGTATTTTCTTATCAGAAACAGCGGTAAATCTTAAAAATATCGATCCGGACATAAATCATCTCAAACTCAGGACTGACAGATACTTTAATGATTTTCAAAGAAATGATGAAAGCGGACTGACAAAAGACTCTGCTCTCAAGATCATTCAAAATGAACTTTCAGCGATGGATCGTGAGGTTCTAGGCGTACTTTCTCTTGATGAAAATGAGCAGCCGATCAATGTGAGCTATGTTGCAACAGGTGACTTAACTTCTGCTCCGGCGCATCCGCGGGAAATTTTCAAGACTCCGATTCTATCCGGAGCGGATTCAGTAATCCTGTTTCACAATCATCCTTCCGGGGATACAGATCCATCAGAGATGGATAAGGATACCGCAAACAGACTGAAATACTGCGGGCAGATTTTAGGGATCGAAGTAAAAGATAGTCTCATAATAGGAAAAGATGTCAGCTATAGTTTCGCTGCGGCCGGAGAGAAGGGTTGGGATGATGCGGAAACTTATAAAATCGATCCGGAAAGTCGGATGTTGATCAAAGAAGAACAGCCGGAGTTTTGTAATTCCGGCTGGAGTAAAGAACATAATGTGACAAAAGAATTATCAAAAGCGATACAGAAAGCATATGGCATTGATCTGTAAACTAATTAGAGAGGAGCAAGTAAATGAAGACGGTAATATCAGGAAGGCTCATCAAAAAACCGGAATTGAAAAGAGTCGTTTTAAAGGACGGGGCGGAAGAGGTCGTTTGTGATTATAGTCTCTGGGTATCCGATGCGTCAGCACCTGTCAGGACAGGCAGTGACGGTAAACCGCATAAGGCAGATATCCCGTTTTCCTGCACGGCGTGGGGCGATAACGCACGTGAGATTGCGGAAAAAGGTGCTGGAGATATATTAACTGGATCTTATACTATGCGATATAGCGAGATCCGGCCAGCAGGTATAGAGAAACCGATCGTATCTCCGGTATATGTGATCCACAGGATAGATCCGGAGAATAAGATCCAAAAGCAGATGTCAGAATTACTGACTGGATATGAGACCGGCAAATTCGATGATGTTAGTAGACAAGATCCGCAGCCGGATTTTGGAGAGCGGGAAATAGCTGATCCTCAGCCGGAAAAGGAAAGCAATCTGGAAATGGAGCCGGAAGCAGATGTTTGAAAGAGGTGACGTATGGAGCGATCGCAGATAGTAAAGCCAGTTTTAATAATAGCGGAATCAAGGTATGCACAGACAACAAAGGAACTGAACATCGTTCGTTTAAAGAATGGATTCATTACCTATCATTTCGGATTATGGAACGGTAACAAAAGTGTACAGGGATTCTGTTTGAACTACAGTGAAATAAAGCAGCTGGTCAGAGAATTAAGAAAAGAAGATATTTTAAAGGAAAATGAGTTGGAGAAATTCCAAAAAGATTTCATTCAGCAGATACATAATGGCACAGTACAGAAAGAAAAGGAGATTGATTTAGTATGAAAAACTGTCAGGAAACGAAAAAAAAGAAAGTTAATAAGATAAGAATAAAAGAGCGGCTGCAGATGGTCGCTCTTTTATGTTGCGCAAGTCTGGCAACCAGTATCAGCCCGGTATTTGCGGATAAGATCGGCGATGCTGCAAACAGTGCTGCTACTGGAATCCAACAGAGTGCTGTGGGATTGGTAAAGCCACTGATCATCATTGTTGTTGTTGTTTTAGGGCTGGCACTTCTGGGCGTCGGTGGAAAACGGGCAAAGGAAGAACAAAAAGATGCGATCTGGGAAAAACTTTTAGGAGTCGGAATCATTATAGCGGCAGTTCCGATTTCAGCATTGGTATTCGGGTGGTTTTAGGGTGTGTTTTCAGGGAGAAAATAGATGGATACGATGGAAAAAATAGATTTTTTAAAAAGCATGAAAAGCAGCTGCAAGGATCCCGAAAAGATCGAATTGATCGATGCAATCATTTATGATGTGGAAAAACCTTTAGCGGCTTTTTGCAAGGGGGAAGCTCTGTACCGATATGACATGGTTTCCATGAATAAGGATATAGAGACAAATGGAGAAGTCCTGACAATAGCAAATCAGGAGAGGTTTATCAGTAAATATACAGATATAATGCTCCATACTACGGAAAAATGGATAAACAGTGATTTTCTGCAGCCGTTAGCCGAAGAGATGTTTGGGGATATGTGGGCGGATCTTACTGCTCCCAAAGAAGAGATCCCTGCATTTAAAACGGAAGGATTAAAAAGTGATAAACCAAGGTCGGAGGGCAGCAAAATAAAAGATCTGGATCTGTAATCTGAGGAAGGTGATGAGCTATTTTTAAATTCATAAAAAATGCAATTAAAAAAGATTACGGCAATTCATATGATAATAAATCATACGATGACTTCAACGAGCGAAAACGTCTTATGAAGTTTAACCGTTTTTTAAGCAAGCCAAAAGTATTTACAGGATTATATATTACGGCTGCATCAGCAGCATTTGTAGTTGTTATTTTCCTTATTAACTGGCTTGAAAATTTCAGATTTGAATCTGTATTTGCTCCTACAGAATCAGAAAATCAGAACCAGCTGCAGGTTCCGCTTACAGATACGATCACTTCTCATTTCCTGCTTTTAATGATCATTCTGGCAGGATTCGTGATCGGATATGGTGTATTTGCCTATCGTATCCGTGTGTCTCATGGAAATCTCAACGTCGGGCAAAAAGGAACGGCACGCTGGACCACCCGGCAGGAGCTGGATGAACAGTTCATGAAGATCGACGAGAAAGAAACCGCGTTTTCTGGTATGGGTGGGATCCCGATCGCACGTGACGGCGATAAGCTGTACATTGATAATACTAATGTCAATAACCTGATCATCGGAGGAACGAGATCCGGTAAAGGGCAGACGACCATTGAACCTATGGCTGAGATCATCTCACGTGCGGAGAATAAGTGCAGCATGGTAATCACAGATCCGAAGATGGAACTGGCAAATAAGATGATACCAGTGCTGCGAAGGAGGGGATATGAAACCCATATTCTTAATCTGATCGATCCGGAATATTCGATGGGATATAATCCTTTAGCACTGATCGTACAGGAATATAAGGATGGGAATGAAGATACTGCGCAGCAGCTGGCCGCATCTTTAGGATACAACGTATTTGCAAATAATGAAGGAGATAAGGATCGGTATTTTACGGATCAGGCACGAAATGTTTTCGTGGCGGCAGTTATGGCTGATATCAAGGACAATATTGAACTTGACCGGGAGCAGAACAAACGCTGGAATCATGAGCATGATAAGAAAGAAATCATGCGGGAGCGGGAGTATTATAAAAAGCTTTATGGTGATGACTATATTTTTTATCGTCTGAAAGAGGCAATAGACAAAATCATTTCTAACGAAGGTGATATCAGTGATATTGGGATCCTTGTAGAGCTGCAGTATCAGAATTCTGCGGGTGTACTTGATGGAGATCTTATGCAGGTTATTTCAGAACTCACAGAAGATCTGATCAAGGAGACAAGACAGTTTAAATACAAAGAGAGTACTTTTCAAAAAAAACGATTCTATCCAAGTACAGAAAACGAGAAAAAAATCAATATCTACAGTATCATTAAGATGTGCAATTATCTGGTTTCACAGCCACGAGGCCAGAACCGGACTGCACTGGATGAATATTTTGATAATCGCCCGGAGGATGACTTTTCCCGGATCATGTACGGATCTGTGATTACAGCATCCGAAAATACAAAAGGTACGATCATGTCGGTTTTTCGCGGAGGGGTATCGATCTTTGGGTATGATTCGATTGCCAAAATGACATCTGAAAGTACTATGGATTTCATGGATGTGGGATTTGGCGAAAAGCCTGTAGCAGTATTTATTGCCTTGCCGGATTATGATTCATCTAACTGGTTTATTGCAACTGTATTTATCAATCAGATGTATTTCATTCTGGCCAAGCTTGCCACATCGATGCCGGGAGGAAAGCTCCTGCGGCGCGTGATGTTTATTTTAGATGAGTTCGGCAATTTGCCAGCTCTTGATAACTTTGAGAATATCATCACAGTATGTCTTGGCAGAAACATGACGTTTACACTAGCCGTACAGTCGTTAGCACAGGTGAACGTGAAATATCGGGAATCAGCTGATACGATCACAGGTAACTGTGGAAACTGGATCTATATTATGACTGGGGACAATGATACGGCTGATGAAATATCAAAGAAGCTAGGGCCAGAGACGATCACTACTGTCAATCGTACCGGAAAAAAACTGTCTATATCTAAGGAACTGACTGAAATGAGCGATGAAAAACCGCTGTTGACTGCAGCCGAACTTATGCTTCTGGAAATGGGTGAAACTGTCGTGCTTCGACCGATGTATCGTGAAGCTAAGGGAACAAAGGAAAAGATCGCTGTCAAGGCACATCCGATCGCCAATATGGGAGAGTACCGGATGAAATATGCCTATCAGTTCCTGGGAGACGTTTTTCCGCAGGATCAGCTGCTCTATCAGTCAGATCGTTTGGCACAGATGCGATCGAAAGTAACTTATCTGAAAGACATGAAGATAAAGATCGTAAGTGGTTATGTGGAAACAACATCTCATATCGATCTGCAGGAAAGATCCAGAAGCGGGGAAAAATATATGAAGTTTCTGCAGTTTAAAAATGCTCCATTCGTTCCGATCGTTTCTGCAGCACCTGACGGTCAAGTGGCAGAACGTGAAGAAGCAGATTATATCAGGCTGAAATCAGCACTGTCGCTTTTGAATCTCTCGCCACAGGAAATGATTCTGTATCTTGAAGCTGGAAAATGCTATGAGGATGATGAAGGGATTGTTCAGGTTCAGAACCCTGAATATGTTCTAATAAACAGCAGCCTGATAGAGTATGCACATACCCTTTGGGGCTGTAACAGCCGTAGGATACAGGAAAAGGGGTTTGACCTCTTAGATCTGGTGCTGCCTCTTTCAGAAAAACCTGTGACAGAAGAGGAACTTTATTTAAAAGATCTGATTGAGCAGGAAATCCTTAATGCAGGCAGGAGGGAGGTTTTATGATAACACTTGATTCTATAACGCAGCAAAGGAGATCATGTAGATTTTGCAGGATCTCCTTTTTTCTTATTTGCGTAGCAGCATTTTTTTTAACAGCACAAATAGCGGCAGCAGAAAGCAGCGAGATCACATTTTTAAAAAAGCTTGAAGCTTATGATATTGCAGACATTTCAAGTTACCCTAATGACGCCCTCCGCGTGATCGGATTTGGGATCATCAAATTTTTAGCATGGATGGGCGATTCTCTTTATTCTGGCTTGCAACAGGTTTTTGATGCCATTACATTTTCCTATAGTGATGAGATCTTGGCTTTGGTATCTCGCTATTCAGTGCTGTATAAATCTTTCTTTCTTGTTTCGGTAGTTGGCTTTGGTCTCTATCTGATCATGAAAAAAGGACAGAAAGAATTAAACACGGTCATGTGCGTATTCGTTATGATCCTGATCTTATCTGGGATGCCGCTTATGATGCAAAAAATCGGAAATCTGACTGTAGCATCATCGCATTTTGTGACACAGCAATGGAATAACAGCGGAAATGAAAAAAAGATCACTTCGATTTCGGGTACCGTATTAAAAGAATCAATTGTGGATCTTAGAAAAGTGGATAAGAACATGACGGATACCAGTCTTCCAAAAGGACTTAAGAAGGGGTCAGGATATAACAATTTCAATAGTAACACGTGGAAGACAATCGATATTAACTCCCGTATGGATTACGAATCAAAAGATTATACTTTAAAGCATCAATCTGTATGGGAAAACAAGCTGGAAGCATCAGATGAGTCCGGGAAGTATGAACTCGCCAAAATCGATAGCTGGGTGAAATTTGCAAGTAATTACTACTACCGCTATCAAATAACGAGCTGGTTTGGAATATTTGTGATGCTGGGCTGCATGTCGTTTCTATTGTTTTTTCTGATCATACGTGCGGCCAAGATCGTAATCGATCTTGCCGGGGCGATGATTTATACACCATTTATTGCAGTGACTGACATTACGACTGGCCAGCGTATCAAAGAAGCAATCAAAGACATCATAGCACATTTTGCCGCAATGTTTGTTTTAGCTGCATTCATGGGAATCTATTTTGTGGCATTCACCTGGATCAATTCTTCGAACCTTTCACTTGTTCCGCAGCTTGGAATGCACATAGCTTTAGTTTGGGCGATCCTCGATGGTCCGAATATCATAGAGCGGATCATTGGTGTGGATGCTGGCTTTTCCGGTGTATGGAAAACCGTTCTCGCTGCTAAGAGCGGTGCTGATATCGCACGGGGATTTGGCAGTATGGCATCAAGAGCCGGAAAAGGAGCTGCATCGGCTGCGGGTAAAGCTGCTAAAGGTGTTGGAACCGCCGCTGTTGGAAAAGAGGGGCTTAACAAGATGAGTAAAAAGGCAAAAGATGCCGCAAAGGAGCCGGGAAAGACAGTGCATAATGCAACTGATGGAAAGGGGCTTCTTGGATTTGGTCAAAATGCAGCAAAGGGAGCTAGAGAAAAGATGACAGGAGAGCATACAAGCGAATCCTTGCAAAATCAGTCTCAGTCCAATTTAGCAAATAGCAACTCTGGCAGAAACGAGGCAAAAGATCCGAGAGGCGCAGCTAAAAGCCAGTCAGGAAATTTGCGATCTAAAAATTCCGCAGCAGCGTCCCGGATGCCGGGAGGAAGCAGCAGTAAACATGCACCGCAGCGATCGCAGTCAGTGCCTCTTAATTCTGGTGTGCGGAAAGTAAGGGACTCAGCGACAGATCGTAAAAATCTGAAACGATAAACGAAGGGAGAGCAGATATGGATTATGGCGATCTTAATATACCTCACGAAATAAAGTCAGAGACATACTTCGGAAAAGGAATTTTTCTTCTTGATCTTGCGATCATATTTGGATACTGGTTTATAATGTCCAGCTTTGATGGCTTGATTTATGATAAGCTGTCATTCTTCTACACAGCATTCAATGTGATCGTCGCATTTATCCTTACAAGAAAATCAAGGAAAAATCCTAAAAAAAGGTTGTATGAATCACTCATCATATATTTTCTGTCTTTAAAGAATAACAGGTTTCATATGACGGGAAGGAGGGCACATGGCGAAATTGAATTTATCGAAGAAAACTAAAAAGCATGAGGATGATGCTGCAAAGCAGGAGCCTCAAAAAGAAAAGATCGATCCTTCTTTGCTGATTCCGCTTCCGATCGTTGATTTTGACGAACAGCTTGGGCTTGCTGTGATGGAGGACGGCACATTCTGTGATTTCCTTGAAATCATAACAAAGGATCTTAGGAATTTGTCAGATGATCAGCTGCTGTTTGATAAGATGCTCTGGGAAAAGCTTTTTGATACGTATTCGGATGATCTTAAGATCATTTCATTCAGTTTTCCCGCAGAAACAGATTCACAGCAAAGGTATCTTTCTCATCTTTTAGATCGAACAGAAAATCCCGGATATCGGCATTTTCTGCAAATGAGAATGGAAGAGCTGCAGGGGATCCCGCGGCTTTTTCTTACCCAGTCTTTTGTTTTGTGCTTTTTTTCAAAAGGTTTTGCTGATTATAAAGATAAATATATCAATATCACAGGTTCTATCGGTAAAACCGGACATCCGCTGATAAAGACAATTTCTCCGGCACGGAAAAAAGCAATTATTCGGAAGTTATGCAATAAGAATATGGCAGGTGATGAATCGTGATGATAGCAGATAAACTAAAAGAACGTGTGCTGGGAAAGAAGTTAACCGAAAAAGAGCTGGAACATATCAATCCACAGTTTATCGAAAGTGTGTCGCCTCTTGGTGGGATTGATTTTACACATGAAAAATTCATTCAGACAGGTGGCGGATATGAGGCGTGTATCTATATATACGAGTATCCTAAAAGAGTGTCCATGCACTGGCTTACGATGCTTTTGAACAACGACGATACGATAGGAGTTGTTGACATTTCATCAGTAGAGCCGTGGAAGGTCCGTCAGAATTTGAAACGATCATTAGAGGAGCAGAACAGCAGATATAAAACAGCCAAGACGGATATGGAGATGCTAGATGCAGAGATCCAGTATGCAGAGCTTGAATCCATGTACCGGGAGATCGCATCTTACGGAAAGATCATGAAAAGCATCGCGATTCGCATTTTCGTTGCAGCAGACACCATGTATGAAGCTGAGACGAGAGTCAAAGAGCTGATGAAAGAACTGACAGACTTCAAGTGTGCTGTTTGTCTTAATGAGACAAAGCAGGACTGGAGAAATGTTTTTCTTCCGTTTCAAAGGCAGCAGGAGGGGATCTTTGCACGTGAAGGGCAGCCGATCCTGTCGTCTACGCTGGCCGCAGGAAATCCGTTTCATTTTTCATCACTTTCTGATCCGCACGGGTTTTATTTAGGGCAGACTGAATCCGGCGGTCCGGTTTTGTTTGATCTTTTCTATAAAACAAAAGTACGAGTTTCATATGATTTTCTATGTGTCGGCAAAAAGGGATCTGGTAAATCTACAACGCTCAAGAAGATATTACTCGATCGTGCAATCAGGGGAGATATCATCCGGATCTTTGATGTAAACGGTGAGTTTACGATGCTGACGGAAAAACTGGGCGGAACGATCATTTATCTTGATGGCCAGTCAGGCAATATCATAAATATTCTGCAGATCCTTCCTAACGATGAAAATCAGGCTATCGCATTTGAAAATCACATGAGTAAAGTTGGGGTCATTTACACCTACTTGAAAGGCGGAGAGGTCAGCGAGAATGAGATCCTGATTTTAAAACAGCTTTTGAGGGTGCTTTACATGAAGTGCGGGATCTGTAATCAGAACGGCGAACTTATACGGGATTTAAAAGAGATGCAGCCGGAAGATTTTCCTATACTTTCGGATCTGCTGGCGTTAACTACGTATATGATCCAGCATTTTGAAAAGAATGCAGACATTATTTTTCAGCGAACGAATATCCGTGAAAACAAATTGCCGATACTGGAAGACATCGAGCTGAAACTTCGGGATCTTTGCACTACTCATGGAAAAACCTTTAATGGACATACGACCATCAATAATTTTTATGATGAAAAAGTTGTGTGCTTTAATGTGAAGAACTTGACCAGAAAAGATGATCAGGTTTTCGATGCTCAGATATATAATGCGCTTTCAATCTGTTTCGATAACTGTGTAGCAAACGGCAGCGTTATGAAGGCGCTAGTACGTGAGAAGAAGATCAAGGAAGAGGATATTGTGCATTTTCTGGTACTCATGGATGAGTCGCATCTTACGATCAATGCTAATAAAACAGCCGGTATCGATGAAGTGATACGTATGGTACGTGAATTCAGAAAATATTTTGGTGGGCTGGGGCTTGCTTCACAATCAATACGAGATTTCATTCCGGACAGAGCGGATGCAGATGCAGTGGATAAAATGAAGGTATTGTTTGAATTGACGACATACAAGTTTATGATGATGCAGGATTCCAATTCCCTGCCGAAGATCCGGGAGGCATTTCAAGGAAGCTTTTCGGAAATTGAAATCGAGTCCATACCGATGCTGGAGCAGGGAAATTGTATTTTGTCGATCGCGGGAGACAGGAACCTGCAGCTTAAGATCAGGCTGCAGGATGAAGAACAGTACTACTTCGATGGAGGACGGTAATGAAGAAAGTGATCATTGGAGGCGTTGTTGCAGCAGTACTTTTTTTTGTCTTAGGCGTCATGATGATTTCGATGATAGCAGAAGGCGTTTATTCAGACTCTGCAGCTGCACAGCAAAGTCAGGAATCTGGTACTGTAGATCCAGACGAGGAAATCGATTTTTCCGGTGGAATCTATGCAGGAGGAAAATTCGTTTTTCCTGCACCTAAAAAGTTGGCTGTGACTAGTAAATTCGGCATGAGAATCCATCCGATTACTGGCCGCAGAAAACTCCATGGCGGAATAGATCTTGCAGCACCGACAGGAACGCCGATGCTCGCCTGTGCAGATGGTACAGTAGTCGCTGCATATTATCATCCTTCCTGGGGAAACCACGTGATCATTTCCCATGGCAGTAAGCTCTATACGCTATATGCACATGCGAGCAAACTTCTTGTGAGTAAGGGTGATAAGGTAACGGCTGGTCAGCAGATCGCAAAGTCGGGATCTACAGGAAACTCCACCGGACCGCACTATCATATTGAAGTCTGGAATGGAGGATATGGGACTGCGTATCGAACAGATCCGTATCCTTATCTTTTTGGGAAGTAACAGGAGAAAAAACAATGGATGAAAAAAGGAAAAAACTTCTTATCGTTTTCGGAGTGCTGGTATTGTTACTTGCGGCTTTTCTGTTTTTGGATCCTCTTGAAAAACGTTCCTCTGAAAGTGGAGCTGATGCTGATGCAGAAAAGAAACAGACAAATACAGCTGCCACACAGCCAACCTATGAAGAAGGACTTACCGAGTATGAGCAGAAAGCAATGGAAGATGATCTTGCCTCAAAAGAGGCCTGGAGCTGGAGCGGCACCGAAAACGGACAGGAAATCTATGAGGAACTATGGCTGTTTTGGCGTCACACAAACGATTATTCCTACTCGCGCTGGGTAGGAGACAAAGAAGAGAGGATGGTTTCCGGTCATTTCCTAAAAGACGACAACGAGCTTGTTTACTGGCTGGACGGAAATCAGATAGAAGGTGAGTACAGAAACGGAAATCTGTATATCAACGGCAAAGAATTTACTCCACTAACAAGTGATGAGTAGATAAATCGAAAGGAGAGTAATTACAATGAACAATTTTCATGCAGTAGGAAGAATCGCAGCTGAGATCAAGCTGCAGAAAAATGAAAAAGGTGTTGTCTACACACGTTTTCCGCTTGCGATCAGCCGAGGGAAAAATAAGGATGGAGAAAATCGGGGAACTGATTTTCCGATGATTACAGTTTTTGAAAAGCAGGCTGAGAATCTGCAGAAGTATTCTGGGAAAGGAAAAAGGGTAGCCATCGAGGCTCATATCCAGACAAGCAAATATGAGAAAGATGCTAAAACACGCTATTCCACAAGCATCATTGCTGATCGGATCGAATACCTTGACTGGAAAGATCAAAACGATAACGTGGATGCAGCAGATGATAATTATTATGATGACTGTAGCTTTTCTGGATATGAATATGAGGACGAGGGGGACATTCTCTAAATGCTTTATGTGGGGAACAATGAGATGGGAGCTTTTGCTCTCTTAAAGCTCAGCAGGAAGATGGATCACATCAAATATGAGGACTTTTCGGTCGAATCGGGGGCAAGGCTGAGTGATTATGTGGATGAACTTATTTCGGATCCGAAGGATCTGTATATCATCGATATTACCTCTTTTTCGGATTCGGAGGAGGAAATAGTGAATGCAGTTGACCGGATCTGCAGGGGTGTTAATTCGGACGTCATAATTTATGCGCCTGATATGGATCCTCAGTCAACGATCCTCATATCATTTAAAGCGATCGGCTACAGCAAGATCATTACGCAGATGGTAAATCAGACACAGCTTTTACAGGAACTACTTACTGCTATTGAGCAGCCAAAAGTTTCGCCAGAAAACGTTCAGGAGGAACTGATCGAGCAGCGTAATGATGAATATGATGAGGCGTATGAATCTAACCCGGTTCTGGCCGCGATCGATGAGAGAATGTCGCTTACCGATATTGATTTTCAGATTCCATCTATGGCAAATGCAGCCATGGAGGGAGCATCTGCAGGCACCACTTTTGAACCGGAGAAGGAGAAAACTGAAAATGCTGATGTGGCAAAGCCGCATCCAGTTACCGAAATAAGATCCGATGTCTCTGATCCTGTCGAAGCTATCACTGTTATGAAACCAAAACTGCAGATGAAAACACCAAATCCGATACCAAGAAATGGGATGAGGACGATCAAGATCGCAGTGATCGGCTCCATGAGACGGATCGGAACAACGACAGTTGCGCTGCAGCTGGTAAAGCATTTGAATGATCAGGAGGAACATGCGGCTGCTTATCTGCAGTATAATAATTCGGATTTCATAACAGACCTTAAGGAAATCTGTTGCGCGGATGTGGATACAGGAAAGCCTGATAAAATTACATTTGCTAATACAGATATTTTCAGTGATCCCAGGAAAGTGAACGGGATCATCTCAAGTGGATATCAGTATATCGTTTATGATTATGGTGATATCAAATCGATCAGTCAGTCCTCGGCATTTGAGAAAGATATCATCATCATCGTTGGAGGCGGGGAACCGGACGAGATCAGAGCAATGACAGCGGCTATGGAAGTTTTTAATCAGAAAAATGTATTTTATTTTTTCAATTTCACACCGTTTTCTGACCGTGAGGAGCTTCTTGACATGATGGAAGGTTATCGTAATAAAACATTTTTCCTTGATTATATTCCAGATAAGTTTTGTTATAATCCGGATCTTGGAGGTGCGTTTGCAAGGATGATGGAATCAGACTACGAAGTAGAGGATCTTACGACAGGAAAAGAAAAACGACTTGGAAGGATTTTTAGAAAATGAAGTATAAGAACGGGCTGGCCCGGCAGATAAGAGAAAAACAGGAATTTCAACAGCAGCAGGAAAATATCAAGAAAAAGCATCATATCGAAGATGAAGATGTTGTTGTCGTTGAAAAATCTAATATGGTTAAATTTTTCGTAAGGCTGCTTCTTGGGATCATCCGGTTTGCAGCATCCGCTGCGATCATAATACTGGCCGCGATCGGACTTATTACTATCGTATATCCGGAGCCACGAGAAGTGCTTATGGCTGTATTAACAGATATTTTCTATGAACTAATAGGAATGTTTGTCTAGTCTGTGGTATAATCCAGATATCAAGAGCAGACAGAAGGGATGAGATGATGAACTGGATAAATGAATTTTATCTTATGAATAAAGACCAGAGGGTACTGACTTTTCGTATGGAAAAAAACGAGTTTGATGAAGTGACCTTTAAGGAAGTTAAGGAAGAAAAAGGCAAAGACTTCATAGAAACACCTAGACCGATCGGCTTTAAGGATATCCAGTTATGGCTTACGGGAAGACAGGCACCCAAGCATCGTGCACATATTGCAGAACTGCTGAGGCAATGTGGGTGCTATAATCTTGATGGGTATCTAAGAGTTACTCATGCACTTACACTAAACGATACGTTCTGGGTAAAGCCTACTGACAGTACTTTAAAATGGGATCATGTATCACTTTACTCCAATGAATTTGATGAAACCATTGCACGAATCGCTTTTGAGGGAGGGATGTACGGAAAGCAGTTTTCTTCAACCTCTCCAGAGTTTGGAACAGATGGTGCCTATGCGAAATGTTGGATTCGGAAAGGCTCTGACATTCTGCTGCTAAAGCAGGGATCAGATGGAGCCAGAAATACTGGTTTGGAACCATATTCTGAATATTATTCTTCGCAGATCAGTAAGCAGATCTGTGAAGAATACGTGGAATACGATATGGAAATGTACCGAGGGAAGTTGGTCTCGTCCTGTAGATTATTTACAAATGAGAAAGTCGGTTTTACAGCCACCGACCGGATCGTAGAAAAAGATATCGGTGTTTCCGGACTTCTTTCCTATTTTACCAGTATTGGAAGCGAGGATGCTTTTCGCCGGATGCTGGTTTTCGATGCGTTAACCATCAATACAGACCGGCATTTAGGAAACTTCGGCGTACTGGTGGATAATGATACGCAAAAGATTTTAAAGATGGCTCCCGTCTTTGATAACAATCAAAGTCTGCTGCCGTATGCAGAGGAACAGGAATTTCGTGATATAGATGAGTATTTAAAAACTCGACCGACCAGAATAGGTATTGATTTTAATCAGGTTGCGCATCAGATGCTATCGCCTGAAATCCGGGCGGATCTTAATAATCTGAAAGGCTTTTCATTTCAGAAGCATCCTCGGTATAATCTGCCGGAAGAAAGGCTAAAGATTTTAGAAGAACTGATAGATAAACAAATCTATAATATTCTTCATGATATCAGGCTTTATGTTCCGGTTGAATTTCCAGAAGTGCAGCCACCGTTTCAGAATGCAAATGTAGATGCTAATAACAACGAGAAAAAAGATATTAAAACAGCCGATATTGAAATAGAAAAATAGTACCAACCAGATAACAGGGTTTCAATTTGAGATTGAGATCCTGTTTTTTTATGTCCTGTTTTAATAAAAGAGAGGAGAATCAAATATGGACAGAAGAGACATTTCAATGCTGTACATCAAGGATCAGCAGGTAGAAACAGTAAAGCAAACTGAAAAGGATGATGAGAAGTGGACAGTACGCATGAAAAAATATGCGGATGCAATGAAGGAGGGATTGAAAAAATGATCACAGACCGTGAATTGGCAAGATATATTTCAAGTAACTTGCACCTGTATTTAGCAGATGAAGATAAACCTGTAGAATGCAAAGTAGTAGATGTTTCGAAGAATAACGGAGGTACTGTTGCCGGAGTTCAGATCCTAATGCACGGGGTAGATTATGGACCAGTCATTTCCATGGAAACCATAAGAGGGCTTCTTGATATAGGTATGCCGAGAGAAGAAGTCATGAAAAACATCGCAGAACTGGTTCATAAGGAAGAAAATATAATACTGCTAAATAAATTTGATCCGGAAGACTATCAAAGTATGAAAGATTATCTTTCTGTTATGGTAATAAATACAGATGCAAATAAGGAAGCTTTGGAGAATTTACCACATAAAGAAACAGAGGATCTATCTATCATCAGCTATATCAATGTTCCGGAAGATGCTGGGATTGGAAATGGGATCATTAAGGTGACAAAAGGTCTTATGAATATATGGAATATAAGCGAGACTGAACTTTTTGCCGATGCGGAAAAAAACAGTAGCCTAATAAACCCTCCAGCTCTGTTTAATGTAAAGAAAATGATTTTTAAAAATGATCAGAGAAACTATCTTACAGAGTCGATCCCATCACCATCAATATCTCTGAACGGACTTTATCCAGAGATGTACGTGCTGACAAATACTCAAAAAGTGTTTGGCGCATCTGTAATAGTAAATCCAGATGTTATGGATCGCATCTGCGACATATTTCCAGAGGGCTTTACGATCATTCCATCCAGCATACATGAAGTAATGATTGTTCCGGGAGAGGATCATGACAGGTATCAGGAACTGGGAGAAATGGTTCGTTCCGTTAACATGACCTCCGCCGTTTCGCCTGAGGAAGTGCTTTCCGATCGTGTCTATACATATGATCGAAATTCAAAGTCCATTCATCAGGTGGATGAAAGTATGTATGATAAGAATTGCGAACAGCCTGAATTTAAACAGTCTAAATCTGGAATGGCGCAGAATAATGGATTGGTTTACAAAGAGAAACAGGTAGATATTGAAATATAGTATAGTGAGCAGGAAAGAAGGTTTTGCTATGACAGATATGGATTTTGAAGAACGTAAGATGGAGTATGATTTTAACAAATTCTGCCGTGAATCGTGCGAAGAGATACTATCAAAGGATGAATCGGTAAAGTGGAGAAAGTCAGAAATTATTTATTCTGATCTGGATCATTCACTAGTTCGGTTTGATGGCAAAGACGATGAAAAAGATGTGCATATTTATTTTAGGGTATTTCATTCAGAAAATGATAATCGGTATGAAGCAGTGCCTGTTGTTCTGAAAGATGACAAACTTATTGAGGCTAAAAGTGTGGAAGATGCGATTCTTAGGAGGGATGACTAATGGCACCAAAAACAGATGTGAGAAGTACTCTTACGGAGATCTTTTTAAAATCGATAGAAGAAGATCCGCTTTCCTGGCACAGTAATTTCAAATCGCCACAGCGACCGATGAACGGGATCTATCATAATCAGTATAAAGGATATAACCGGATGCTGCTTTCGTATGTTATGAATAAAAACGGATATCAGGATCCACGATTTTATCCGCAAAGTTATATTTTTGGATCACCCGAAAACAGAGAAAAAGCATGGGATGATCCAACTAAAATCAAAGTTATGAGAGGGGAAAAGCCAGTGTTTATTGACACCGGCTTTTTTGTCCCAAAAAATAAGTTCGATGCAGATGGTAATAAACTGAAACCAATCAGCATCCCGGAGTATAGGAAACTTTCAGATGAGAGAAAAGAACTGTATAGACCTGCTCAAAAATCCATACCAGTATATAACGCTGATCAGCTTACTGGCGTGGAAAAGTGGAAAGAAATAGAAACTGGAAAACAGGTTTTAGATAGTTATATCCTGCAGGTGATCGATCGAGGTGCAGCTGAAATGGGAGTTGCGGTCAAAGAAGGTGATTATGATCCACCGTGCTATATTCCTGATTTAGATGAAATCCATATGCCGCAGAAATCATTGTTTGCAAATGAGTATGCGTTTGCCGCAACGCTTCTGCATGAAATGGCACACGCTTCCGGAGCAGAACACCGGATGAATCGTGATTTATCCGGTGGATTTGGCTCAGAAAAGTATGCGATAGAAGAATTGAGAGCAGAGATTGCATCTGCGTTCATGGCTAACGAATTTGGTATTGATATGCCGGATTCACTGCTTGACGATCATAAAGCATATGTGCAGTCATGGGCCAAAGCGATTTCAAATGATAAGAACATCTTGATTTCTGCCATATTTGATGCGGAAAAAATCGCAGACTATGTTGAGGATAAAGCAGAGCTTACGAAGTGGATCCAGCTGCAGCAGGAGGCTGATAAAAAAGACGATACAATATCTAAAAGTATAGATAGGATTTCAGATCGTTATGATAAAAGCACGGCACTTTTGATGAAGAATCTGGAAAACATCCGATATAAGCTTAATGGTGATTCTGTGGCAATGATGGTTAACGCGATGGAATTTTCCATCAGAAATTTGGGAGACCTTACACCGGATTTAAAGAAGCTGGAGCAGCAGCCGGATAGAGATGAATGCAGAAATATCAGTGATATATTCGAATCCATAAATCAGTCTCGAATATCCTGGCTTGATAAAATTCAAAAATATATTAGTGATCCCACAATTGTAAAAAAAATAGATGATATTAAGACTGGTATTACAAATGATATAGAGTATGAAAAAAGGCTCTTTATCAGACTTGAGTCACAGATAGCAGATACTGTAGAACCAGACACCATCGAACAATATGATTGTAAATGGAGCAGAGAGCGTTTTGTTGAGCTGGATCCCCCGCAGGATCTGTATAATTTAAGCCGAGTAAAGCTCACGTGCCTTGAAAGTAACAATCCGAACTATAAGAGGGGAGATGTTCTGGCTTTTGCTGATTCCGAATATCAGCTTATCAATCCGGATTACAGTGTTTCCGTGAGGGATCTTGATCAGGAAAATATAGACGAAATTTTATTGGAGGAGTCAACTGATCGCGATTTTAATAACTGGGTATCGGAAGCACAGCCAGAACAGCCAAAATTTCACACCAAAGGACTAACCAGAAATTTAAATCAGGTTTCTGTGATAGACCATTCAGACCATTCACAGGAGATAGATAAAGGATGATAAGAGGAAATGTAGTATGAAATTAGTAATTGCAGAAAAACCCATGCTCGCACGTGACATCGCACGTGCGATATGTGGAAAAGAAGTCAGTGAAACTGCACGTCTTCCGATCAGTGGAAATGGATATACCGTAACAGCGTGTGCGGGACATCTTTTGAAGTTTTCCGCACCAGATGATGTAAGAGAAGACTGGGGGCAGCCTTGGACGACAGAAGTATTGCCTATTTATCTGGATCAGTGGCCTAAAGTTCCGGATTCAGGAAAAGAAAACCTGATAAATGAGATCAAATATCTTTTAGATCAGGCAGATAGTGTAATTCATGCAGGAGATCCGGATGATGAAGGACAGTTGATCGTGGATGAACTGTTGGAATACCTTAATTATAAAGGATCGGTTGAGCGTGTATTTGTTAATGATAATATTGAGAAGAACATTGTAAAGGCGTTTCAGAGCCTAGTCACCAATGAAACGTGCATAGGAGCAGGAAAAGCTGCACAGGCTCGATCGTTAGCAGATTTTGTTTTCGGAATCAACGAAAGCCGGCTTGCTACTTTAAAATGCCATAGAAAAGTTAGCGTTGGACGTGTTCAAACTCCGACGCTTGGCCTGATCGTCAATCGAGACCGTGCGATAGAAAATCATATTAAGAACAAGTATTATGAGACAGAGGCAGATATTTTTATAGAAGAAATCGGCAATGTCATTTTCAAATTCAAACCATCTTCGCAGCTGCTTGGTGAAGATAAAGTTTTGCTTTCCGATGAAATTCCGAAAGTATTAAGAACGGATCTTCCGGGACGGCAGCTGGGTATTACAACTATAGAAAAAGAAGAAAAAGTAGCTCCACCACTTCCGTTTAATCTGACAAAGTTGATTTCGTACATGAGTAAAAAATATAAGTATACTGCAGCACAGGTTCAGAATACAACACAAGCTTTGAGGGACAAGTATAAAGCTATTACATATAACCGCACTGATTGTCAGTATTTAAAAGAAGAGCATTTTACAGAGGCACCGCAGGTTCTGCATCAGGCTCTTTTAAATCTGGGACGATCACTAGATCTTGATTTCTCAATTAAATCCAAGGCTTTTAATGATAAGAATGTAACCGCTCATCATGGGATAATCCCTCAGGAGATGAAGCTTGACATCTCACAGATGAGCCGGATGGAACTTAATGTATATCGTGAAATCGTACTGCGGTACGCAATGCAGTTTATGAAACCTGAAACATCTATCGTATCGATTTCAACAATAGTTATTGATCAGGGGATTCTGGAATATAAGGTTAGCAGGATCACAGATCCCGGATGGCGTAATGGAAATTCTGAAAAAGGTATCTGGATCCCAGAGGGAGCGTACAAAGGAGCAGTAATATCAGTTGCAATAATCACAAAGGAAACTGCTCCACCCAAACCTTATACCGAAGGAACATTGATTTCAGATATGGCTTCTATCGCTAAATATGTAGAAGATAAAGAAATCAAGGCAATTTTAAAGAAAAAAGACGATGGCAAAAAAGGTGAGAATGGAGGGATCGGAACCACAGCAACACGTTCCACTATCATTGAGATTCTTAAAAAAAGAGGCTTTATTGAAGAGGAAAAAGGCGTGATTCACGCCACAAGCCTTGGAAAAGAGTTTTTTGATCTGTTGCCCGATGAGATCAAAAAAGCGGACACAACGGCAAAATGGTGGCTTTTACAGCAGCAGGTCGCAAATGGAGAAGCTGATGTGACTGCAATACAGGAAAATGTTATTGATGTATTCTGTATACATAAAGATAGTGCTTATGTAGAAGCTGATTTACGCCAGAAGGCTACCGTAATCGGAAAATGTCCTTTGTGTGGCGGAGCCATTGTTGATATTGATAATTCCAAATTACAGGCTTATAAATGTGAGGAAAAATCCTGTGATTTCATTTTGTGGAAAAAACAGTTTGGGTCCAAACTAAATGCAGCTGATATGGGAAGGCTTTTACTGGAAGGCAAGACTGGGATCATGAACTTTAAATCAAAATCCGGGAAAGCTTACAGAGCCAGACTTAAATTCAAAACTGATAAAAAGAGTCTTGAACTGGATTTTATTAACAATAAATCTCGTGGAAAATCTAATAGGGAATTAGGGTCCCCATTAAAAAAGCAGTGGTTATAAGGGCTTTCTGTATTGTGTTGGCATAACTGGATAGTATATAATGATACAAGAGAGATCATAGACGGTGGACGGTTGCTCCTCATGAGAGGGGGTGATCAGAATGTATATAACATTTTCAGAGCTTCTTGCTTTTGGAACATTCGTTATTGCACTGATTGCCTTAGTATCGAATACTAAGCGTTAAATTTTACATAAAGTAAAACACCCGTCCTTTGCACAGGTGGACAGGTGTTTTATAACATTGACAATCTGGAGCAACCGTTCATCGGTCTCTCTTTAACTATAATATACAGTTTTTTAGTAGCGATGTCAATGATCGCTATTTTTTATTTGTTTAACAAAAATCTAATGGTGCACTTGGTACACCATTAGAAAACGGAGGATATTTTATGGATGAAAGCAAAAAGGAGATACTGGAAAAAGAAAAAATCTATCATGAAAAGAAAAAGGCGCGAACACCAATCTATATTGTAATTGGTGTTCTTATCATTTATGCGTTTTTCTTCACGTCCAAACTGACCATTCCGCAGCCGATCACATCTGAAAAAGATGTGACTGCATTAGGAGTGGAAGAAGAATATACGGAGAATAGAAGTGTTACACTGGTATCTGCCGAATATTCAAAAGATCAAGAAATCATGGAGATCGTATTGAATTTAAAAAATAACAATTATGATAATGTTGATACGTATTATTATGCGTTGACTGCAATGAACGAAAAATCATCCAAGATAAAAATCAAAGAAATTTTTAACGAAGATCTATTTACAGTAATTCGATTGGAGGGTGTTAAAAAGAATTATAGAGAAATCGAATTTATGCTTGCGCCAAAAGTGGGTGACATAAACGAGATATCCGATGAAATGACCGCAACGGTGATCCTGAATAAATATAACGTGGATACAGTAAACAGGATTAATACGAGCAAAACCAAAACTGATTATTTGCAGGAACGATTAGTCGGGATGGTAGATCAGTTAAAGGATCGGCTTGAGCGTCAGGAAGATAAGCTGCAGCAGTTAAAAACGAAGAAATCTTCACTGGAAAAAGAAATTACGGACAGTGAAAAAGAACAGAAGTATATGACAGCAGAAGAAGTTCAAGAAATGACCGAGCGGAATCAGTCTAATCAGGACACGATTTTGGAAACTGACGAGCTGATTAAAAAGCAGCAGAAAAAAATTGAAAAAACGCAAAGAGAAATAAAAGATGCAAAAGAAAAAGCCGCTGCTTTAGGCGGGCAATAGAGATTAAATTCTTATGATCACTCAGTGCATCATAAAAAAAGCAGAAGCAATTCTAATGGGGAACTGGGGAACTCGATTCCCCATTAGATCAGTTTATATATAAAATTGTATGTACAAATGTATGTGCAAAACAGTAAATTAGGAAAATTGTGGAATAGAGCTGTATGTGCAAGCGTACATACATTTTGGGAGCGATTTACATTATTGGAAACGGAGTGTATGTAAATTGTATGTGCAATCGTGAAATAGATGATATCACTCTAAACAGTTGGTTTTACCAACTATATCACGGATGTGATATCAGTTTTTCCTTATGCTCTTTTTCTTTTTTACAAAAGAAAAACTTCCATTTTTGCAAAAGAGGACAAAAAATATGGATATTATTATCAGAAACATAGACCGGGACATAGTTGATCGCATCAATGAACTGGCAAAGAAAAAAGGTAAAAGCAGAAATGAATTTTTGAAAGATCAGGTGAAGCAGCTTGCGCTGCATCCGGAAATCACAGAAAAAGAAGATCAGTATAAACGCCTGGTCAAAGAGATTGCAGTAGTCATCCAGCAGAATACACAGGTATTGAACGAGCTGCTGCTACAGGAAGATTAGGTACTATACATAGATAGTCTGTAGTGATGTTAATGATTGCTATTTTTTATTATGGGATTTTAATTGGGAACTCAGTTCCCAATTAAAAAGTAAACATCTAATGATGCACTCGGTGCATCATTAAAAAGCAGGAGGCGTTAATTTTAATGGAAAAAGGGAAAAAAGTAACACGGCAGTACCGTATTGCAGAACCAATAGATCGTGAATTAAATGAGATTTCTAATGCAACAGGAAAAACTAAAACGGCGATCATAGAAGAAGCTTTATTACAATACTTTAAATCTAGCAAGCAAAATGAATATGAGAAAATTGCGGATACGATTTTGGGGAAATTCGATGAGAAATATTCTGCGTATCAAACCAGAATACGTCTAGGTGTTAGAACAGCGGAAATCAACAGTCAGGTCATGATGGAGGTTCTAAACACGCTTCTGCTACTCAAAGGAACGCAGCGATCGGCTTTCACAAGTATTCAGGAAGCTGAAAGTCCAGTGATTGCAGCAGCAAAAAACACAGTGAAAGAAAAAATAGAAAAGGCAAAGCAGAAAAAGGATCACGCCAAGGCGCAATTTTAATTGCGTTGTTTTGTACGGGGAAAAATCCCCGTACAAAACAAAAATGCAGTAGAAAATCTTATGGGAAACCGTTTCCCCATTAAAAAATAGATGCTGACCTGCTGCAGAAAGTTACGGGGAAACCGTTTCCCCATTAAAAAAGGAGGCAACAATGGCGGGAATCGTTTTAGTTCAAAAATTTATTCAGCCAGGCGGAGCGGCATATAAAGGCTATGTCGATTATATGGACCGGCCAGAAGCGATAAGTTCACGATCAGATCTCAGAGATTACGATATCTTTGGGACTTATCAGGAGTATATGGGAAACCCTGAAAAATCCACAGGGCTTTTCAATGATGAAGACTATATATCATCTGCGGAAAAGGAGCAGATCAAGAAGATATTCAATCAATCCGGCAAACAGGGAGGAATCCTGTATCAGACCGTCCTTTCATTTGAACCCGAATGGTTAAAAGAGAATGGCATCATGGACAGCGATGGACATATTCATGAAGATCTGCTTCGTGAATATACCAGGATCGCTGTTAATACGATTCAGGAAAAAGAGGATATGAAATCATTTGTCTGGACCGCAGCAGTACATTACAATACGGCTCATCCACATATCCACATTGCTATGGTCGATCCTAATCCATCGTGGATTCCGGGACATGGTCGCTGCAGAGTAAATGCGGAAGGGGATCTTTACCAGCGCGGAAAATGGAAAGAAACTACCATGGAGGCAGCAAAAAGCCGGATCGTAAATAAAGTGCTGGATCTGGCAGATACCAATAAAGAGATCAATGAAATCATGCGCGACAGGATCATCTATCAAAGCAGGGATAATTCGTTTCACCGAAAATATGATCCGCAGATCGGAGAGGCTTTTTCTGATTTGATACAGGCACTTCCGGACGATATGAGATTGTGGAAATATGGAAATAATGCAATGGATTCTTATAGAAGTAAAATCGATCATATTTCAGATATGATTTTAAAGAAATATTTTGAAGAAGATCTGAAAGACTTGGACAAAATTTTGGATAACATATCGAAACAGTATGCAGCAGCCTATGGTGATAGCAGACAGGGATCTGATTTCAAAAAAGGAAAGAAAGATGACCTGAGGTATCGAATGGGAAATGCTATTTTGTCAGAATGTCGTAAAATAGAACGTAATGCACGTATGCAAAAAAATGTACGTCAGAGAGGCGAGCCTTTAAAAAGATAATGCTTAAATCAAGTGCTCTTTGCAGAAATAAATATGTGATATCGCGTGCACTTAATTCTTTACGAAACATAGCGTATAAAAATATACAGAGTATGAAGAATCAGGCTGCCTATGAGCGGTCGTTTATGGAAGATCTGGGACGGGAGTTTTAATGGTGAGCTGAGTGCATTATTAAAAAAGCAGGAATTCTTATTGGGAACTCAGTTCCCAATAAGAATCGGATATAACAAAATAGTTTTAGAGAATGGAGATTTGCAAAAAAGTAGATCTCCTTTTTTATTGCAGGAGGAAGCAAGATGCAGAAAGAAAAGAATATATGTGATATTTTAAAGTTTGAAGGTATCATGTCCGGTGGTTTTGGGATTGCTCCGCGTATCGTGATGCGTGATCATCGATTATCAATCGAGGCAAAAGCAATCTATGCTTATTTTCAATCTTTTGCGGGAAACCGTGAATCGGCATTTCCAGCGAGAGATACGATTCTTAACGAGTTATCTATCAGTAAAACGCGATACTATAAATATCTTAACCAGCTGATCGAATATGATTATATCCGTGTGGAACGTGAAGAAAACGATGGATGGAAAGGCCGGAATATCTATGTCATTGTTTCAAATCCTGAATCAGAGAATTCAGAGCCTCCTGCAAAGGTAAAGAAAGCAAAAAAGACGGTTCAAAAGCAAAAACGGGCGGACAAGCAGCAGTTTACCTCAACAGAAGCAGAAGATCATCTATCACAAAAAACAGAGACAAAAAGAAAGATCAGCGATAACGATAGTTTTCAGCGTAGCCTGGCCAGACAGCTGCAGATCGACGAACTGATTTCAAAATATCCAGAATACAATGCGGACATCAAGACGATATATTCTGTAATAAAGGATCTGGTACAATCAGAAGAAGTTAAGATTTCAGGAACTGTAAAAAAACGTGAGGCGATTTTAGAGACTGTCCAGCAGCTCACGGATAAACACATCCTTTTTGTACTGAAAAAAACGAGGAAATATAAGGGTAAGATAAACAATAAAAAGAATTGGATCAGCGCGTGTCTAATGAACAGTATTTATGAATCTGCAGAAGATATTGATGCTGTGATAGATCCAGCTGTAGACATTAAGCTCATTCAGGAACCGAGTTCCAAAAAGAAAAAGGATTATCAAAAAGAGCAGGAAGTTCTATCTCTGCATCCGTATCTTGCAAAACGTGATTCCCAGCTCAAGCGGCTTTATGCTCAAAGGGCACGTGCGGTTATTAACGGATCAGCATCACAGGATCAGATTAAACGGGAAATTGATTCCTTGAAAAGTGAAATGCAGCAGTATGTGGATACAAAAAAATTGGACCTAAAGGTGTGAGCATCGTGATGTCCCTGTTTTAAGGACATCACTGAAAATGTTGAAAACTCCGATGTCCTCATTTTAAGGACATCGATAAAAATGTTGAAATTTCCGATGTCCTCGTTTTAAGGACATCGCTGAAAAGGTACGTGATTTCTGAAAACGTTGAAATTTCCGATGTCCCTGTTTTGAGGACATAGAATAATAACAAGATATAATATATATAATATAATCATCCTCCTCTATAGTCTCCTCCTTACAACGCAGATGAGGATGGATGATGATGAGAAAAAAGATTTTATAATGACGATGTATTGACAATGCACGGAAATATGTGCATAATGTACTTAGGGGAGGTGATTTACATGGCAACAACTAATTTAAATATTAGAACTGACAAAGATATTAAAGATCAAGCGGAGGAAATCTTTAATGAACTGGGGCTTAATATGACAACAGCTATCAATATGTTTTTAAGGTGTGCGGTTAGGGAACATGGTATCCCATTTAAATTAAAACTGGATGTTCCCAATGAAACGACGGCAGCTGCAATCAAGGAAGGGCGAGAACTTTTTTTGGATCCTTCTGCACCAAGGTACTCTAGCATGAGTGCTTTAAGGGAGGCTCTTGAAGTATGAAGTATGAAGTGCAGTTTACTAATCAGTTCAAAAGGGATTTAAAACTTGCCAAAAAACAAAACAAGAATTTGGATAAACTTTTTGAGGTGATTGATGTTCTCGCTAATGGTGGTACATTGGATGAAAAGTATAGAGATCATGATCTGTCCGGTAATTATAAAGGGACCCGGGAATGTCATATTGAGCCGGATTGGCTGCTTATTTATGAAATTCGTGAAGATGTACTTGTTTTAATGCTTTACAGGCTTGGAACCCATGCAGAGCTATTTAGAAAATAGAAAGAGAAAAAAATAATTTAATGTTTTAAAACAGCAAGTGTCTTGGTAGACTCAAAGGCATCATTGCTGTTTTTTTTCTTGGAAAATTGGCGAACACACTCCTAAGAAATAAAATTGAGCCATAAGCTAAATTTTATTTTACGGGAGGTAAAATCATGGAATATGGTTATGCAAGAGTGAGTACACGAGAACAAAATCTGGATCGTCAGATCGCAGCACTGATGGACGCAGGAGTTGCAGAACGCAAGATATTTTCTGATAAGCAGTCGGGAAAAGATTTTGCGCGTCCGCAGTATCAGCGAATGAAGCACAGGATGAAACAGGGGGATGTACTGTTTGTAAAGGAACTGGATCGGCTGGGGCGAAACTATGATGATATCATCGCAGAATGGCGAGAGTTAACAAAAGTCAAAGGCATTGATATCGTAGTGCTGGATATGCCTCTTCTTGATACTCGGCAAGGGGTAGGTGGACTCACTGGCCAGTTCATTGCGGACATGACGTTATCGGTGCTATCTTATGTAGCTGATATCGAACGGCAAAAGAATAAGCGGAGACAGGCGGAAGGGATTGCAATTGCCAGGGCAAAAGGAATCAAGTTTGGTCGGCCACTAAGAGACATGCCTGATAATTTTTCAGAGATGGCAATGTTATATTTAACAAAGGAATTAACTTCCAGAGAGGCGGCCGCTGGTTGCGGTTTGTGTCAAAGCACATTCTTGAGAAGAGTCAAAAAAAATAAAAATAATTTAAAAACTGAGAATAAAAATGTAGAGTTTTTGAATCGAGTGTGATATACTTATATCAAGAAAAAGAATCATTGATTTTTCAACGATTCCTTTCGCTAAATCACTTGAGTAAAAAACTCTGATTTTTGGTTCAATAGATTACAGTAAAGGAAAATCATGAAGGATAAATTACAATCATATGAAGAGTGTAGAAAAAGATATAAGCTTGGGGAATTGACATCCCAGAAAGCGGCAGAACTTTGCGGGATGCCGCAGAGCACATTTGTAAATTGGGTAAAACGGGATGAAAGGCAAGATCCAAATGAAATGGTACAAGTGGTACAATTATGTGCGTTGCGATCAGAAAGAGGATTATCAGCAAGAGAGCTGGCGCAACTAAGTGGCGTTGGAGAATCCACAATTTATGCCTGTGAACAGGGTAGACGGCGAGTTGGTCGTAAAGCTTCGATCGCATTATGCAAGACGTTAGGCGTTGACGACATGGTTGACTTAAATGAGCTTGTGGAAGTTCCGAGGCATATTTTCCATTTTCATAATAAGCAAATTCGAAACAAATAGTCAATGAGGCTGTCTTAATAATTTAAGGCAGATTTCATAGGTTGGACATTGAAAAACAGGTATTAAAGCCTCATAGCATCGATACTGTGAACCAATTAGAGCAGTGCGAAGATTTCCTCCGGCTATTATGATGACTGGTGAGCCAATAAGTTTGGCAAGGAAGAAGCAGCATATTTGGGGATGAACCGTACATAGGGATGGCACACCACGGGAAAAGTGCTTGCATAGCAGCGGTCAATATAGCAGCGAGAAGATATGGACAAAATATTAAATGAGTAAAAAAAGAAATGAGGGAAAGGATGAATGTAATTCCTTTTACTCATTTCAACTACTCATCAACTACTCATTTTCATTTTGTTTAAATAGAAAATAAAAAAGGACCACGTTTTGAGAGACAGATCCTTTTTTCACAGAAGACTTGTTATATAACAAGCTTAATCGAGGTTACCCCCTCTTCTATACATATTGTATTTCATACCTTCCGATATGGCAAGTGTTTTTTCTGTGAAAAGGATTATAATTGCTCATTATACGCCGATATTGTAGGATAGAGATACGGCGTAGGAAGGAGGTGCAATGCAGGCCGGACATTTACAAGAAAAATCAGGAAGATGGTATTGCGTTATTTCCTATTATATAGACGGCAAACCTAAATCCAAATGGATTTCTACCGGGTTGAAAGTGAAGGGGAATAAAAAAAGAGCAGAAGAAAAATTGTTTTTAGCTCGTTTGTTATTTGATCCTCTCGAGCCTGATAGGGATCTGAAAATTAAAGAAAGCAGCAATGCCGTTACTCCTGAAGTGATTTCTGTTTTACAACAGAATTTAATAATGCACGCTGAAACAGATCAACCTTATGACGATCAAAACACATACAATTGTTCTGTGCAAGCAGAGGAGGCAGAAAGTAAGTATTATCTGACGGATTTATGCAAGGAATGGCTTGAATATTCGCATCCACCGCGTGTCAGCGAAAACACATACGCAGGATATAAATCACCAATAAAAAATCATCTGGAACCATATTTTCGTAATAATCCATGTCTGGTTAAGAATTTGTCTGTAAAATATGTGCAAAGATATTTTAATGGCTTATATCAGAAAGGATTATCAAAAAAGACGATTGCAAATCATAGGGGAATCTTAAGTGGAATGTTCCGATATGCTATAAGTATACGTGAACTTCAAGAAAACCCACTTGTTCATATTCCTCCTCCAGAAAAGACGCAGCCTGTAGAAAATTATTTTTCAGCTGATGAACTTGCAACGTTGCTTAGAAACGTGAAGGATACGGATTTTTCATACCCAGTGTACATGGCAGCGGTTTATGGCTTGCGAAGAGGAGAAGTCTGTGGCTTAAAATGGTCTGCCATTGATTTTAAAAATCAAACTTTTTCTATCCGACATACACTTCATGAAGTTTCAGATCCGGACGAGCCTCACATAATTGTATTTGGAAAAGATGAAACCAAAAGCAAAAAAGTCAGATCCTATCCTTTATTGGATGAAATAGCAGAAATGCTGTTGGATATAAGAGAAAAACAAAAAGCTTCTAACTTATATAATGAAGATGGTTATGTTTATTTGAATAAAAAAGGAAAACCAGTAAGACCAAACTATATTACCGAACATTTTCCTCAAGTTCTCAACGAATTTCATTTAAAGCATATACGTTACCATGATTTAAGACATAGTTGTGCAAGCATTTTATTATCAGACAAAAAACGATCCGTTTCATTACGCGATATTCAATCCTGGCTGGGGCACAGCAATATACAATCGACGATGCGATATGCACATATAAAAGATGTAACAACAAAAGCTCATACGGCAGAATTGATGAATAACATTGCATTTTGTAAGGCAGAAAAGAATCTGTAACTCATGAAAAATCAACGGTTCTAGAAAACCGTATGGGTTTTATAAGAGAAAAGCGTGGGAAAAATAAGAGAAAAAACAGCTGATTTTAGTATTTTTCGGAATTTTAACTGAATTTCACGATGAAAGGTACTATAAAATTGTTTAAAGAACAGATCAGAATGGAGGGGAATCCTATCCAAACAATGCCTCAAAAAGTCCTTGAAATACCTTGCGTGCGATGGTATAATAACTTTCGTTAAGCCGGCGTGATGGAATTGGCAGACGTGCGGGACTCAAAATCCCGTGGTGGCAACACCGTATGGGTTCGACCCCCGTGCTGAAATGCAGTTTCGAGCCGGAAATTATGAGCACATAACAAATTTTCAGCTATGTACGCGCGAAAAGTTGTAGCTTAAACACCAAGAAAACTTTCGCTAATAAAAAAATGCGAGAAATTATGAAAAGAAAAAAGAGAATTACGCCGTAGGGGACATACATATTTTATGTATGTCTTTTTTTATACATAAAATGAATAAATTCGAATTACTATTTACTTGCAAGAAGGGAGATTTCATGAAACATAAAGTGATAATAAAGCAGGTGATTACTACAGAATTTGTGGTTGATGCAGTTTCAGCAAGTGAGGCACTGGAAGTCGGAAATCGGCTTCTGGCAAACGACATGATCCCTGCATCAAACTATCAAATGGAAGAGGGAACGGTCGAGGTTGAGAAAATAAACGATCCGGTATCAGAAATAACATTCAACAGAGTTTCGTAATATAAGGAGAAAGAAAATGAATAAAGTAATCGCAATCGCCAATCAGAAAGGCGGAGTAGGGAAGACAACGACTGCAGCAAATCTGGGTGCAGGTTTAGTGAATAAAGGCTATAAGGTATTGTTGATAGACGCAGATGCACAAGGCAGCCTGACAGCGTCTCTCGGTTATCCGCAGCCGGATCAGCTCAATATCACGCTGACCAATGTTTTGACCAAGCTGATTAAGGAAGAACCGCTCAGAAGAAAGTATGGCATATTAAAGACAGAAGATGGTATGGATCTTCTGCCGTGTAATATTGAACTGTCAGCATTAGAACTGTCTCTTGTGAGCGTAATGAATCGAGAGAAGATCTTGAAAGAATACGTGGACAGTGTGCGAAATGATTATGATTATATCATTATCGACTGCATGCCATCACTTGGCATGATTACGATCAATGCGCTTGCAGCTGCTGATCGTGTATTGATCCCGGTCCAGACATCATTCCTTCCGGTAAAGGGCCTTGAGATGCTGATCCGCACCATACGTAAGGTGAACCGCCAGATCAATCCTGATCTGGAAATCGCCGGGATCCTTCCGACTATGTATGATTCCCGAACAAATTATGCAAAGGAGATCGAAGAAAAGATCCGTAAGATTTATGGAAAGCATGTGAAGGTTTTCGACACACCGATCCCGGCATCGGTCCGTGCAGCTGAGCAGCCAGCAACCGGCGTAAGTATCTACCGGCATGATCCAAAAGGAAAAGTGGCTGCAGCATATCAGATTTTAGTAAATGAGGTGGTGGACGATGGTAGTAGGTAGTGATAAGCTCGCCAGCTTCGATGATTTATTTGGTATCACATCAGAATCCGATTCTGAGAAAAGTAGTCAGATGATATCGGTCGATAAAATCATTCCGAGCTGCAGAAATCCATTCAAGGTGGAGGAAAACAGCGAAATGGATCAGCTGGTGGCATCGATCAAGGAAAACGGGATCCTTGTTCCATTGATCCTGAGAGAGTCAGAAGGTGATACATATGATCTGATCGCAGGACACAGAAGACTCTTTGCAGCAAAGATAGCGGGTCTTACAGAAGTTCCGGTCGTCATTCGGGAAATGACAGATGAAGAAGCTGATATCATCATGGTTGATACGAATCTTTCCCGGGAGCACATCTCTTTTTCGGAAAAAGCGGCAGCATATAGAATGAAATATGAAGCTATTAGAAAGAAGGTTGACCATCAAGGACAAAGAAGTGCTGAAATCATTGCCGATGAGATGGGTGTATCTGATAGAACCATTAAAAATTATCTGAGACTTACCAAGCTGGTTCCTTTTCTGTTGGATCTTGTGGATAAAAAAGACATCACTTTCAGAAGTGGAGTGCAGCTTTCGTATCTGGATCCGTCGGTGCAGGAAACATTATGTGTTTTTCTGCAGCATGAGCAGGTAGTTCTCGATGAAGAACAGGCAAAGCTTCTTCGGGATGCTTTTGAGGGTGTGGATCAGGTTGAACTTGCGGAAATCTATCAGACCCTGGCAAAGCAAAGTGATTCAGTTCCCCGTCAGCCTAAATATAAGCCGGTATTCAGAGTCTCAAGT
>ERZ824488.665-NODE-665-length-43514-cov-4.196415_pt1 | contig 43514 bp, 41 predicted proteins | sample MGYA00519936_ERZ824488 | MGnify/ENA primary metagenome ERZ824488 (study PRJEB31778, sample SAMEA3449153) | human gut metagenome | biome: human gut; feature: human-associated habitat; material: faeces | place: United Kingdom | collected 2010/2012 ... | reverse complement strand
AACTCCTCCACCTTGTTTTTTAATTATAATTCCTTCAAATACTTGGATTCTTTCTCTATTTCCTTCTTTAATCTTTACGTGCACTCTAACAGTATCACCAATACGTAAATCAGGAATCTTATTCTTTAGTTGTTCATGTTCAATTGATTTTATAATATCCATTACTTGTGGACCTCCTTCTTTAATTTTTCTATATAGTCTTTTTCTTTTTCCGTTAGCTCTATATTCTCTAACAAATCTGGTCTCTTTTTTAAAGTATTTTCTAAAGACATTTTTCTTCGCCATTTACGAATATTTTCATGATGTCCAGAAATTAAAACATCTGGCACCTTAACATTATCAAAAACTTCTGGTCTAGTATATTGAGGATATTCTAGTAAACCATTTGAAAAAGATTCTTCCTCAGTTGATTCGTTAGATAATACCCCTTCAACATATCTTGAAACACTATCTATTAATACCATTGCTGGCAATTCACCACCAGTTAAAACATAATCTCCAATAGAAATTTCCTCATCAACAATTTTATCTAAAACTCTTTGGTCAATACCTTCATAATGACCACAAAGTAAAATTAAATGTTCTTGTTTTGCTAAGTTCTTAACTATTTTTTGATTTAAAGTTTTTCCTTGTGGAGTAAGATATACAACCTTTGCATTTTCAGATTTTACCGAATTATATGCCCTATCCACTACATCAGCCTTCATAAGCATTCCTGCTCCTCCACCATATGGAGTATCATCAACCTTATTATGCTTATTCTCTGAAAAATCTCTAATATTAACTAAATTAATATCAATTATTTTTCTTTCAGAAGCACGTTTAATAATACTCTGTTTTAATGGTTCAAACATTTCTGGAAATAATGTTAAAACATCAAACTTCATTTTAACACCACCTCTTAAACTAATCCAGGTAATAAATGAACAATCATTTTTTTATTGGAAATATCAATATTAATAATGACTTCACCAATTGCTGGTAAAAGTAAATCTTTTTCCCCAGTATCAACAACATAAATATCATGTTCTCCTGAAGGAATCGGATACACATCTTTTAATACTCCTAATTTATTTCCATCATCTGAAAAAACATCAAGACCAATTAAATCAACAATATAATATGTATCTTCTGGAAGTTCTGGTTCATCATCACGATGAACTTTTAAATATGCATTTCTAAGCTTTTCTGCTTCATCAATATTATCAATACCTTTAAATTTTATTAAAGCTTGATTTTTATGATATTTAACTTCCTCAATCTCATATTCTTCTTGTTTCTTATTTTTTTCAATTATTACTTTATCAAATTCTTCAATTTTTGTAATATCATCTGTAAAAAGATTTACTTTTACCAATCCTTTTAATCCAGATGTATTAACAATTTGACCAATTTCAAAATATTCTTGCATATTTTCTTTCCTAATCAATAAATTCTATACTAACTTTTTTGTCTTCCTTAACAGCAATAGCTTTCATTACTGTTCTTATTGATTGTGCAATTTTTCCTCGTTTTCCAATAACTCTCCCCATATCTTTTTCATTTACTCTAACCTCATACTTAATTTCAGAGTTTTGAGCAACTTCATCAATTGATACTGAATCCTTATCTTCAACAAGACTTTTAATCATAATTTCTAAAATTTCTTTCATGCTTTTTACCACCCAACATTATTATTTAGCTTCATCAATAAGTCTTTTTACTGTATCAGTTGGTTTTGCACCGTTTTTAATCCATTTTTCAACTAATTCTTTGTCTAAAACAACTGTAGATGGATCTGTCATTGGATCATAACTTCCTATTTTTTCAATTATTCTTCCATCTCTAGCTCTTCTTGAATCAGCAACAACTATATGATAGAATGGAGCTTTTTTCTTTCCTTGTCTTTGTAATCTTATTTTTACCATAAATTTCACCTCCTAAAAATTTCTTATTTATTAAAATTAAAAATTTAATAACAACATTATTTTAAATTCTTAGTAATATCATTCAAATCAAGATTTCCATCATCAAGACCTCTCATCATCTTTTTCATAGCACCTTTGTTATTTGTCAATTTCTTCATCATTTTTTGTGTCATTTCAAAAGAATTCATGAATTTGTTAATATCTTGTACTTTTGTTCCACTTCCTTTAGCAATTCTTTGTCTTCTACTACCATTTAAAATCTTTGGATTTCTTCTTTCTTCAGGAGTCATAGAACAAATCATAGCCTCAACTCTGTCAAATTCTTTATCATCTATTTGAATATTTTTTAAATTTCCCATTCCAGGTAACATTTTTAAAATAGAAGAAAAAGAACCCATTTTCTTTATTTGTCTTAATTGAGCTAAGTAATCCTCCAAATCAAATTTTTGTTTTCTAAGTTTCTTCTCCATCTTAAGAGCTTCTTCTGCATCAAAAGTTTCCTCAGCTTTTTCGATAATAGATAAAACATCACCCATTCCTAAAATTCTTGAAGCCATTCTTTCAGGATGAAATTCTTCAATATCACTAAGTTTTTCACCAGTTGCTGCAAATTTTATTGGCTTTCCAGTAATTTTTTTAACTGATAAAGCAGCACCACCTCTAGTATCACCATCTAATTTAGTAAGAACCACTCCATCAATACCTAAACTACTATTAAAACTCTCAGCAACATTAACAGCATCTTGACCAGTCATTGAATCAACAACTAATAAAATTTCATGAGGTTTTATATTAGATTTTAAATTTTTAAGTTCCTGCATAAGTTCTTCATCAATATGAAGTCTACCAGCAGTATCTAAAATCACAACATCATTTAATTTTGATATAGCCACATTCAATGCTTGTTTAGCAATTGAAACAACATCTTTAGTTTGTTCATTAGCATAAACAGGTACATTTAACTGTTTTCCAACAACCTGTAACTGCTTTATAGCAGCAGGTCTATACACATCACACGCAACTAATAAGGGATTTTTTCCTTGTTTACGAATTAAATTTGCAAGTTTACCAGCAGTTGTAGTTTTACCAGAACCTTGCAAACCAACAAGCATTATAATCGTTGGAGGATTTGAAGTAAAATTAATTTTACTACTCTCTCCACCTAATAAGTTTACTAGCTCATCTTTAACAATCTTTATTACTTGTTGTCCTGGAGTTAATGACTTAAGTACATCTTGCCCCAAAGCTTTTTCCTCTATTACTTTAACAAAATCCTTAACGATTTTATAATTAACATCAGCATCTAATAAAGCAAATTTTACTTCACGCAAAACTTCTTTTAAATCTGATTCTGTAATTCTAGCCTTACCCTTTAATTTTCTAGTAATCTCCTGAAGCCTAGATGATAAACCTTCAAAAGCCATATTAATCTCCCTTCAATTGTAAGCATAGACAGATATTCTTAACAATTTTTTCAACTTCTCAGAATAAATCCGAAAATTAAAAATTTTCAGTAAATCTTCTGTACAACAATACTTTTTATATAATAAGCAATCTATATGATTTTCTTATTATATAGATTACCAAAATTCTGCCAATATTGATAATCATAAATTCTTAAAATCTAAACCAAACAATTTAATTCTTGTCGAATATGATTTAAAATCTCTCCGACTTCTTTATCAGAAGATTTAGATTCAATTTTATTTATCTCAGACAATATAATTGCAATCTTCTCCTCTTGATCAATTGTTTTTTTCATAACATCCAACTTTTCTTCATACTCGAAAAGTTTATTTTCCCCCTTTTTTATATTATCTCTAACAGCTTGTCTCGTAATATTCAAATTTTCTGCAATCTCAGAAAGAGATAAATCATTGTTATAATAGTCATCAAGGACTTGATATTGTTTTTCAGTTAATAACTTGCCATATATCTGGCAAAGTATACTCATTTTAATATTTTTATCCATGACAACCACCTCTTTTTTTGTAATGCTAATATACTTTACACTATTTTTGCCCATTTGTCAAGGTTTTCTCTATCTTTTTATATTATTTTGTGTTAAGTAAATTTACAAAGTAAATTCCAAATAATATATATTAATATAGAAATAAGTTTTACACAAAATAAAATTTGTAAGATTAAATTCTAAATAGTATAATAAAATATAGATGTTTCTAATGTTAGATGGAGGTATATTATGAAGAATTCACATTTAACATTAGATAATAGAAAAAAGATTCAAGAAGGTATTGAGCAAGAACTATCTAGAACTGAAATTGCAAAAAGCATTAACAAGGATATTTCAACTGTTGCTAAAGAGATTAAAAACAGAAAAAAGTTAAAAACTAGAAATCCTTTTAACAATCCTATTCCTATTACCTGTACTAAGTTTAAACAATGTGGTAGATGCCACGATAAATGCTCTGAATACGAAGAAATTAAATGTACAAGACGAGATAGAAAAGTTGGAGCATGTAATCTTTGCCCAGATATTTCTAAGTGTAGATTAGACAAGTATTTTTACTATGCTAAACAAGCTCATGAATCTTATCAATATACATTAAGGGATTCTCGTGAGGGTGTTAATCTAAATACTAAAGAAATGCTCGAAATCGTATATATTATTAGGCCATTTTTAAAGAAAGGTTAATCTATTTATCAAATATTAAGAAACCATCCAGAAATTAAAATATGCTTAAAAACTTTATACATGTATATTGAAAGTGGAATATTTCAAGATTATGGAATTAACAATTTTTCTTTGAGAAGACAAGTATCTATGAGAAAAAGAAAAAAGTTGAAAAAACGTAAAGAACTAGTTAATTACGAAGGAAGAAGGTATAAAGATTATCTAGAATTTGTAGAAAAAAATCCGACTATTCCATCAACTCAAATGGATACGGTATACAATCAACAAGATGGCCCATATATTCAAACGTTCATATTTCAAAATACAGACTTGATGAATTGCCCCCCCAATGTTTCTATCTCTATCTTTGCAAGAAATTGGCTGGAATATTCGACATTTATTTGTGCAAACTTTGAAATTAACAAAAAATTTACAATTAAACATATTTGATTATTTGTATATATTTTTTGGTTTCAAAATTCTATAGCGATTAATTTCTCTTGCTATTGTTGATTGGGTTTTATCTAGTTCATTTGCTATTTCAAATTTTCTACGTCTTTGGTTTAACATTTCTTCAATTCTGTTTCTTTGGCTTAATGTTATTTGTTTTCCTTTTTCCATCATAAGATTTCTCCATTTCTACCAAAACATTTACATAAAACAATTATAACAAAATTGCATTATATTGTACATTAAGAGCAAATGTAAAACTTATTGCAATGCACATTGTCGAAACTTGCTTTTACTTTTTCACTTATCTTTTTATTCTTAAATTCCATTTCTTCCAAAATTTACTTTAAAAAAATGGATATATGTCGTATAATTATGCTAGTTTTATATAAGGAGGTCTTTTATGGACAAACTTCTTGAAAATTTGGGGCATAATGTTGTGTCTAATATGTATGTTATTTGTGAGAATACTTTTAATTTTGAACATTTAGAAAATATATTAACGCCAGATATGTCTGTCATTTATTTTGACAAGTCACTTTCCTTAAGCAACCCTATTTTTCAAGCACATGCTGAAAAAAAATTTGATAAATTAATTGTCGTTGGAAACACAGATAAAAAAATAACCAAAAAACGTTTATTTATAAATAACTATATTTCTAAATCAGCACTTGAGCATGTGAAGTGTCAACTGCTTGTTGTCATATCAGAACCAAAAAGTTTTAATGATGCAAAAAAAATTATTAAGCAACTAATAACGTTAAAGCAAATATGTGCATCTTCTAAGAGAACTTTAACAATTCCTGTTGATGAGAACTATATTCTAGGTTATTTGATAGAAAATGGTTCTGCCTATACTCAAGATTTTATTAACGCCTTATTTGTTTTAACATTAGATGACCAAAAATCAAAATATAAATATATATATGATACAACCTGCAAATTTTTAGATAATCAATTTGTTTGTAAAAACTATTGCAATTTCAAAAATGATAAGTGTATTGCTAATAGAAATAAATCTGTTTTACATTGTGATATGGGCTGTTGCTATTCATTTGAATATTCTGGTTTTTTTGAGCCAACTTTTACAAAAAATGATAAACTATGTGAGCATCTTAATGGTACTTCATGTTCCACTTCGTGTATGTCGTGTAAGCTGTTCACTTGTAAGGAATTGCAAAAAAGAAATATTCGTTTTAAATTAAGTGATTTTCTATTAATTAATTGTTTTTTTAATAAGAAACAACATCTGATTTTAAAATATAATTTTTTCAAAACAAGAGAAGCAATTATTGAAAAGTTACTTGAAGAAGATTCTTCGCCTTATTTAATTTATTATCTAAAGAGTAAATATAGAATATAAAAGGGGCTGTAAAAAAAGTTCCGAAGAAAAAAGAGATTTGAGTTAAGACTTTAGCTCAAATCTCTTTTTGCAATATTTATATAAAATTTATTAATTGCATTTTATAATTTCTATTTAATAAATATATTTTTTGGTATCACAAAAAAACAGATAGTATTCGTATCTGTGTTATGTAAAGTCTGGTCGCATTCTTACGCACATTTTTGTAATCTAATTACTTTATTATGATATTTATATGAGTTATATCCACATGCAACTAGTAAAAATTCTAATTTAACATTCTTCAATCCTTTTCGTCTCAATCTTTTATAAGATTTATCACATTTTATTATTCCAAATGTTTCTTCTGCTTGTATACTTCTATTCATACATAACAATGCACCATGAATAGAGTTAAGATTATTTAATACTTATTTATGTATCAATGTTAATTCTTGATTTAATCTTATACTTCTATTATTTTTTGCTTTTGGACAACATTCTTGTTTGTAACAGCAATTACTACAATCCTCACATTCATATATTTCTTCTGTTCTCCCATATTGGTTACCTCTAATATGTCGAGTTTCTTTGAATTTGAATTTTTTATTATTAAGAAATCAAAAAGGCGAAAACAACCAACCAATTACAATGGTAGAACTTATACATATTATTTATAGTATAAAGTACAAAACCCGAATATAACAACTACGGAAATGGATACAGTATACAACAATCAAACTGGTCCATATATTCAAACATTTATATTTGAGAATACAGAATTTATGATTGGAATATTACATACAGAAAAAACGTCAGATTCAATGTCCCGAAGCTTAGATTTCTTTCAAAATATTTTATCTGATAAAAAATATGAACAATTATTCTCAGTGCTATTAACAGACCGTGGAACAAAATTTATAAAATCACAACAGTTTGAAGTAAATATTCATACTGGTGAAATAAGAGGAAAAATATTTTATTGTGACCCAATGCAATCAAGTCAGAAACCACATGTAGAAAACAATCATAACTTTATAAGAGAAATCCTTCCAAATGGTCAAAGTTGGAATCATTTGACACAATGAAAAATCGATTTAATGTTTTCTCATATAAATTCCACACCAAGAAAAAATCTAGGTGGTAAAACACCTTATGATATATTTTCTTTTATATACGGAGAAGAAATTGCGCATAAATTAAATATTAGAAAAATAGAAAAAGACGAGGTAACCACAACTCCACGTCTTCTAAAATAAGTTCATATAAAATGAACAACCTACATTAATTTAATCCAAAACATTTGCATAATTAATTGAAAAATTAAAAGCAAAATAAAATAGCACTTACTTTTACACCAAAAAAATTTAATGCAATTTTGTTTATTTGTTATGCAAATTTTCTTTAAAATCTATATTAATTTTATAAAAAAATAGTGAAAAAAGCAAGTTTTTTTAACAAATATATTGCTTAAAACTTGCTTTTTCTCATACAATTTGCTTTTACTTTACAGAATTGCATTTAACTTTTCACTTGACGTATTTTGTGTTATTTTCAAGACATTTATCTCAAAAAAAGAAACCCCATTCATAAAACCATAAATAGAGCTCTCCTTTTAATTATATATCACTTCTTAAATCTTCAGCAGAATAATAAAGTTTATCATTATACTTAATTGGTGAAATCGAATAAATCTTTTTACTCTTAACATTAATTATTATATCATCAGAAATATTCTCCAAACTAAGTTCAGACGCAATATCCTTAGAAGACAAATAACGATATTCATTATACTCGTCTTCATTAATCTCCAAAGTATTTAAAACATTTCTAGCACTCTCAATTTCATCAACAGACCTACCAATCTCCTCAAAATTCAAATCAGGATTAATATTAGCCTTTTGTTGATACAAATTAATTTTCTCTCTAATTGCATCCATTTCTTTCAAATATATTTTAACTTTTGACTCATTGTATGTTGATATTCCAGCAGTAGCAACTGCAGTTCCAACAATCAATAAAACAATAATTGTTATAACCAAAAGAATAAACGTAACACCAACTTCTTTTTTTAACATATAAAAACTCCTTTATACATTACTCTCCTGATGTACCAAGACCTGTCAAGTTAGTTCCTGATGATTGATTTTGTTGTTGCATATAACTTTGCATAAACCAACTAAATATTGAATCAAAATCAAAGAATTCAGCTGTTTCAGGCATTCCATAATCAACACCAAAAGTCTCAACTGAAATATTTTTTATAACAGGAGCTGTAACAGGCTTTGTTGTAGTTGTTTCTGTTCCATCACTTCCAGTTGATTTTTGTAATTCAACTTGTGAGATCTTATCAACAACATCCATACCTTCAATAACTTTTCCAAAAGCAGAATATGAACCATCAAAACCTTGTTCATCATCAGTTACAATAAAGAAACCAGCACTTTGAGAATTATATAATTCAGTTACTAAAGTTTCAGCATAAGATTCATATCCCATCTTTTGAACCATTAACATATCCTCTTCATAATCACTATAAGACTTTCTATACATTGAAATTACACCTCTTTGGTGAGACAATGTATTTTGATTAAATCCATTTTCAATAAATTCACCTTTTATTGAATAATCTTGGTCTTTTTCTCCATCTGCTAAATCACGTAAATTACTCAATTTTGGTCCATTTTGTGTTGTAGTTCCATCACTATTTTCAGTTTCTGTTAAACCTCCACGAATAAAACCTTTCTCAACATCTGTAAATGTCTTATCATTGTAATATCCTCTTTGAGCTAATCTCACAAAATTCTTAACTGTATTTGGTGCCATGTCTGGATATAATTCAATCTTTATTGTACCATATCCATCAACATCCATTGTAACAATTGGATTTTGTTTGTTATCAGTTTTACTCATAACAAAATTTACTGAAATCCAACCAATTGCAACGATTAAAGCCAATACAATTAACACTAATAGTATCTTCTTTACCTTTTCCATAGTATCCTCACTTTCACAATAGTCAAATTTAATGCTAAGAAATTTATTTTAATTTTAAAAACTTCATAGCATCTATTATATCCTTGCAGCCTATTATATCTAATTTAAAATTTTCTTTCAATAGTTTTTTATTAGTTTCTGGAATTATACAAGTTTTCAATCCCATTTTTTCTATTTCTTTTAATCTTTTTTCAATCATATTTACAGATCTAATTTCACCAGTTAATCCCACTTCACCAACAACTGCAACACTCTTAGGAATACTAATATTTTTATAACTAGAAGCTGCAGATAAAACAATTCCTAAATCAAGTGCAGGTTCATTAATTCTAATACCACCAACAATATTCATATAAACATCTTGGCTTCCAAGATTAACACCACCTAATTTTTCCAAAACAGCAATTAATAATGTTACCCTATTATAATCTAATCCGTTAGCAGTTCTCCTTGGCATACCAAAAACAGTAGTACTAGTTAAAGCCTGCAATTCCACTAAAATAGGACGAGTTCCTTCAAGACTGGCAACAATAACTGAACCTGGAGGATTTTCCTCCCTTTCAGTAAGCAAAACACTTGAAGGATTCGTTATCTCAACCATTCCCTCATTTCTCATTTCAAACATACCAATCTCATTTGTCGAACCAAATCTATTTTTCACACCACGAACAACTCTATATGCAAAATATCTTTCTCCCTCAATGTATAACACAGCATCAACCATATGCTCTAAAACTCTAGGTCCAGCAATCGTACCATCTTTGGTAACATGTCCAATTATAACAGTTGTAATTCCTTTCATTTTACACATTTTCATTATACGTGCTGTTATCTCTCTAACCTGACTAACACTACCTGGAGCAGATGTAATTTCATCAGAATACATAGTTTGAATAGAATCTATTATAACAAGCTTTGGTTCAAGCTTTTCAATAGAACTTTCAATATTGTTAATATCTGTTTCTCCTAAAAACATAATATTGTCTTTATTTATTCCTAATCTATCTGATCTAATTTTTATTTGTTCAGCAGATTCCTCTCCTGAAACATATAAAACTTTTCCATCTGTTTTATATTTATCACAAATCTGTAATATCAAAGTTGACTTTCCGATTCCTGGTTCTCCACCTAAAAGTGTTAGAGAACCATTGACAAAACCTCCACCTAAAACTCGATCTAATTCATCAAAACCAGAACTAACTCTAGAAATTTTAATCTGCTCAATAGATTTTATTGATACAGGTTCAACTGCTTTTGAAACAACACCTTTTTTATTTCCCTGTTTTACAACCTTCTCCTCTACAAATGAATTCCAAGCATTGCAAGCAGGGCATTTTCCAAGCCATTTGGCAGACTCATATCCACATTCATTGCAAAAAAACACTGTATTTGTCTTTGCCATTTTAGTCCTCCTAACAAATTATTCTAAACCATTTCAAGAAATTTAAATAAGCCCCAATTTATCAAGTTTACTAACAACATTAATATACATAGCATGAGACCAAACCAAACCTATAATCCAAGAAGGTTGCATAGTTTCATTATTAACCTGTTCCCCAAGAAGTCCATATGGAGATGCAGATTTCACAACAAATTCAAAGCACTCCTTTGCTTTCTTTTTTTCACCAGCCTCAATGTAATAATTAGCCATCCATAAATTAGCAATAACCCATGGATTATATCCACCATTATATGTATCACCCTCATAACGAATATATCCACCAGTATATGTTCTAAGAGTCATATTAATTCTCTCAATTGTATTTAGAAATTTCTTTTCTTTATGTGAAAATATATTAAAAGGAACAACTGCACCTAAAATACTAATATCTAATTTTCTGTCATCTAAATTACGAACAAAACATTTTTTATTATCATCATAGAAAGTCTTCAAAACATATTCCTTTATTTCTCTTTGACCTTTTTCAATAATTTTCCTTTGTTTCTCAATAGACTCTATCTTCAATCTGTTATTTGAATATTCACTCTTAATTTCTTTATAAATATTAAGCATAGCATTATAGCCAGCAAAAATAGCTGACATAGAATATAAAGTAACTCCTTCATATTCCTCCCATAAATCATAGCTTTTTTTCATTTTTGAATTTCCTGTTAATACATCTTCAACATATTTTTCAAGAAATTTCATTGCATTTTCACACATTTTTAAACAGTCTTTAAGAAACTTGATATTTTTTGTATTCTTAAAATGTTGATATACTCCAAAAATAACACTAGCAGTTTCATCAATTTGATATCCCCAACAAGGAGCAAGTCTACCATCAGTATAAAATCTTTGTTCCCATCCTCCATTTTTACTTTGAGTCATTTTACAAAAAATCTTATAAAATTTTTCTGATTCTTTTTCCATACCAATTTTTTCCATTGCATCAGTAATAAATACAGCATCTCTTGGCCAGCAATATGAATATCTTCCACATCTAGTCTTATACTCATCACTTTCTACACCAGCAGATATACCACCAGTTTTTTCATTAAGCAAAAGAGGCATCAATAAAATACTTCTATCATAAATCCTCTTTAAAGAATTATTATTCTTAAAATCAATTTTAGAATGACTGCTTAAATATTTTCTCCAATACTTTTTGGTATCATCCAATTCTTTTTTTAAATCAATTTTTCTAAATCTTTCTATTTCTTGATCTAAATCATTTAATAAATTTTTTTCAGAATTATCATTAACATTAATACACAAATTAAATATTTTCTCTTCACCAGGTTTAAGAATGCCTAAATCATATTCTATGCTTGAATCTGGAGACATTCCAATATAATCTTTTCCTTCAGAAACACCACTCATAATTGTTTCAGCAGAATTATTTATTTGATAACTAGAAATTTTTTCTTTAGCAAAAGTGCATACAGTATAATCATGTGTATATTGCAACAAAGCATCATTTTTCACAAAACCACAAGCGTCATTATTAATATTAGTAAATAATTTTGAATACACTAAAAAGTTCAAATTCAAATCAATTGAATTATTATTCAAAAAATGATATCTACATACCAATAAATTTTCCTTAGTCAAAACAAAATCAATCTGAGTAATTTTTAAATTAAAATACGTATTCACAATTTCAGTTGTCAAGACATTAGTCTCCTCAATATAAAATTGTTTGAATGTATTATTAATATCATTATGCAAATAAATTAACGCAGAATCATTTATCTTAACACCTGTATGAAACAATTCAAAAAATTGTTTATAATCAGGTGATTGATTAAATAATCTTAATAATTCTCCTTTTTTTGAAAAACTTACTGTCATATTTTTATTTCCGATAATTGCATCATTAAAATATTTTGTTTCCATTTACAATACCTCTCTAATTTATTAATCCCTTAATTTGTTCTTCTAATTTTTTAACCTTATCATTTAATTTAGAAATTTCATCATCAGGTTTTTCCTTCATCAATTTTTGTTCCCTAACAGTTTGAGACATTGTATTAATCTCATCTTTAATTTTATCTAATTTTTCTAAGATTTGTAATCTCATATATTGATCTTCAAGTTTCTTAGAATACTCTGATCTCTCCTCAAGTTTAGGAATTTCAGCAACTTCATATTTTTCGCCAAAACTTGGAATAGTAACAGGTATTTCAGTGTTTTGCTCAATTAAACCTTTTAAAACTTCTTCACTTTCTTCTTCACCATGAACCAAGAAAATATGTTTTGGTTTATTTATAAAAGAATATACAAAATTTAATAACCACTCTTGGTCAGCATGGCCTGAATATCCTTCAATATATTCAACTCTTGCATTTACTGAAATTTCTTCTCCGAAAATTTTAACTTTGTCAGCACCATCTACAATCGTTCTTCCTAATGTTCCTGGTGCTTGATAACCAACAAATAAAATTGTACTTGAAGGATTCCATAAATTATGTTTTAAATGATGCTTTATTCTACCTATATCACACATACCACTTGCAGAAATAATAATAGAAGGATAATAAGTATCATTTAAAGCCTTTGATTCATCAGGAGTTCTTGTAAATTGCAATCCTGGAAATTCCAATGGATGATCTCCATGTTTTAATTTCTCCTGAACCTCATCTTCAAACAAATCAGTATTTTTCTTAAAAATTTCAGTTGCAGAAATTGCCAATGGACTATCCACAAATACTGGAGTTTTCATCAACTGTTGATATTTTCTTTGAAATTCATCATCATCTTTATGATTATCTTTAATCTTATCAATTTCATATAAAATTTCCTGAGTTCTACCAACAGCAAAAGATGGAATAACCACACGACCACCATGGTCTAATGTTTCTGAAACAATATCCAAAAACATATTAGCCTTATCATCATTTCTCATATGAAGTCTACTTCCATAAGTAGATTCCATTACAAGATAATCAGCACTCTCAATCATAGTTGGAGAATTCAAAAGTGGTATATCATTATTTCCTAAATCACCTGTAAAAACAATTTTTTCAGTTTTTCCATTTTCAGTAACCCAAATCTCCAAAATACTAGAACCAAGCATATGTCCAGCATCATTGAATCTAACTTGAATACTATCTGCCACATCAATAATTGTATCATATTCAACAGGTTTAAATATTTCCAAACATTTTTCAGCCTCCTCAGCAGTATATAATGGAGGAAGTGGTTCTAAACCAGCTCTTAGTCTTTTTCTATTTTTCCATTCGATTTCAGTCTCTTGAATATGTCCACTATCAGGCAACATTATTGAACACAAATCCACAGTTGCTCTATGAGCATAAATTGGTCCTCTATATCCTTCATTATATAGTTTTGGTATTCTTCCAGAATGGTCTATATGAGCATGAGTCAATAACATAAAATCAATTTCATTTACATCATATAAAAATTCTTCTGAATTCTCCATTTCTAATGCAGCTTTTCCTTGATACATACCGCAATCAACTAAAAATTTTTTTCCACCAGCTTCAACTAAAAAATTTGAGCCAGTAACTGTCTTTGCAGCTCCTAAAAAAGTAATATTCATACATTACCCCTTTCTTTTCATTTGTATATAATTTTTTACATAACATACAATGGAATTTGTTTATTTTGTTTCACACTTAAATCTTTTTGCGTAAGCAGAAAATCAAATCTCTCTTGTTTATCCATAACATCATTATCAAGAATATTTACAACTAACTGGCCATCCTCAATTTTCAAAGAAATATCAATATCCTCATAATTAGAAATTGATGTATCAAGAGCAATCTCAATAATTTTATAATTACATTCTATGTTTTTACAAAAAATATTAAAAACTTTTTCTTTGCATCCTTTAGTTACAACAAACTTCAATATATTAGTAACCTTTTCAAACAATTTAGGTATATCCTCAACAGTCTCCTTTTCAGTAACTCTAATTTTTCTAAAATATCTCATTTTATATATTATATCAATAATTTCTTCTTTAGAACTAATATTTTTAATATTGTAAGAAAAACAATTCAAAACTACCCTCATAAATTCGATTGAAAATTCCCTAATATTTTTACTATCATCAACTACTGACATAATCTGCAATTTTTCTGATAATTCATTTTTTAATTGCATATAATTTGATGGCTTTACTAATTCATTTAATTCATTCATTCTTTTAACACATTTAGCCTTTTCTGTTTGAAGCATGTCAGCCAAAACACTAATATTAAAAATTTTATTATCAGGTGGTAACATATTATTTCTTCTTGTAAATTCAGCCATCAAATTTTCCTTACTATTAAGAATCCTATCCTTATAATCAATTTCAGTAAGTAATCTTTTTCTCTCCTCTGAAACCCTTAATACATATTGATTTTTATCTTTAATATTTTCATATGCATTTATAACTCTACGAAATTCCTCACGAATTCTATTTTTATCACGCATCAACATTCTTGAAACAACCAATCTAGCCAATGTCAAATAAAATTCTCTACTATTCTCTTTTCCATAATATTCAGCAATTTCTTTTTTCATTTCCAAAACATAATCAACCTTTGGCGAACTATCATGTTCCCACATTCTCAAAAACTCCTCATCAATTAACATTCTAATAGATTGATATACTAAATTTGAAACATAATCTATATGTGCATCTTCTGCAAAATTCCATGACCAACCATTAAAATTTCTAATAACCTCTGTATTATTTAATATTGTTCCTTGAACTAACATATTTTGTAATTCAGCTTTAATATAATAATACTTTTTAGGAATATAAAAAAACTTAGGACTAATATCTATAATTCCATACAAAATTGCCAATTCAGTTGGATATGCATATATTTTCTTTTCTCTTTCATCAGTTAAAGCCAAAACATTTTTTTCTTTTAACATTCTAACTTCTTCATTTCTAGGATCAATCAAAAATAATTGTTCACAATAATCAGAAATAATTTTTATAATCTCATCAATAAATTCATTTTTTGTTTGAAAAACACCTTTTATTTGAGAATAATCCTTATATGAAACTTCGATTTTATAAATCATGTTTAACAAAAGATTAGTCGCATCCTCTGAAAAATTCTTCTGTTCCAAAATCTTATCCAATATATAATTATAATCTTTAAATTTAGAAAACAATTTCTTTTTCATATAACCCTACTTTCTTTTGTACACTATTCCTCAGTTTGTTCTACAGATGGTGTCATTTTTAATTCTTGCCATTTTTCCTTTGTCATAAGCACCTCACGAGGTTTACTACCTTGATATCCTGAAATAATTCCTCTAGCTTCCATTTGATCTATTATTCTACCAGCTCTTGCATAACCTACTTTAAATTTTCTCTGAATCAAAGACGCTGATGCAGAACCAATTTCTATAACAGCCTCAATAGCATCTTGTAAAAATGGATCAGCTTCATCATCTTCTGAATTTTCCTCTAATTCCTTATCAGTAGAATTTGCTTTTTCTATTTTCTCTATAATGTCATCATTATAAACAGCTTCACCATCTTTTTTCAAGAAATCAACTATTTTTTCAACATCACCATCAGAAATAAAAGCACCCTGAACCCTAGTAGCCTTTGAAGCACCAGATGGATAAAATAACATATCACCTTTTCCTAACAATTTTTCAGCACCAACACTATCTAATATTGTTCTTGAGTCCACCTGTGAAGAAACAGCAAAAGCTATTCTTGAAGGAATATTAGCCTTAATAATACCAGTAATAACATCAACAGAAGGTCTCTGAGTGGCAATAACAAGATGCATTCCAGCAGCTCTAGCCATTTGTGCTAATCTACAAATAGCATCCTCAACATCTTTAGGGGAAACCATCATCAAATCAGCAAGCTCATCAACAATAATAACAATCTGAGGTAACTTACCATCAGCACCCTCTTTATCCAGTTGAGCATTATATCCTTTTATATCTCTAACATTTTTTTGAGCGAATAAACTATAACGATTAACCATTTCTTGAACAGCCCAAGCCAATGCACCAGCAGCCTTCTTAGGATCAGTAACAACAGGAATCAACAAATGAGGTATTCCATTATAAACAGAAAGCTCAACCACCTTAGGGTCAACCATAATAAGTTTTACTTCACTAGGTTTAGCCTTATATAAAATACTTGTTATCAAAGTATTAATACAAACAGATTTACCAGAACCAGTTGAACCAGCAATCAACACATGAGGCATCTTAGCTATATCAGTAATAACATTATCACCAGAAACACTTTTTCCCAAAGCAAAAGATAATTTGGATTTAGAATCTTGGAATTCAGCAGAATCAATTATATCTCTTAAAGGAACAACCTCTTTTTCTTTATTGGGGATTTCAATTCCGACAGCCTGTTTACCAGGAATAGGAGCCTCAATTCTTATACTTTCAGCAGCCAAATTTAAAGCAATATCATCAGCCAACTTAGCGATTTTACTAACTCTAACACCTTCAGCAGGTTTCAATTCATATCTAGTAATAACAGGGCCAACAGAAACATTTTCAACCTTCGCAGATACACCAAAACTATACAAAGTTTTTTGTAATTTAGTTGCTGTATCAGTTAAAACCTTTTTACTACCTTTATTTGTCCTAGACGAACCATGAGTCAGCATCTCAATTGGAGGTTTCTCATAATTCTCATCATCAACAGTATGAGTATAATGATCCAATTGTAAAACAGCCTTAGTTTTTTCCTCTTTTTCCTCCTTTTCCTCTTTAAATATGTTTTCTAACTCATCAGGATTATTTCTCTTTTCCTCTTTTCTAGGCATATCATCATTTTTTTCTTTTTTACCAAACAAACCAAACTTAGATTTTTTATCATCATTCTTTTCATTAAAATGATTAATCACAATCTCATCTTGAATCAATTCAGGTTGAGGAGCTTCAATTTTAGGCTCTTTAGCTTTTTGTTTTACAGGAGCACTTTGAGCAGTAGTTCTACTCTTTCTTCTAGCCTCACGTTTTTCATTAAAAGCCTGTCTCTGTTCCTCTTTCCTTGCTTTTTTCTCCTCTTTTCTATCCTCTCTACCATCAACAAAATCAATCAATAATTCTATTGGATTAGCACCAATAATATACATAAAAGTAACAATCGCAATAGTAATAACCAGAATAGTCGCACCCAAATTTCCTAACAAATTCGTAAGAGGAGTTGAAACAATTGCTCCAATAGCACCTCCACCTTTATTCATTGTACCCAAATTATAAGCTTCTTTAACAATTTCTTCAAAAGTAATATTATTAGCAATATGTAATTTAGAAAACTGTTGAATATGCATAGCAACACAAATACATACAATAAACAAAGTAAATTGAGTAATTTTTGTAGTCACATAATCACTATCCTCTTTCATCAAAGAAAGTGCACTTATAACAATTCCCACAGGAATAACATATTTTATAATACCAATTAATCCACCCAGAACAGGACTTAAAAAAGAACCAATTTGTCCAGTTCCAGTATATATCAATACTCCCAACATAATACCAACTATTAACATTATAATAATAGTCATCTCAGGACTCAATGTAAAACTTTTTTTAGGAGCTGCTTTTTTCTTTTTTGTTTTTTTCTTAGCCAAAATAAAACCTCCATTCAAAACATAAATAATCTATATAAAAAAATCTAAAAGAATTTTATCCTAAAATTCACTAAGAACAAAATCGAACATTACCAACATTTGCACTTATTATAAATTTTTCAAGTCCGCATCTTTGTTCATATGCGAAATTTGCAAAGCAAATTTCTGTGCTAAAATTAATCGATATTATTATATCAAAACAGAAAAAAAATAACATCATTTTTTATAATTTTTTTAAATTTTATTTTATCCAAATCGCCAACATTAATAGTATTAAGCATTTGAGCAATCACATATTTGTTCGCATAGTATTTTAAACCAAATATAGAACAAATATGAAAATTTTCAATTTTCAGTCTTTACTCTACTCTTTATATTTTTCTATAAAATTGAAATTTTTAGTAAATTTGTTCAAGCGCGAAAATTTATTTTATAAATTTTCTATGTAATTTTTTATATAATAGAAAAGTCAGCATGACTTTCCTATTATATAAATGCAAAAAAAAGAAAAGTCTCCAACAACTTTTCATTTTTTCTATTTTAATTCTTTTCTATTATTTTTTATAACAGCAATTGCGCTGTTCACTGTAGCTTCTGCTTTGTCTACATTTTCTTTTAAATTCAAAATAGTTTCTTCAACATCTGATAAAATACTATCAGCATATTCTTTAGTACCTTCTGACATTTCTTTTGCCATTTCATTAGCTGAAGCAATAATTTTTTCTTTTTCAGCATATGCTTTCTTAGTAATTTCATGTTCATCTATCATAGCAATAATTCTATTTTCTGCTTCTTTAACAATATCTTCTCCTTCTTTTTTAGCTTCTTGCAAAATTCTTGTACGTTCTTCTCTAACCCATTTAGCCTGTTTTAAGTCATCTGGCAATTTAAGTCTTATTTCTCTAACAACATTTAAGATCTCATCTTTATCAACAACATTCTTATTTGAAAATGGTAACCTTTTACTATTTTCAAGTAAATTTTCAATTGTTTCTAACAGAGTAAAAATTTCCATTTCTTATCTCATTCCTTCCTTAGTATAAGCAAGCATTTATATCTTTTTACTTAAAAAAATAATGCTAACTCGACCATATTTTCTTTTATCGTAAACAGTAATATTCATATCTTCAATATCATTTAAAATTCTTTCTGGTTCATCTGTTTCAATAACCATAATAAAGTTATCATTTAAAATATCTATATCCAAAATTTTTTCTACTGATTTTTTTGCTAAATCAGTTTTATATGGTGGATCTATAAACACAATATCTACTTTAATATTTTGATTATTTATATATGTTAAACCTTTTTCAAAATCATTTTTTATCAATAAAGATTTATTTGTAAATCGAGTTTTCTCAATATTTTTTTCAATTATTTCAATTGCATTTCTATTTTTTTCGCAAAATATAGCTTTTTTTGCACCTCTACTAATAGCCTCTAATCCTAAAGCTCCTGAGCCAGCAAATAAATCTAAAACAACTGCATTTTCCAAATCAAAATTAAGAATATTAAATAAAGGTTCTTTAACTCTATCCAATGTTGGTCTAGTATTCATTCCATCTAAAGTATATAACTTTGTCCCACGAGCACTTCCGCTAATAATTCTCATAATACATAAAACCTCGCTAACTATATACATATATTTTATTTTAAATATATAATAAGTCAATAACATTAACACAAATGTAAAAAATACTTAACTTTGTAACATTTGCTTAACCCTTTTGTAATATGTATTTTATTGTAAATAATTCTGTTATTCTTTTATATATCAACATTCAGTACATTTTATTATATTTAATTTTTAAATATAATAAAAAACATAATGTAAAAAAAAAGAGCCCAAAAGAGCCCTCCATAATTTTTATTAATCTTCTTTCATATCTTTTAACAATTCAAGTTGTGAAATCAATAGAGCTTCCATTTTTGCTCTATATATATCAAATTGTTTTTTAGTTTCTGCAAACTCTCTTTTTCTAGTTTCTGATTCTTTAGTCAATTCATCAACTGATTCTTGCATTTTTGATCTAGCACTTTTTATTATATTATCAGCCTCATTTTGTGCATTACTTTTTATATCATCAGCAGCTTTTTGAGCCATAACTAAAGTATTTTGTAAAGTTTGTTCTATATTTCTATATTTTTCTAGGTCACCTTTTGATCTGTCAATTTCTGAACGAAGTTCTGAATTTTCTTTATAAAGTTTTTCATAATCAACAGTAATTTCATCCAAAAAATCATCTACTTCATCTACATTGTAACCATTCATCATTTGTTTTTGAAATTTTTTATTTTCAATGTCAAGTGGTGTAAGCATTATTCTCCTCCTATACTATTTATTTAACCAAGAAACAGAAAGTTTATTTTTTATTTCCTCTCTTGTCATATCATTAACTATATCATAATTAAATGGCGCAACAATAAATATTGAATTAGAAACTTTCTCGAAATGGCCATCTAGAACTTTAACAGCTCCACTAATAACATCCAAAATTCTTCTTGCAACATCTTTATTAACATATTCTAAATTAACAACAATAGCATTTTTTTCTCTTAATAAAATGCAAATATCTTCAGCTTGTTCAAAAGCTGTTGGTTTTGCTATTTTCATTTTAATTTGTTGAGACATATTTACTACTCTATTATTTTTTCTTCTACCACTAAATATTCCTCTATCTTCTTCTTCCTCTTGTCCAGCATCTTCTGGGTCATAAGCATATGTATATTCATTATCTAACATTTCTTCATTCTCCTCAGTTTCTCCGTTATCTACTCCTAAAAAATCTAATATTTTATTTACAACTGCATTAGCCATTTAATTTCCTCCCAAAATTATCTTCAAATTTTAATTACTGCATATAGTATCCTTCTTTTTTTCAAATATGTCAATACAGAAGAAAAGATTGTTATACAAAATTAATTGTTTTGTAATAAAAATGTAATATTTATTACTTCGATTTAATCATAATTTTATCATATTGTTTTATACTATACATATTTTTAATTTCATCATATGAATACCCTAAATCTTGCAATTCCTGGGTTGTATAGTTATCCACTATAGCATATGAATCATTTTGTTTTAACACTTTAACCAAAACTTTAGCATTATAACCTGATCTATTTCTTTCAACATATGTTTTGTCATTTTCTGTAAGAATAGCAGTATTCGGAACTTTTAATCCACTATATTCCCACCAAATAACATCAACCGTCAATTTTCTATAATTAATCAACTTTTCAGGTAAATCATTTATTTTAAATACTATTATTCGAGATTTATCTTCATCTTTTATATATGATATTTCCGATTCAATTGAACTATCTGTATTATACTGAATTTTTACCTTATCACCAACTTTTGCATTCATAGCAGAATCAGAATCCATTTCCATAGCCAAATAGCAATTAAACTCAGTTATAATTTTTCCTTTTTCATTATTAGTTTCTATCAATTCTCCAGACTTTAAATCCAAATCATCTAAAAACTTTTTATTCAAATAACTAAAATCAGAAGCCGTTAATATAGATTCCAAATTATCAACTCTATAGGAAACCGTTCCACTAACATCTGTTTTTATTTCCTCAGCACCAGATGTAAGCTTTTTTAAATACTCAGTTTTTTGATTAATTAAATCCTTCAAATAAGACCCAGCAGGACTAAGTTCACCAACAATAGTTGATATTTTATATGTATAATCATCTATTTCTTTTTTATAATTCTCTATTTCTTCAAGATTATTAGTATTATAAATTTTCTCCTCAAGAGCCTTAATCTTATTTTTCAAAACATCAATGTCTGTATTATAAATCAATTTTTCACTTTTTTGTGCCTCAGAAATCTTCTTATCCAATTCAGAAATTTCAGCTTTTATTGTATCTTCTCCATTAACATAGTATCTAAAAACAGCCTCACCAGCAGCAGCTCTCTTTCCTTCAGAAATAGTCTTTTCCATTCCATTCATATAATTTTTTCCTTGAAGAACTTTTTCATTTCTTATAACATATGCATCAACTGTTTCAGACACATTTAAAGTTCCATTCTCAACAACAAAAGTATCTGTTGGGCTCATAATCAACCTTGCAGTATTATAAATCAAATAAATAATCAAAATTATAACAATCAAAACCAAAAAAATTTTACCTACAACATTTTTGGGAGATTTCTTTTGTTCATCCAATAAAAATCATTCCTTTCAAATAATTTTTAACTCTTAAAATCATTAATAATTATTTCAAGATTTTTTTCTCTATCATCAAGACCGTCAATCCAAACAATTGACTTGTTTTTTCTAAACCAAGTAAGCTGTCTTTTCGCATATCTTCTAGTTTCCTGTTTAATCTTTTGAATCATCTCATCCATAGTCAATTTTTTATCAAAATATTCAACAACCTCTTTATATCCAAGTCCCTGCATCGCAGTTGGAAACTTATCATATTTTTTTACAATATCCTTAACCTCATCAACAAGCCCTTGTTCAATCATCAAATCAACTCTTTTATTAATTCTATCATACAATTTCTCTCTATCCATACCAATAGCAAAAATTCTATAATCATACTTAACGCCATTTTTTCTAGATTCTCTTTCCAACTCAGTCTTAGTTTTACCAGTAGCCCTATACAATTCCAAAACCCTAGTAATTCTTTTCTTATCATTTCTACTAATCTTCAAAACAGCATCCGGATCAATTTTCATAGCCATCTCATACAATCTTTCCAATCCATCCTCAGAATCAGCCACAGCCATCAACTCATCCCTATACCCTTGATCAAACTCAATTTCAGGATAATCAATTCCATAAACAAGAGAATCAACATACAACCCAGTACCACCACACAAAATAGGAACCTTCCCCCTATCCAAAACAAACCTAATCTTCTCCTCAGCATCCCTCTTAAAATCAGCCACAGAATACCTCACATCAGGAGAAACAAAATCAATCAAATAATGAGGAACACCATCCATCTCCTCAGCAGAAGGCTTCGCAGTTCCAATAGACATATTCCTATAAATCTGCATAGAATCACACGAAATAACCTCACCATCAATTCTCTTAGCAAGTTCAACTGTCAAAGCCGTTTTACCAGAAGCAGTCGGACCAACAATCACAATAACTCTATCCATAAAAAAACCCTTCTAAAAAATTAATAAAAACAAACTAACACAACAAGATGCATCACATCATATCTCTCACACACTGCAAAGCACTGATTTTGGAAAAGATTATGTATATTGCAAGGCAAAAGTGATTTGAAAAGCAAGGGAGCGTATACAGATACGTGACCGCATTTCAAATTACTTTTAACACAGCAAGATGAGCCCTATCCTCTCCTCTCATTCACTGCACAGCACTGTATTTGAGAAAAGTTTGCACATATCACAAGGCAAAATGATTTTTGAAAGACCGGAGCGTACATAAAGTACGTGAGGATTTTCAAAATCATTTTAACACAGCAAGATGCATGATATTTTTCAAAATCCTATTTGCGAGAGAATTTGCGCTCTATGTCGTATTTACTCATCTTAATCGCAGTCGGTCTACCATGAGGACAAGTAAACGGATTAGGCAAAGCAAGCAACCTCTCCATAAGCTTATCGACCTCCTGCTCATTAAGCTTCATATTAGCCTTAACAGCAGACTTACACGCAATAGTAGCAATAAACCTATCCTCAATATCCTGACGACTAGTTCTAGAAAAATTATCAACCTCATCAAGCAAATCAAGAAACAACTGCTTAGTATTCATATCCATACAAATATTAGGAACACCAGTCAACTTAATAGTATTCTCACCAAAAGCCTCCAAAGTAAAGCCAGCCTTCTCAAACATCTCCAAATTCTCCTTAATAGTATCAGCCTCCTTATGAGACAAACTAATTATATCAGGCAAAAGCATCAACTGAGAATCCTTATCAGTAGAACTATAATAATTCTTTTTAACCTTCTCATACATAATTCTCTCATGAGCCGCATGTTGATCAATAATATACATTTCATCACCAATCTCAACAATAATATAAGTAGAAAAAGCAATACCAATAAACTTATAATTTTTGCCAGCCATATTTTTAAATTCCTCAATTTGTTCAGAATTCTCCTCAGAAATAGTTGTCTGAGGACTTTCAAATTCACTTGAATCATTTCTAACAGTATTTTTTATTTCATCAAAAAACTTTTGTTGATTTTCAGATAACCCCTTAGTATTTACTTCTTCAGAATCAGTATCAACTTTATTACCAAAAACTCTAGAATACATATCATTAAACTTATCCATATTTTGGGGTTCATTTGTTTTCAAAGGATTATCAATCTTGCTATTTTTTATAGCATCCTCCAATATTTTATCAGACGCTCTTTTTTGAATAAGCTCAGCAGTTTTTCCCTCAACTGTTTCCTCAGAAGGTGTCTTATCCTCTGACTCATCCATAATTGGTGAATACACTGGTGCAGCTGATTCAGAAACGCCTATATCTTTTAATCCTTTTCTAAACTTATATATATCCGCTAAAAGATTTTCTTTTTCTTGTGGTTCTTCCTCTACATATTTATTCTTTTTAAAAAGAGAAGAAAAAACTCCACCTTTTACTTTTTCATCATCTTTAATAACTTTTTCAACCTCATCAGCTTCTTTTTGTAAATCTTCTTGAACTGTCTGAACAGGAGTTGGAGCAATTTCTTGAGCAACCTCCTGATTTATTTCTTGATGAAAAATATCAGATTTTATTTCATCCTCATTCTTTTTTGCTACATCCTCAATCAATTCTTTTTTTGATAGTGCTTCCTTTATTGCATAATATACAGCTTTAAAAACTTTATTTTCCTCTTCGAACCTAACTTCCAATTTAGCAGGATGCACATTTACATCAACCAAAGCTGGATCAATTTCTATATTTAAAACTAAAAATCCATATTTATTAATTGGAATCATTCCTTTAAAAGCTTGTTCAGCTGCAGCAATTAAAGTTTTATCTTTTATAAAACGTCCATTAACAAAATACAATTGATTTGAACGATTTGACCTAGCAATTTCAGGTTTTCCAACCACACCAGACACCTTAATTCCTTCATATTCATAGTCTGTTTTAATTATTGCTTTTGCAATATCTTTTCCATATATACTATAAATTACACTTGTTTCATCATCATTACCTGATGTTTGAATTACAGTCTTACCTGTATTTATCAACTTAAATGCAATATTTTTATTAACTAAAGCTAATCTTGTAATTGCATCTTCAATATATCCTGATTCTGTATAATCTTTTTTTAGGAATTTATATCTAACTGGAGTATTATAAAATAAATTTTTAACTGTAATTGTTGTTCCAACAGGAGCTCCTATTTCCCCTTGTTCTAGAACTTTACCACCTTCTACAACGATTCTATGTCCAACATCAGAATCCTTAGTTCTTGAAATCATTTCAACATTCGCAATAGCTGCAATACTTGCCAAAGCCTCACCTCTGAATCCCATTGATGTAACTTTAGTAATATCCTCAGCAACTCTTATTTTACTTGTTGCATGTCTTTCAAAAGCAATTTCCATATCATCCTCTGCGATTCCTTTACCATTATCAGAAATTCTTATGAAAGAAATTCCTCCATTTTTTATTTCTACAGTAATTTTTGTAGCACCAGCATCTATTGAATTTTCAACCATTTCTTTTACAACAGAAGCAGGTCTTTCTATAACCTCACCTGCTGCAATTTTATTAATTGTTAAATCATCTAATAATACAATATTTCCCATTTCTTCATCCTCCAAATAATACGATTCCCATTACTAGTTCGTATTATATCACTAATTTACTTATTTTGTATACAGGTTTTAATCTTTTTTTGAGTAACACTTTTTTGAAAAAAACATAGTATATAACATACTAAGGATTTAGAAAAGAGCTAAAGCTCCTTGATACTTACAAAGGGGGGAAACAATATGCCAGAGAACAGAGGTTGTGGTTGTGGATTTGGAGATGACTGCTTATGGATAATTCTTCTTTTAATAATAATCTGTTGTTGTTGCGGTGGTAACAGAAACTGCGGTTGCTAATCCAAACTAAAAAAACTAATATAAGTTCAATTTATTCATAGTTACTTCAATATAGAACAAAAGCGGACATTAATAACATTTACACTTATTATATTTTTTAAATCCGTATCCTTGTTCGTGCACAAAATTTGCAAAATAAATTTCTGTGTATTGTTATTTTTATATAATAAGAAATTCAAAAAACTATTCTATTATATAAAATAATTTATATTGAAAAAGCCTTCATCAGCAACGATGAAGGCTTAACACTATAAGTACTATATATTCTTATTAACTTTTAAATCATAATTCTTAAAATTACTACCTCCTAATCTTTTAAGAATATATAGTGCTATTTTTAATATCCCATATCAGCAGGCATTCCGGCACTTTCACTATGACCGCCGCATCCACAAGATTTTTCTTTTTTATTAACAACACATGATTCTGTAGTTAAAATCATTGAAGAAATACTTTCGGCATTTTGAAGTGCAGATCTTGTAACTTTAGTTGGATCAACTATTCCTGATTTTTTCATATCTACATATTCTTCATTTTTAGCATCAAATCCAATTCCAAGCTTACTTGATTTTACCTTATCTAATATAATTGCTCCTTCTAATCCAGCATTAGCAGCTATTTGTCTTACTGGTTCTTCCAATGCACTTAAAATTATTTTAACACCAATTTTTTCATCATCTTTAACTTCATCTAAAAGTTCTTCAACTTTTGGAATTATATTGATATATGCTGTTCCACCACCTGAAACAATACCTTCTTCAACAGCTGCACGAGTAGCTGATAAAGCATCTTCAATTCTTAATTTTTTCTCTTTCATTTCAACTTCTGTAGCAGCACCAACTTCAATAACAGCAACACCACCAGCAAGTTTAGCAAGTCTTTCTTGTAATTTTTCTTTATCATACTCACTTGAAGTTTCATTTATGTTAGCTTTGATTTGTTTAATTCTAGCTTGTAATTCTTCTTTATTTCCTTCTCCACCAACAATAATTGTACTATCTTTTTGAACCTTAATTTGTTTTGCTCTACCTAAGTTTTCAATAGTAGTATCTTTTAAATCTAATCCTAAATCATCAGTAATAACAGTTGCACCTGTTAATATTGCAATATCTTGTAACATTGCTTTTCTTGAATCGCCAAAGCTTGGAGCTTTTACGGCAACAACATTTAAAACACCTCTTAATTTATTTAAGATTAATGTTGATAAAGCTTCACCTTCAATATCATCAGCAACAATTAATAATTTACCAGATTGCTGCATCAAAGCTTCTAGTAAAGGTAAAATTTCTTGAATACTGCTAATCTTTTTATCTGTTAACAATATATATGGATTATCCATTACAACTTCCATCTTTTCAGTATCTGTTACCATGTATGGAGAAATATATCCTTTGTCAAATTGCATTCCTTCAACAACTTTTACATCAGTATTTGATGTTTTAGATTCTTCAATAGTAATTACACCATCTTTAGAAACCTTTTCCATTGCATCTGCAATTAGGCTACCGATTTCTTCATCATTAGCTGAAATGCTTGCAACTCTTGCAATATCTTCTTTACCATTTACATCTGATGAAATCTTTTTCAATTCTTCAACAGCCTTATTTGTTGCTTTATCCATACCTCTCTTAATTGCCATTGTATCTCCACCAGCTGCAATATTTCTAATTCCTTCTTTAATCATTTTTTGAGCAAGAACTGTAGCTGTTGTTGTTCCATCACCAGCAACATCATTAGTTTTTATAGATACTTCTTTAACTAATCCAGCTCCCATATTCTCATAAGGATCTTCTAATTCAATTTCCTTTGCAATAGTAACACCATCATTTGTAATAAGAGGTGCACCAAAATTTTTATCTAATACAACATTTCTTCCTTTTGGACCTAATGTAACTTTAACAGTATCTGCTAATTTATTAACACCATCCAATAATGCTTTTCTAGCATCTTCACCATATTTAATATCTTTTGCCATTTAAAATCATCTTCCTTTCTTATTCTACGATAGCCAAAATATCAGATTGGCTAACAATTAAATATTCTTCATTTTCGTACTTAACCTCTGTTCCTGCATATTTATTTAATATAACTTTATCCCCTTTTTTTACATACATTTCTTCTTTTTGACCATCTACAATTTTTCCAGGTCCTACTTCAATAACCTCAGCTATTTGTGGTTTTTCTTTGCTTGCAGTAAGGATAATTCCACTTTTAGTTGTTTCTTCTTTTTCCTTCATTTTAATTAAAACTTTGTCTGTTAATGGTTTTATCATTTTTACTACCTCCTTCAAAATTAGCACTCTTTATTTGAGCCTGCTAATAATTTATACCTTTTTCTACAAATTGTCAATACTATTTATATGATTTAATAAAAAAAATATGCTTTTAATTGCACACTTAAAACTTTAAAATATTCTAAAATCACATCTTTGTTCACTACTTTTATACAAAAAAAAGTCAAGTTAAAAACTAACTCGACTCTTTTTTTTACTAACTCTCTAATTCTGAATTCTCTACCTCTGAATTATTTGTTTTATTATCATCAGCTAAATAATAATCCATAATATAATAAGCATCATTTTTCTTAAGCAATAAAAACTCTAAATTATCAACTTCATCAACCTTTTTTTCTGGCACAACAGTCCTAATTTTAGCAGTCATTTTAGCTAAATATTTACTTGTACTTTGTATATCAGAATGATTCACTAAAGTTAATTGAACATTAAAAGAATTAATTGCTTGTATAGTCGCATTTTCCTCTGCTTTCAATTCATATTGCATTTCTAACAAATTATCATACCCAGATGGATTAGATAAAATTTCAACATATTTCTCATCAAAATTACTACCATCTTTTTCACACTGTTTATAAATATAATTTGCAACTAAATCCATAATAGAAGCAACAGTAGCACCATCATGCTCATTAAATGCTCCAATAAAAGTATCTAATATATCCCCTGCTTTGGTACTTCCAATCTGAACAACATCACTTCCATAATCTATTTCTATTAAATTCGCATTTTCAATTTTATCCTGTTTTGCTTTCTCTTTATATCCGCCATACAAAAAGTAAGCAACCACAATTAATGCAATAAGAAAAATTACTAATAAAATATTAGTAAAACTTTTTTTCTTTCTCCTTCTCATAATCAAATTGCTTGGTTTTCCTCCTTATTTTCAATATCATTTTGAGTAACATTCATATTTTGAACTTCCTCAAGCACAATTTGCTCATTTTCATCTAATTTATAACGTGGAAGTTCTGGTAAATCATCTAATGACTTAATACCAAACGATTTTAGAAAATTTTCTGTAGTTCTATACATTGTTGGTCGGCCAGGTGCATCAAGTTTTCCAGCACTTTCAATTAAGTTATATTCTGTTAATCTATACAAAGTACCATCTGAATTAACACCTCTTATTGCCTCTATTTCAGCACGAGTTATATTAGGATTATATGCAATTATAGATAAAGTCTCCATAGCAGGTTGAGATAAAGATGGCTTAGATCTATTATCAAAAAGTTGAACTAAATAATCATATGAACTCTTTTTAGTTGTAAGTTGATACCCATCATTAACTCTAATTACATCAATTCCTCTACTCTCATCTTTACAATCATTTATATAACTTTCAATAATAGTTTCCGCTTCTGCTGGCGTCATCTCCAAAATTTTAGCAATCTCAGAAAGCGTAACAACCCTACCTGCAGCAAAAAGTATTGATTCTATTATTGATTTTGCATTCTCAATTTTCATAGTCAAACCTTCCTTAATAATTTATAACTATACTTAATTATCACACGAAAAAAAATCAATGTCAAGAAAAATAAAGAATACATTTTAAACAAAATTTGTAAAAAGTATTGATTTTATAGGTGTTTGATGTTATAATTTACGTGTATTGTTGAAAGGAATGAAAAATATGAAAACAATGGAAAAACAATCTTTTTTACAAAAGTTAATAAATAGAATTAAAAATAGTTCACTTTATTACATGATTAATTCTCCTGACGTTGAAGTTACTTCTTCTGAAGAAATTGATACAGAAGAAAAAATTTCAAAATTAGCAGACTCAACAAACACATCAGCAGAAGAAATTTGGAGAATAGAACGTGCTTTTAATGAAAGTGAAAATTCATTATATGGTATTGAGGAGGAAATGTTAAGAATTCCTGAAGACGAAAAAGATTCTTCCAATCCCTTCAAAGTACCCAAAGATTCTTTAAAACAAACAAAAAATTCTAGATCAAAAGAAACAAAAGAAAATATAGAAAAGAAAGCTCAACCTGAAAAAGGTCGTGAAAGAGATTTTTAAAAAAAAGCAAATGTTAATAACATCTGCTTTTTTTATTGTCTCAAAACACTTCATTTCCAATATAACAATTAGCACAAAAATCTATAACTTTTTTACTTATCATCATATTTCAAAATATTTTATTCAATTTCTCCAATCAAGTCATAATCACTACTATTTACAATTTTAACTTTAACAAACTTTCCTATCAAATCATCATCATTCTTCATTCCACTAACATAAATAACTCCATCAGTATCAGGTGAATCCATATATGATCTTCCTTCATAAAATAAACCATCATCAGAAATTTTCTCAATTAAAACTTCGTATTCATTACCAATTTTCTCATTCATTTTTTCTTTAGAAATTTCATTTTGAATATTCATAATAATGTTTCTTCTTTTCTGTTTAGTTCTTGGATGAATCTGGTTCTCAAATTTTTCAGCTGGAGTCCCTTCTTCTTTTGAATATGTAAAACATCCTAATCTGTCAAACCTTAAAGTTTTAACCGCTTCTTCCAAAATCACAAAATCCTCCTCAGTTTCTCCAGGAAAACCAACAATTAAACTTGTTCTAATAATAGCATCAGGAATATTATTTCTAATCTTATTAATAACATTAACAATATCCTTACCAGTTGTCTTTCTGTTCATTCTTTTTAATATCTCATCAGAAAAATGTTGAATAGGAATATCAAAATAATTGCAAATCTTTTTTTTCTCTTTAACAACATTCAATAATTCATCAGTAATACTTTCAGGATATGCATACAAAAATCTAATCCATTTAATTTTGTCAATCTCACATAACTTTTTAAGTAATTCTGGCAATCTATATTTTCCATATAAATCAATTCCATATTTACTAGTATCTTGAGCAATTAAAATAATTTCCTCATATCCTTGTTCAGCTAATTCTTTAGCATCTTCAATTATATCTTCAAATTTTCTACTCTCAAACCTTCCTCTTATATATGGAATCGCACAATATGTACAGAAATTATCACAACCTTCAGCAATTTTTAAGTATGCCATTTTTTGACCAGTAGAAATAACCCTATTTCTATAAGACATATAATTATCAAATTCCGAATCATCATGAATTAACTCAGCAATCTTTTTCCAAAAATCCTTATATTCATCAATACTAATCCATAAATCGACCTCTGGAATAGCTTTTTTTAATTCATCTTTGTATCTTTTAACCAAACATCCCATAGCAATTAAATATTTACAATTTTTATTTTTATACTCCGCCATTTCCAAAATAGTATTAATAGCTTCTTCTTTTGCTGATTCTATAAATCCACACGTGTTTACAATAATCATTTCTGCTTCTTCTGGATTATTTACTATTTCAAACTCATGATTTTTCAATACAGACATTCCCATTTCTGTATCAATTAAATTTTTACTACAACCTAATGATATAAATCCTACTTTCATATAAACTCCTATCCATCACTATACATATGCTTTCTAGTTAGCTCTAATAAATTTAATTTAGTAAAACCTTCTATCTGCACCCTTGTTCTTTCTTTATTTAATTCTTCTAAAAAAATCTTAACCAATTTTTTCTTATGTTCCTCATCATGTAAATCAATAAAATCAATAACAATAATTCCACCAATATCTCTCAATCTAATTTGTTTCGCTATTTCAACTGCAGCTTCAGTATTTATCAAAAAAGCTGTTTCTTCCAGATTTAATTTTCCAGTAAATCTAGCAGAATTAACATCAATAGCAGTCAAAGCTTCTGTTTTATCAATAGTAATAAAACCTCCACTTTTCAGCCAAATCTTTCGATTCTGTGAAATTTCAATCTGTTTAGTCAAATTATACTTAATCATTACTTTTTCAATATCACAAATTATCTCAACATCATTTTTATCCATGCTATCCAATTTTTCAGAAATTCTATTTTTCAATTCTAATGAATTAACATATATCTTTTTTAAATCTTTATCAATTAAATCTGTTAATAATTTATCAATCATTTCATCAGCTTTAGAAATAAGTTTAGGAAAATCATTTTCATCAAAAGTATACTTAATAATCTTATTCCATTTTTCTATTAGTTTCTTTAAATCATTTTCTAATTCTTCCTCATCCTTATCAATTGCAGATGTTCTTACTATAGCTCCCATTCCCTTTGGCAATAAACTTTTAACAATATTTTTCAATCTTTCTCTTTCTTTTTTATCATCAATTTTTTGAGAAATAGTAACAAAATCTGCATTAGGTAATAAAACAATATACCTCCCAGGTAAATTAATATGTGTTGATGCTCTTGCACCTTTTTTATTATAACTATCTCTTTTTATCTCAACAATAATTGGCATTCCAATTTTCAAAACATCTGTAATTTGCTTTTTTTCTGTATTATCATCCTGCTTTTTAGTAACATCAACCTTAGGTAACACATCCTTCAAATGAATAAAAGCATTTTTATTTTCTCCAACATTTACAAATGCTGCTTGAAGTCCAGGAAGAATATTTTGAACTTTACCAATGTAAATATTTCCCTCAAGTCTTCTCTTAAATTTAGAATCTTCATATTTTTCTACTAGGACTCCATTTTCAATTAAAAGTATATTTTCAATTTCATCTTCAACATTAACAATAAGCTCTTTCATATAATCCTCTCTCAATTAAATTTATTCATTGCAATATCAATATTTTCTTTTAAAATCAAACAAACTGCATCACTTGCCTGTATAATTCCAGCTTTCAATTTTTCCTTATCTTCTTCTGGAATAGCCCCAATAACATATTCAATCAAATCACTATGATTTCTTGGTTTACCAATGCCAACTCTAACTCTAGAAAAATTACTAGCACCTAAGCATTGAACAACTGATTTCATTCCATTATGTGTTCCAGGTCCACCACTTTTTCTAATACGAATAATTCCAGGTTCTAAATCAATATCATCATAAATCACTAAAATGTTTTCCAATGGTATTTTATAAAAATCCATCACTTCTCTAACAGATTCTCCACTCAAATTCATAAATGTCTGAGGTTTTAATAAAATAACTTGTTCATTTTCAATTATACCTTTTCCAAATAATCCTTTGAATTTTTTCTTATTAACTTCTATTTCATATTTTTTAGCAATTTGATTTATCACATCAAATCCCATATTATGACGAGTATTAGCATAATCTTGTTCTGGATTTCCCAAACCTATGATTAAATACATTTTTATCCACCTCTACTATAAACTATTGTTTTATTTTACTACATTTTGAAGAAATTAACAAGTATAGCTTTTTTTTAATTTATATTATAAAATAATTTTTGTAATTTTATAAATGGAGGAATAATAATGAAACCACTAGTCAGTATAATAATACCAATGTTTAATAATGAAATATCAGTAACAGAAACCATAAAAAGCATACTTAAACAAACCTATGAAAATATTGAATTAATTTTAGTTGATGATGGTTCATTTGACAATACACCAAAAGTTGTAGAAAAATATGTAAAAAGAGATTCTAGAGTCAGTCTTTTTTTGGGTGAAGCCGAAGGAAAACACAAAGTACATCAAATAGCTATGCAACACGCAAAAGGAGATTATATTGTTTTCTTTGAACCAGGATGCTTGATGAGTTACAATCTAATCGAATATTTCGTAGAATTATTAGAACAAAAAGATTCAGACATATTCGTCTTCGACCATTTTCCTTTGTCTGAATATATTATGTACTCTCCTCATGACATTCAACAAGAATCCCCTGAAGAAAATCTACTAACTATGGATAATATTAAATATCAAGATTACATATCATCAACAGATGATCATATATCCAAAAATAGCTTAATTCTTTGGAATAAAATCATCAAGAAAAGTTGGTTAGAAAAAACATCCTACTTAAAAGATAAACAAGAACTATGTATAAGCTATCCCATGTTGCAAACACCAGCAGAAATAGCAGTATCAAATCAAATACTAATATGTGAAGTTTTATATGATGCATACTTTATACGAGTTAGCTTCAATTATCTAAGTTTAGATGTACTAGCATTTTTTGAAAAATTATTAATAAGATACAAAAAAGAGAAAAAAGAAGATGCACTATTTAACACCTCAATAAGATTTCTCAATTATCTACTATATGTAAGGAAACAATTAGATTACCCTTACTTAGAAATCTATGACAAAAAAGAACAGAGAAAAACAATGGATTTAAAATTCAATAGTATATATAAATTTTTGCTGACAAAATTTCCTGATAAAGAAGATTTGTACGCACAAATAAATCAAGATTATCGTGAAGAAGTAAAATTAATAAATTATAGAGAAGCACATCCTGAATTAAGAGCAACATTCACTACAAAATCAAATCTCTTTTCAGAATAACTATTTAACTACATTGTATCCACAAGTTCTAATCAATCTGTTCATAACTGCAAGCCCTACACCTTCAGTTGGAACACTTTCAATAAAAACAACATCAAAGTCATAACAATCTGCTTTTCTCAAAAGAGAAAATATATTTTTTGAAACTTCATTCAAATTTTTTCCCATTGACCAATATGTATAATTTTGTGTTTTAGAATAATTATCTCCCATTCCTAAAACACAAATTTTTTTATCTTCATATTTTTCGAAAAATTTTTCTCTTTTTTCTGAATTTTCAATATCCACCATTACACACTTAGTCTTAGGCGAATAATGTTTATGTTTCATTCCAGGACTTAAAACAACCTCATTCTCACCGACCTCATTTAAAACATGTTCATCCACCTTAACCTTACCAACAGATTTTATAATATCATCAGTTGTTACTGCACCAGGTCTTAGAATAACTGGAACATCATCAACAACCCTTACGACCGTTGACTCCAGCCCAATCTCTGTGTTTCCACCATCAACTAAAGCAAACACCTTATCACCTAATTCATATTCTATATCAGAAATTCTAGTTCCACTTGGTTTTCCAGACTGATTTGCACTAGGAGCAGCAATAGGTTTTCCAAAACTAGCAATAATTTCATTAGCAATATGATTATCAGGCATACGAACAGCAACAGTATCTAGCCCAGCCGTAACCTCTAATGGAATAATATCATTTTTCTTTAAAATTAACGTAAAAGGACCAGGCATAAAATCATTAATCAATTTCTCCTCAATCGGAGATACCTCTGACACACACATATCCAACATTTTTCTATCTGAAACATGCACAATAAGAGGATTATCAGAAGGTCTTCCCTTTGCAACAAAAATCTTTTTACAAGCCTCTCCATCAAAAGCATTAGCACCAATACCATAAACAGTCTCAGTAGGAAAAACAATTAATTCTTTTTTATTTAAAGCTTCATCTACATTTTCTAACTCATTTTTATTTATATTAATTTTCCAATCATAAATTCTACTCATTTCAAACTCCTCATTTGTTTATTATACTACATCTTAACTGATATAACAACTATTTTACCAATTATTACTATCATCTGTACTTTACTTTTCACAAAAATATATTCCCGAATTTTGACAATATTCTTGGCAAAAACATTTAAAAGGTATATAATAGACAACATAGTAATCTTAAGACAAGGGGGGATTATCTATGAAACTAAACAAAATTTTAGAAGGTCTTGAAGTAAAAGAAACTGTTAACAATCTAAATTTAGATATAACAAACATACATTCAGACTCAAGAAAAATCAAAGAAGGCGGACTATTTATTGCAATAAAAGGTTATTTGCAAAATGGTATTGATTATTTAGACTCTGCAATTTCAAATGGTGCAGTTGCTGCAATAATCGAAAATGATGTAGACATATCAAAACTACCACAAACAATTACCTATATAAAAGCTGGCGACACAAGAAAAGCACTAGCAATAACAAATTGTAATTTATACGATAACCCATCAAAAAAATTTAAACTAATAGGAGTCACAGGAACAAAAGGAAAAACAACAACAACATTTATGATTAAATCACTTTTAGAAGAACATGGACTAAAAGTAGGACTAATAGGAAGTATTGCCATATACATAGGAAAAGAAAAACTAGAAGATACAGACAGAACAACACCAGAAAGTGATGAAATTCAAGAATATTTTGCAAAAATGGCAGAAGCAAACGTAGATGTAGTAATAATAGAAGTATCATCACAAGCAATGAAACTTCACAGAGTAGACGGATGTGACTTTGATATAGGCGTATTCACAAACCTTACAGAAGACCACATTAGCAAAAACGAACACGCAAACATGGAAGAATATTTTAACTGTAAATGTATGCTATTTGATAAATGCCCTATCGGCTTTATAAATGCAGATGACAAAACAGTAATTACAATAAAAGAAAAAAACAAAACTTGTACATTCAAAACATTTGGAATTGATAATCCAGCAGACATAAGAGCTGAGGAAGAAACACTAAAAATCACACCATCATGCATAGACTTTGTAGCAGACCTAGATGGAAAACGTGAACAATTTGAAGTATCAATTCCAGGAAGATTTAGTGTATACAATTCATTAGGAGCAATAAGCGTAGCACATGAATTTGGAGTAACCCCAGACGAAATGCGAAAAGCCCTAAAAGACTTAAAAGTATTAGGAAGAAATGAATTAGTTCCAAATAAATTAGGACTAACAATACTAATAGATTACGCACACACACCATCAAGTCTAGAAAGCATACTAGAATCAGTAAAAGCATACGCAAAAGGCAAAATAATATGTGCATGGGGTGTCGGCGGAGACAGAGACAGCAAAAAACGTCCAATAATGGGAGAAATATCTGGAAGACTAGCAGATTACACAATACTAATGTCAGACCAAGTAAGAACAGAAGACCCATTAAAAATATTACAAGACATAGAAGTCGGAGTAAAAAAATCAGGAGGCAAATACACAATAATCGTAGACAGAACAGAAGGAATCAAGCACGCACTAGAAGTAGCAACACCAGAAGACATCATAGTAATACCAGGACTAGGACATGACCTATACCTAGAAAGAAACCATGTAAAATACCCATATGACGAAAGAAAAGTAATTGCAAAACTAGTAGACGAAATCATAGAAGAAAGAAAAAAATCAAAATAATGAAATAGGAAAGTCATATAGACTTTCCTATTTCATTATTTCAGGATAAATTTCAATACATCAAGATGCCCAGAATATCCTTTTCTACCTATCCAAAGGCTCTGTAATTATTTTTCAACACTAATGTCAGTGGTGACGTTTGAAAACTGACACTTATGTCACTTTTCTGCGTTACCACTGACAGGTAAGGCTCTCAATAAAAAATCTAGTTGGCAATAAGAACGTCCTCCTTATCATCAATGAGATATTTTTTTCTGTCAAAGGTGACGGTGAAGTTTGACATCTTCGCTGTCAAACTTTCTCCGTCACCATTTGACACTTTTGCAATTAGTTTTTTATGTTGGCAGGTTGGAAAAGAATTAAATTTTAGCAAGGCAAAAGGTATGTTTAACCCACAGACGTATATTGATACGTCGAGGACTTAAACATACCTTTTAACACAAATAAAATTCTAATTATTTTTCAACGCTAAGATTTTGATTAGAATATTAATATCACAAGGCAAAAGTGGAGAAAATTCCGGAGGCGTACAAAAGTACGTCGAGGAAAGTTTCTCCACTTTTAACGCAGTAAGATATCATTCTAATCAAAATTACTGTTGCCAGAAAGCTCTGTAAGCCCCCCACGCCATCCAAACATCCAACTTACTAGTAACCTCATAAGGAGCATGCATAGAAAGCACAGGCACACCACAATCAATAACATCAGCACCCTTATTAGCCAAAATATACGCAATAGTGCCACCGCCACCGACATCAACCTTACCAAGCTCAGCAACCTGATACAAAATACCATTAGACTCAAAAACATTTCTAACCCAAGCAACAAACTCAGCATTAGCATCAGAAGCGCCAGATTTACCCCTAGCACCAGTATACTTATTCAAACTAATACCCTTACCCAAGAAGCCAGCATTAGCCCTATCAGAAACTGAAGCATATAAAGGATCAAAACCAGCATCAACATCTGAAGACAACATCTTTGAAAAACAGAAAATCCTATCCAACAAATTAGGTCTATTAATACCAAGCTTATTCAATATCTCTGAAATAAAGAAATCAAACATATGAGATTCCATACCAGTATTTCCCATACTACCAATCTCCTCTTTATCAGACAATATACAAACAGCAGTAGTTTTAACACTATTCAATCTCATCATAGCATCCAAAGAAGTAAACGCACATACCTTATCATCCTGACCATATGCAGCAACCATACTCTCATCAAAACCTAGGCTTCTAGCCTTAAATTGAGGCACCAATTCCAATTCAGAACTTGTAAAATCAACCTCAGTAATTCCATATTTTTGATTCAAAATATTAAGAATATTCAATTTAACTTGTTCAGAGCACTCTTTCTCATCATAAGGAATACTTCCTATCAATAAATTTAGATTCTCCCCTGCTACACCATCCTTTAATTTTTTCTCCATTTGAGCCTGAGCCAAATGTGGTAATAAATCAGTTATTGTAAAAATAGGATCATTTTCATCCTCACCAATATTTACTTCAAACTTTTCTCCATTAGGCTTAACAATTACCCCATGAAGACTTAAAGGAATTGTAGTCCATTGATATTTTTTAATTCCACCATAATAATGAGTCTTAAAATAAGCTAAACCACCTTCTTCAACTAAAGGATTTGGTTTCAAATCCAATCTAGGAGAATCAACATGTGAACCAATAATATTCATTCCATTCTCAATTGAATTCTCTCCTATAATAGCTAAATACATACTCTTTTCTCTATTAACGAAATAAATTTTGTCACCTGGTTTCAAAGAATTAAATTCAATTATATCTTTAAAACCATGTTCATCTGCAAGTTTTCTTGCATTTTTAATAAACTCTCTTTCAGTTTTAGAGACATTTAAAAAATCCATATATCTTTTTGAAACAGCAAAAACTTCACTTTTTTGTCCATCATTTAAGCATTTCCATCCAGATTCTTTTTGATTAAATAATTTTTCTTTTAAATTCTCTCCCATAATATCCTCCTTTGTAAAACTGTTTTCAGTATATCATATTAAGATTTATTTTTCTATCAATAATAAATATTATTCAAAAATTTTCTCTTGCCCAGTAAAATAAATATTGTTGCGCTATTCCCTCAATATCACCAAACAACTCATATGCCACATCCCTTATCTGCTTTTTATTAACCTTAGTCTCATCATCATTATGTATATATAGTATATTCATAACTCGTCTAACCCATACATCAACAGGAAAAGAATCAAACCTTCTCAAAGCAAATAAAGAAATGCAATCAGCAACCTTTTCGCCGACACCATCAAGTCTCAACAATTCTTCTCTTATTTTATTTGTATCATCCAACTTTTTCAAGACCTCTAAATCAACATCATTTTTCAAAATCATTTGAGTAGTATTATAAATTCTCTTGTCTCTAAAGCCTGTACCAAGGTCCCTCAAATCAGAAACAGACAATTGTGCCAATTCCTCAACAGTAGGAAACAAATAATAATCAACACCATTCCAAGAAACCATTTTTCCAACCTTTTTAGAAATACGATTAATAATCCCCTTTATTCTCGGAATATTATTATTAGCAGAAATAATAAAAGAAATAATCATCTCCCACAAATCCTGTTTCAAAATCCTAATACCATAACCAAACTCAATACTCTTTTTCATATTAGAATCAATATTTTTTAATCTATCCTTAAACAAATCATAATCAGTCCCCAAATCGAAATAATCATACACAATAGAATTAATATCACCATCAAGCACACCCTCAAAAACAAAAGAATCACCCGATTTAGAAACTCTCATAACACCAGCCTTAATAACACCAATATATGAACCATCAGGCTGAATATCCCATCTAAAACATTGACCACAATCAAAAATATGAGACAACTCAAAACTATCAATATTACTCAAGACCAATTTTTGTTGCTTCATAACATCATCTCCCACATAAAACTATGTAAAACATTATACACCAAAAAACAAAAAAATCCCATACACCAAACCATCAATATCACATTATCCATATTTTCATACATGCCAGTGGGACGTTTTTCTTGACACACGCCTCAAACCCAGTCATTGTTTCAACTTGTCAAGGGGACGTTCTTTTTGACAACCAAAGAATTTTTGACACTTTTGTAATTAGTTTCTTGACAGTATTTGCTTTCTTAGGGAGCACACTGTACTCCTCTACACTATTTTTAGTTGTCAAGAAAAACGTCCCCTTGACAACCGTCTCTCATGTCATCAGGTTGGAAAAGAATTAAATTTTAGCAAGGCAGCAATATTCAAAAAGGCAAGGGAGCGTATATAGATACGTGACCGCGTTTTTGAATATTGATAACACAGCTAAAATTGTAATTATTTTTCAACGCCATCAACGTGAATTAAGAGCCCTAAACCCCAACCCATACACCTCCCTCGCATTAGCCACAACCAAAAAAGCCCCCTCATCAACCGAATAAACACACTCCCTAAGCGCAGGAATCTCAGACCTATTCACAACCGACATCAAAACAAACATATCCCTTTTCAAAAACGTACCCCTACCATAAAACTCAGTAACACCACAACGAAGTTTAGAATGAAGAACCCCAACAATCTCATCATTTTTATCAGAAACAATAAACACCAACTTAGAAAAATTAATACCCTCAAAAATAATATCAATCATAACCCCATCAAGAAAAATCGCAATAGCAGAATACAAACCAATTTCAACCTCTCTGAAAAAAATAACATTCAAAATAACAACACAAATATCAATAGAATTCAACAGCCTACTCGAAGAAATCCTAGCACCATACGACTTAGCAATCTGAACAATCAAATCAGTACCACCAGTTGAAGTATATGCCTTAAAAATCAACCCAGTACCAATACCAACCAAAATACCACCATAAATAGAAGACAACAACCTATCATCAGTAACAAACGCAAAATTTTCAAAAAAATCAATAAAAAAAGACAAAGAAACCGTACCCAAAATAGCTTTAATCAAAAACTCCTTTCCAAGTCTCATAACCGCCCAAATAAAAAATGGAATATTTAGAACAATAACCGTAAAACCAACATTCCAATTAAAAAAATAATAAAATATAGTAGCAATACCCGCAAAGCCACCCGAAGAAAGCTTATTTGGAAGAAGAAAACTTCCCATTCCCAAGCCAGCAATAGCCGTTCCAATTAAAGTTAATATAATTTCCTTAAAAAATTTATTCATACTATTTCCACCACAAAAAAATTACCTATACACATAGTATAAGTAATTTTTTCCAATCTATACACATTCTTCGTCATCAAGAAAATCTTTATAAACCTTAACAACCTTAATAACAATCTTTCCCCTTTTTATTTTTTTGTTCTGTCTAACTTTTGCATCAAGGTCATATACATCTTTAAGTTTTTTTATATTCTCTTTTTTAAATCCTACAATATTATTAACATCTACTGGATTAGTCCAAATTTCAACTTCCTTTACTTTAACATTATATGACTTAATCTTATCTATTATCTTATCATAATTAATTGATGACTCAACAAGCTGTCTAAAAGTTTCATGATAAGGACCTGCAACAACTTCACTATTTTCATTTTTTGAAATATCTGAAATAGTATCAGTAGATTGAAGACCTATTCTAATAACATTAATCTTCTTTTTTTCAAAGAAATAATATAATTGCTTGACTCTTTCCACAGCTTGATCCACAGAAAGAGGCATATATGTACCATTTTCAAATTCCTGCTCCAATTCAGTTCCTTTTAAAACTAACACTGGATAAATTCTCATAATCTTTGGTTTTAACTTAGCTAATTCTTTAGCAGTACGAACCTCATCCAAAACAGTACTTTCAGGAAGTCCTACCATCATTTGATGTCCCAAAGTAAAACCATTCCATCTAATTAATTTTGATGCTCTTTTTACATCATCAAAAGTATGATTTCTTTTACATCTATTTAAAATATAATCATTTGTAGATTGAACACCCAATTCTATTGTTTTAACACCATATTTCTTTAATAACTTTAGTCTTTCCTTGTCAATATAATCAGGTCTTGTAGAAACACGAATAGCATCAACCTTTTTTTCCTTAATAAATTCATTAGCAACCTTCAATAATGCTTCTTGTTTATCCATTTCAATTCCCGTAAAACTTCCTCCAAAAAAAGCAATCTCAGTATACCTATTCTTATCTTTAAAACTATCCAAATAATATTCTACAGTCTCTCTAACATCTTCAGGTGTTACCTCTTTAATTTGACCACTAATAATTTTTTGATTACAAAAAGTACAATTATTAGGGCAACCTAAATGAGGAACGAAAATTGGAATAATGTACTGTTTTTTCATAGTAACTCCTTTACAAACTTTGAAGTGCAGTCCTAGCAGCCTCCATTTCAGCATGTTTCTTATTTTTCCCTTTACCAGTAGCTAAAACCTTTCCATCACAACTAACTTCAACAACAAAAGTTTTATTATGATCAGGACCTTCTTCCTTTATTACACAATATTGAATTTTAACTTCCCCATTTGCCTGAAGTTTTTCTTGTAGAACTGTTTTATAATCCTTCATTCCAACATGTTTGCTCGCAATTTCAACAGTTTCAGACAAATTATCTAAAATAAATTTTTTAGCATGTTCTAAATCACTATCTAAAAAAATACCTGCAATGACTGCCTCAACACTATCCGCCATAAGAGCTTTTTTACTATTTT
>ERZ824488.662-NODE-662-length-43666-cov-8.329389_pt1 | contig 43666 bp, 46 predicted proteins | sample MGYA00519936_ERZ824488 | MGnify/ENA primary metagenome ERZ824488 (study PRJEB31778, sample SAMEA3449153) | human gut metagenome | biome: human gut; feature: human-associated habitat; material: faeces | place: United Kingdom | collected 2010/2012 ... | reverse complement strand
ATGTCTTGTGTTATACTCTTGCTCATGAGGGATATGGTCTCCTTTCGTAAAGTTGGTGTGGTAACTTAACTTTAACTCATGAGACCCTATCTCTCTTTTGTGTTTGTCCAAGATGTATTGTAGTCCTACAGATTCGTTCGGCGCAGCCTGAAAAAAACGCTTGACAACAGGGGAAAAATCCGTATAATCATAAACGATTCTTTGGAAACCTATGCCGAAGACAGCGGGTGAGGGCCTGTCCCTCATAAGAAGCGTAAGCAGCGCCCGCCGAGGTGTAAGGCGGGAGAAATCCCCTGCGACATGTTCGCCCTTGCGCCTGCAAGGGTTTTCTTTTTGGAATCGACCATTTCAAAAAGGAGGTGCAACTCAAATGAGCAAGAATCTCGAGATCAAAAAGCAAGTCGTCAGCGACATCGTGAAGAAGTTTCAGGATGCCCAGAGCGTCATCGTGGTCAGCTTCAGCGGCCTGTCCGTGGAAGACGTTACCGCCCTGCGCGCTCAGTTCCGTCAGAACAACGTGGAATACTGCGTTCTGAAGAACACGCTGGTTCGCCGTGCCCTGCACGAGCTGAACATCGAAGGTCTGGACGATGTGCTCAACGGCCCCTCTGCTTTTGCCTTTGGCATGAGCGACCCCGTGAGCCCCGCCAAGATTGTCAGCGACTTCATCGACAAGAAGAAGACCGATGCGATTCAGATCAAGGCTGGTCTGATGGGCACCGAGATCCTGAGCGACGCGCAGATCAAGGAACTGGCGACCGTTCCCAGCCGCGAAGTCCTGCTGGCCCGCCTGCTTGGCAGCCTGCAGAGCAGCATCGCTGGTTTCGTTCGTGTTCTGGATGCTATCGCCAAGAAGAACAGCGAAGACACCGCTGCCGCCCCCGAAGCCTAAGTGCTGAGCGCGCCGCATGACGCGCCCCCAAAAACATGATTATGAATGGAGGTTATCCGTAATGACTCACGAGGAATTTATTGCTGAGATCGAGAAAATGACTGTTCTCGAGCTGAACGATCTGGTGAAGGCCCTGGAAGAAAAGTTTGGCGTTTCCGCCGCCGCCGCTGTTGTGGCTGTGCCCGGCGCTGCTGCTGGCGCTGCTGCCGCTGAAGAAGAAAAGACCGAGTTCGACGCCATCCTGAAGGACGCTGGCTCCGAGAAGATCAAGGTCATCAAGGTTGTCCGCGAGCTGACCGGCCTGGGCCTGAAGGAAGCCAAGGACTTCGTGGAATCCGCCCCCAAGACCATCAAGGAAGGCGCTTCCAAGGAAGAATGCGAAAAGATCAAGGAAAAGCTGGCCGAAGTCGGCGCTACTGTCGAAATCAAGTAATTGCTTTTTCCAAGAGCATTCCGCTCCCCCGCCTCGCGCGGGGGAGTTTTTCATTTCCAAAAATATCGGGCGGAATCCAGGGTCAGTCCCGAATTTTCCGCCCGATATTTTTATCTTGCCGCCACTGGGGCGCGGGGCCGTCATCGCCCCAATACTCGTCCAGTTGGGTGATCTTCCCGTCCGTCAGACGAGCAAAGGCCACTGCATGGAAAGACAACGCACGATCCGCCGAATAAACATGGACGACCGCCGCGATTCCTCCCGGGATCGGCTCCACCCGCTGAATTTCGCCCTCCCACTGGCCGGGATATTCGCAGTTTGCCCGGACAAATTCCGCGGCGGTAAAGCTTTCATTGGTGCAGTGCCAGTTGACGATGGCGTTCGGGGCCAGAAAGGTTTCCATGGCCTGTGCGTCCTGCCGGAGCACCGCGTCCCAGTAGGCTTGGAGATCAAAATTTTCCATCTGCTTTTCCCTTCATCAAAAAATCGACCGCGACGAGCGCGGTCGATTCGTATTTTCATGGCATTACGCCATCTTGTTGCCACAGTTGGGGCAGAATTTGCTGCCTGCTTCGACCTTGCCGCCGCAGTTGGGGCAGAAGCCGCCAGCGGGCTTTTCTTCCTGCTTGGCGCCGCAGGAAGAGCAGAACTTACTGCCCGCCGCGATGGGCTGGCCGCAAGCCGTGCAGGCCACCGTCGCAGCCGCAGGAGCCGCGGGGGCGGCAGGAACCTGCTGCTGAGCGCCGCCGAAAGCCTGCGTGAACATCTGGCCCATGCCCATGCCCGCGCCCATACCTATGCCCACACCGGCCATGCCGTTAGGGTTGTTGGCCGCGTCCCGCATAGCCTCGGCCGCCTGGAACTGGGCATACTTGCCCATATCGCCCAGCACGCCCATGGAGGTGCGCTTATCCATGGCCTTTTCCACTTCTTCGGGCAGGCTCACGTTTTCAATGACAAAATTGGTCAGGGTCAGACCCAGCGCTTCCACCTTGGTATTCAGCGCGTTCATGCAGTACTGGCTCAGGCCGCTGTAGTTGGCGGCGATATCCAGCGCGGGGATCTTGCTCTGGGCGATGGCGTCGCTCAGGCCGCTGACCACCATGCTCTTCAGCTGGCCCTCCACGCCTTCCACGGTGAACAGGCTGCTGGTGCCGAAGCACTCCTTCATGAAGGTTTCGGGTTCCTTCACGCGGAAGGCGAAGGAGCCGAAGGCCCGGATGCGGATCATGCCGAAATCGGTGTCCCGCATCATGACCGGGTTGGCGGTGCCCCACTTCCGGTCGAGGAACTGCTTGGTGTTGATGAAGTACACATCGCTCTTGAAGGGAGAATTGAAGCCGAACTTCCACGCCTTGAGCTTGGTCAGGATGGGCATGTTCTGAGTGCTCAACTCATAACGGCCGGGCTGGAACACGTCGGCCAGCTTGCCCTCGTTGACGAAGATCGCCGCCTGGCTTTCCCGCACGGTGAGCTGGGCGCCCATCATGATCTCCTTGCCGTTCATGTCATATTTGTACACCATGGTATTCTGGCTGTCGTCCGTCCACTCGATCACGTCGATCAGCTGGCTGGTCACCAAATCCTTAAAAATCCCCATATTGTTCTCCTTACTGCCGCCGCAGGCGGACGGCTTTTTTATTTCAGATTTTCAGCGGCGAAGGTCGACAGGCCCGGCACCAGCCGCACCTCGGCAACCTGCATATGCAGCCCCAGATAGTGGTCGATCTGCTGGGCGGTCTCCTCCACGTAGGCGCGCACCGCGCTTTCCAGCAGGGTGCCGTCCCCGGTGACGGGGTAGCAGAGCACCCGCACCTCCTCCGGCGAGATCACGGCCACATGCAGGTACATATCCCGCTGGCGCACGCCGAAAAAGTTGCGCAGGGCGGTCTCCAGACGCTCGCTGCCGTAATGCCAGCGGTTGGTCAGGAAGGGATCGTCCATATCCATGGTCAGGCGGGCCAGCACGCAGGGCACGTTGGGCTTTTCCCTGCATCGCAGCATGAACAGACGGTCCTGCAGCTCCTTCTCCGTGGGGATCAGTCCGCAGACGATGCCCTTCAGCAGCCGTTCCTGACTGTGGGAAAGAGAGCCCATCAGATCGTATTCGTCGTTATAATGATCGGCGTGAAGGTTTCCCAGCATCCGATCCAGCGCCCGGATGACCTTCCATTCCTCGTCCGGGGTCTTTTCAATGGGAAAACGGAGCATTGCCGGGCACTGTTCTTCCACAAAGCGGTTCAGCTCGTCAAAAGCCGGGCCGTCGTCCACGGCGATCGCGTCGATCTGGTGCTTCTGCATACATTCCAGCGCTTCCTGCGTGGTCTGACGCAGACGCGGCGGCTTGAAGCCCAAGCTCTCCCAGCCTTCCATCGCGGTGAACAAGTCCCTCACACTCTGGTTTCCGGTGACGATCAGCAGCCTATACACGCGTTTCCCTCCATATTGGTCAAAATGACACGAATTTATTATACCCTGTCACCGGGAAAATTTCAATCCTTCCCGGATTTTGGCTGAAAAAAGGCGGTTTTGAGCAAATGCCGCCGATTGGTTCCCGGCCTTTTCAGGTGTATAATAAAGGGGAAGCGCGCTCATTGGGCTGCGCGGAAGGGAGCATAAGGATGAAAACAGGACTGGTTCTGGAAGGCGGCGGGATGCGCGGCATGTTCACCGCCGGGGTGTTGGACGCCTTTTACGCCCGGGGCCTTCATTTTGACGGGGTGATCGGCGTTTCCGCCGGGGCGGTCTTCGGGGTGAATTTTCTATCCCGGCAGCCGGGACGCGTCATCCGCTACAACAAGCGCTATATCCGCGACCCCCGCTACATGGGCCCCGGCCCGCTTTTAAGGACCGGCAATCTGTTCAGCCCGGACTTTGCCTACGGCACGGTGCCCACGGAGCTGGATCCCTTTGATCAGCAGAGCTTTCAGGCCTCGGGGGTACCCTTTTACGCTGTGGTGACCAACATCGAGACCGGCCATGCGGAATATCCCCTGATCGAAAACGTGTTTGAGCAGATGGACACGCTGCGGGCCTCTGCGTCGCTGCCCTTTGTTTCCAAGCCTGTAGCGGTTGGAGACGGGCTGTATCTGGACGGCGGCATCGTGGACAGCATCCCCTTCGAGGCCATGCAGGCGCTGGGCTACGACCGGCTGGTAGTCGTCCTGACCCGGGACGGCTCCTACCGCAAGGGGCCCATGCCCTCCCTGCCTATCGACCTGTGGTACGGAAAATATCCTGCCCTGCAGCAGCGGCTCCGCTGCCGTCACGAGGCCTACAATCAAAGTCTCGACCGTCTGCGCCAGCTGGAGCAGGAAGGCGTCGCCAAGGTCATCCGTCCCCGCCGCCCCATCGAAATGGGCCGGTTGGAACGAGACCCGGCGGTGCTGCAGCGGGTGTACGATCAAGGATATGCCGTCGGCCAGAAAACAGAGCTGTAAAGAAAATTCCCCGGTTCCGAAGCAAATTGGGCGCTGCGGAATCGGGGGAACTTTTTTACTTCACATGAAAATACTTATGCAGCCCGCGGAAAAACCCGCCGCCCAGACAGACGGCGCAGACCACGAACAGTCCGAAGGACAGGGCCGCCAGTACGATCAGCCCCCACTGGCTTTCCACGCCGGGCACCAGCAGGCATACGCCCGCCGACAGGAACGCCACCAGACACAACAGCATCAGTGGGATGATGTTCTGCTTCTGCCGGCTGAAATCGGTGAAAAACAGCACGGCGGCCACGGTCAGCCCGGCAAAGCACACGATGGGCAGGAGGTTCCGAATGCGGCCCGGGGCAAGGATCAGGTCGATCAGCAAAAGAAGGCCGCAGCACTGGGCCAGTACCTTGGTGAACTGGCTGACCCGGTTGTATTCCACCATTGTCGGGGCTACCAGATCGCCCCAGAGCATCCACAGCCCCCACAGGGCCACCAGACTCCACGCGCTGCCGCCCAGGCACAGGTTCACCACCGGGCAGGCCACCGCCGCCGCCAGAAAGGGCCAGCGGGCCGCGCAGATCAGCTGATGCCGCTGGATGCGGCGCTTGGGGGGGATGGGATAGACGCACTCAACCTTCATACAGAACGCTTCCTTTCACGGCATAGGGCACCTGATCGCCGTCCAGCAGGCGGCACAGTGCTTCTTCCAGCGAGGGGTCGGCGGTCTGCTTGGCGATGGTCAGCACGGCCTTGCCGCCGCAGGTCACCAGCGCACAGCCCGCACGATTCGTCACCAGCGTGCCCAGCAAAAATTCCAGATGATCCACCCGGCTCTGCATCTCCGGGGGCAGGTTCACCACACCCAGATTGGACAGGGTGTTGGTGAAAATTTTATCCCCCAGAAAGCCGTAGATCACCCGGGCGATGGGGGCCTTGATGAACAGCGGCACAAAGCGCACCGAGTTCACCAGCCGGGTGGAGGAATGGATCATCTCGGTCATGGCCTCCCGGGAGGCTTTCTCCGTCAGCTGATGCTGAATTTCCGGCAGAATGTCGTCCAGTGTGGTCACCTGCTCCATATCCAGTCGAATGCCGCAGTACATGGAAAAATTGCGCAGCGTGGGCGAGGGATAGAACTTGCGCATATTGACGGGCACCTGAATGTTGAAGCTGCCGCCCATGGCCTCCGTGGCCCGCCGTCCCGCCAAAAACAGAAGCCCCAGCAGATAGGCCGTGACGGTGGCGTTCCGGTTGCGGGCAGCCTCCCGCAGCTTTTCCGCGTCCATTTCGAAGTGCAGGATGCGACAGGGGTGCACCGGGGCCAGCCGGCCGCTGAGCTGCAGGGCCGCCCGGTCGGTCAGGCCGGAGCCCTTGCCCCGGCGATCTGCCGCCGGGAAAGCGTTTTCGTTTTCCCCGGCCAGCGGCGGCCGGGTCACGTCCAGAATGCCGTCGCCGCAGGGGCAGTCCGTGCCCAGTAGCCGCAGATATTCCGCCAGCAGGGTCTTGAGGAAGCACATGCCCCCGGTAGCGTCGGTCAGAATGTGGAAAAACTCCGCGCTGATACGGTTTTCATAATACAGCACCCGGAAGCTCTGAGAGCCGCTGGCGGCGATCTTCAGCGGTCGGACGGGAATATCCGTCTCCGGCTGGATGCAGTAGCGCCGTTTGGTCTGATCCAGATAATGCCAGAAAAAGCCCTTGCGCACGGTGGTGGCAAAGCCGGGAAAGCGCTGGATAGTGAAATGCAGGGCGATCTGCAGAAGCTCCGGCTTCACCGGCTCCTTCAGAACCGCCGCCAGCCGGAACACAGACATCTGCCCGTGCTTCATGGACAGGGGATAAATTTTCGCCGCGTCATCCAGCCGGAACCACAGCGTGGCGGGCCATGCGTAAAAGCCGCCCAGCCGTTCCGGGTTCAGACGGGTCAGGGCTTCCTCCAGTGGACAGCCCAGCTGCAGCAGCAGATCGATGGCGGCGGTGAAGTCCCGGCGAAACTGAATGACCTCGTCCCGTGCCAGCGACAGGTGGGCGTTCAGCCCGTCAAAATATTCCCGCAGAAGGGCTTGATGCTCCTTTTCAAAGCCACCCACCCAAAGCTCAAACAGCGCCTTTTCCCGCAAATGAGGGGTGCGTGCGGTTTTTTCGGCCTGCTTTCGGGCAGTGCGTTCCCGGCGCGCCTGTTCCTTTTCCAGCTTTCGTGCAGCCTTCGCAGCCTTTTTTTCGTTTTTCCGCCGGGCTTTTGCCTCGGCCTTCCGTTGATTTTCCACCGTTTGGGTTATTTCCTCGGCCTGCTCACCGGCCGCGTTTTTTCTTTCTTCCTCCATCGTCCTAAAAAACCTCCCGATGTGGACTGGCCCGCCAAAGTTGCGTGCGGACAACTTCTATTATATCGTCCCCCGCCTTTCGATGCAACCGGGGTGACGCCGCGCCCCCTCTGGACTTGCGGGGCGCATCCAGGGTAAGTGGGGCGGGAGTGGAAATGGTGATGGATGAATGTTGTTGGGGGCTTATCTCGATACTGCCGCGAAAAGAATGGACAAATGAGCCATTTCTGCGGATGATATTGGGATTTTGCCACAGTTTCCTTCCGGCAGACGGCGTATGAACTGGATCTCGCTATGCGTGGCCTTTGTCACCGAAGGAAAGAACTCGCTTTTTTTCAGCGTTTTTGATTAATCATTGAGAATAATAAAGAAAAGCATGGGAGGAAACAAAATGAAGCCAGAGAAAGCCATGGAGCCATCTGGCCGGGAGCTGCCCGGGTTGCGCAAAAAGTCCTTTGCCCTGCCCTATCGCGGCGGGATGATCTGGTTCGAGCATTTGGACGGACTGGGGCGTTTTTGCCAGGGGGCGGACAGTAAAGTCCGCCGGGAGCTTTCCCGACGGTTGGCCCCCTTCAGCATGGCCGTCCGCTTTGAATCGGATGTGGAAAAAGCCAAGGAATGGCTGATTCTCGAAAAGGCATAAGGCTATTTTCCGTCCAACGCGCGGCACAGCCGCCGGTCAGCCTCCCGTTCGGCCAGCAGGCCGTCGGCGTAATGGGTCCGAAGCCCCGCCAGCGCATCTGGCGGCAGACGCTTCACCAGTGCGACGAGCGCATCGTCTCCCGCGTCCAGATCGGTGAGCAGGTCCAGCAAGTCGGCCAGCGAATGGACGTTTTCCCCGATCAGCGCCGCCTGCTCCTCCGGGGAATCCGCCTGAACCAGCCGTGTCAACAGGCGCTCATAATCCCGACTGTCCATGCTTTCGCCGTAGAACAGCTCCGGCTCGGGGACATTTTCATCGGCGGGCAGCAGAAACGCCCGTTCCGGCTTTCCCAACTCCAGTGCGGCACGGACGGTTTCCTCCAGCTTGGGAAGACATTGGGCGGCATAGCGCAGCGCCCGGCCCGGCAGCGCCAGCTGCTCCCCCAGCCGGTTCAGCGCATTTTCCAGCGCCGGACGGATCATCGTTCTGTTTTCGAAATCTCGGGCCAGCTTTTCCACCTCGTCGGGCGTTAAGTCCAGTGCCAGCGGAGAGCGTCCGCACAGCGTCAGCCCCAGCGCCGACAGGCAGACCGGCTCGAACAGGTTCACCGGCGCGCTGGCGTATTCCCGGCTCAGGTCCAGCAGCAGCCGGTGTACCGCCCGGGGAGGAAAGGTGCGCAGAAAGGCGTTTTCTCCGTCGATCTCCTGCAGATAGCGCTCCATAAATTCCACGCCCTGCAAGGCGGGCCGACCCAGCAGAGGCGGATAATCCGCTGTGATATGGATCTCATGGGCGGCGAACTCCGGCCGGTACAGCCGAAAGAATCCGTTGACCCCGCCTTCGATGGTGGAACGCCAGAATCCGTTCGGGGTCTGAAACAATCGGCTCAGGATCCTCCGCTGCAAAAGCCGCACCGTCCGCAGCTTTTGACGCACCCGGCAAAGCCCTTCGTCGTACAGTTCGTTCAATGGCCGTTCCTTCAGCGCTATCGCGGCCTGTTCCGAGGCGGCATAGCCCTTCAGCGCCGCGCCAATGGCAAATTGCAGGGAACGCAGCATTTCCCCGGCGGTCTCCACCGGCAGGGAGCCGCAGCCCTCCCCGGCATATTCGGCGGCCATGCGGCGCAGCAGCCCCGGCAGCTGTGCCTGCAGACGGGCAAGGTCATCCTCTGTCAGCAGCCCGCAGGCAAGGGCTTCCTCCGTCAGCGAAGCGAAATAATCCCCGGGGCGCAGCCTTTGGGGGTCGATCCCCTGTCCATTTGCCAGAGCGTTGGCTTCCATCATTTCTTCCTTTCTTTGCGCATCAAGGAACAAAGTTTCCATGCCTGTTCCGCAAAATTCCCGTTGACAGGGTTGTCTGCGACGAGTATACTGCAAGAGAGGCCGTCCTGCATAGCTCCCCCGGGGAATTGGACCCCGGACTTCGCGAACAGGATACGAGCCTCGGACTTTTTTCAGCACTACGCGCCGGTTTGACCGGCGTTTTTGTTTATCTGCTTTGGGAAAAATGCCGCTCACCGCCATCCGAAATCCTCCGGGCGGCCGCCCTGCCGCAAATGCCGGGGCAGCTGCAGCAGAAAGCAGTCGTTCATCAGCTCCATGCAGCCCCGGCAGGGGCCGTCGAACGCCCGGCGCATCTGTTCCAGCAGCCAGCCGTCAGGCAGGCTGTCCGGCAGCTCGGCACGGCAGTCGTAGAACAGCTCCGCCAGTTCGGCCAGCTGCTGCCCCTGTTCTTCGCGAGTCAGCCACGGGGAACCGGCGAAAATCTCCACCAGCTTTTCGGCGGCGCTTTTGCCGAACTCGATACGTCCCGTTCGGCGCAGGGCTTCGCCGTGGGCTTGGGCGACCGCCCGCGCCTGAGCTTCCGTCAGCGGCAGTCCCCCTTCCGCCTTGCGGCTGACTGCCAGCAGACGGTCGACTTCACCCTCGGTGTTTCCCACCGTCAAACCCCATTCCAACTTCATGGCTGTTCCTTTCGCAGCGAAAAGAGCAGCTGTTCCAGCGCTTCCCACTGAAATTCCTCCTGCGAAATTTCAAACTGCTCCGCCAGAAAGGCTCCCTGCCGCTGAAGGGTGTCGTTCAGTCCGCTCAAGGCCGACCATAGCACCATCGTGCAGCGCTCCGGATGCAGAGCTGCCCGCACGGTCCCTTCCGCCTGTCCCTGCCGGATCATCTCCGCCAGCCGCTCGTTGATCCGCTGCCCCAGCGCCAATATTTCGCCCACGGTCGGATCGTTGCCGTCCAGCCGCTGCGGCTGTACCTGCTGAACCTGCGCCGCCGACTGAGGACATTCCCGCAGGTAACGGAGAATAGCTTCGCAGGCGGCAAAATACCGAATTTCGAAGGTTTTCCGGCCCACGGCGGCTTCCAGCGCCCCGTCCAGCTGCCGAAGTCCCTTTCGGACAATCTGGCGAAGGAAATCCTCCTTGTTGATATAGTAGGCGTACAGCGTCCGTCGGCTGTAGCCGGACGCTTTGGAAATATCGTCGATGGTGGTCTGTTCGAAGCCCTTTTGCTGAAAAAGCTCCTCTGCCGCCGCCAGCATCCGCTCCCGGTGCAGCGCTGCCACGGCTTCCTTCTGATTTGCGCCCACAGAAGTATACCTCCGTATTAAAAAGTATACTATTGATATACCACATTGAACCGAATTTTGCAATAGAAAAACCGCCCCGGAAAAATTCCGGGGCGGCTGTGTTGATTCAGAAAAGGAGTTCCGATCAGGCCTTGCCGTTGCAGCCCAGCACGTCCACGATCTTGTGGCGCACCATGTTGCGGATGCCGTCGCGGGCGTCGGTCAGGTACTGACGGGGATCGAAGTGATCCGGATGCTCCGCAAAGTGCTTGCGGACTTCGCCGGTGAAGGCCAGACGCAGGTCGCTGTCGATGTTGATCTTGCACACCGCCATGGTAGCGGCCTTGCGCAGCATGGCCTCGGGCACGCCCTGAGCGCCGGGCATATGACCGCCGTACTGGTTGATCATATCCACATACTCGGGAATGACGCTGGAAGCGCCGTGCAGCACGATGGGGAAGCCGGGCAGGCGGCGACCCACTTCTTCCAGAATGTCGAAGCGCAGCTTGGGTTCGCCCTTGAACTTGAACGCGCCGTGGCTGGTGCCGATGGCGATGGCCAGGCTGTCGCAGCCAGTGCGGGTGGCGAACTCTTCCACTTCGTCGGGATGGGTGTAGCTAGAATCCTCGGCGGAGACCTTCACATCGTCCTCCACGCCCGCCAGACGGCCCAGTTCGGCCTCAACGGTGACGTAGTTCTTCTGGCTGTGAGCATATTCCACGACCTTCTTGGTCAGGGCGATGTTCTCTTCGAAGGGCAGGTGGCTGCCGTCGATCATAACGCTGGTGAAGCCGCCGTCGATGCAGCTCTTGCAGGTCTCGAAGTCGGGGCCGTGATCCAGATGCACCACGATGGGCAGGTCGGTATCCTCGATGGCGGCCTCGATCATCTTCATCAGGTACACGTGCTTGGCATAGGCGCGGGCGCCCTTGCTCACCTGCAGGATCAGGGGAGCGTTTTCCATCTTCGCGCCCTCGGTGATGCCCTGGATGATCTCCATATTGTTGACGTTAAAAGCGCCGATCGCGTATCCGCCTTCGTAGGCCTTTTTGAACATTTCCTTCGTATTGACCATTGGCATGGGAAAAATTCCTCCTTTAATCAGGGTGATATCTGCATTATACATGATTTTTTCCCGGTTGAACAGCCCAAACTTTCCTTTAGAGGGCAGAAACCTTTCCGAGCGGATCTTTTCAGGCTTCCTCCGCCGGGTCGCGCCGCCGGGCGGGGCGCTTTTCATCCTCGGGATAGATATAGCTCAGCTCCATGCTATCGTAGGGAAAAGCGTCGATAAAATCCCCGGCGCGGAAACGGGTCATGGCGTATTCGTCCCAGTCTGCCTGATGGCGGGGCAGCCACACCGGCTGGCTCAGGTCCAGCCCCGGCAAGATCTGCCGCAGGGCCTCCTGCGGATCGTCCCGGCGGCAGGGCGCGACGGCGCTTTTGGCCACCCGGTGTTTTTTCATCAGCCGTACCCACAGACGGCCCTCCGATTGTTTTGCCGGCACAGCAAAACCTCCTTTTGCTTTTTCTCTTCTAAACGGCCCTGCCCCAACGGGATTCCCGGCACGACCTGTGCTCAATGCAGCGCCTCTCCCAGCGCGGCGACCTGCTCGTTGGACGGGGAGTGATTCTTCTGCTTATAGTCCATTCCCCAATCAAACATCGCGCCCAGAACCGGCTTCAGGCTCTCGCCCGTTTCCGTCAGGGTGTATTCCACCCGGGGCGGCACCTCGGGATAGGCTTTGCGCGTCAAAAGGCCGCTGGCTTCCATATCCTTCAGATTTGCCGTCAGCACCTTCTGAGATACGCCGGCCAGAGACTTTTTCAGCTCTCCGAAGCGCTTGGTCCCAGTGAACAGATCCCGGAGGATCAGCACTTTCCAGCGATCTGAAATCAGGGAAAGCGTCGTTTCCACCGGGCACATCGGAAGTTCCCTGTTTTCTGCCATGAAAGCACCCCTCCATACATTGCGGGTTTGTGAACCAGTCAGAATGATTATAACGACCCGTATTTGATCCGTCAACCGATTTTCAGACGGGCGCAGGGCAATGGAAAAGGAGATTCCGTACCCTCAGCCATTTTTTGCATCCTGCCAGACTGCCGTCTTCCTCCTTCTTCCCTTTTCCCCCTTCTGGGCCAAGCACATTGACGGATAGTGTTTTTTCGCTATAATAAGGTAGAATAGAGCGAATTATCGGCATATGCCGATGCTTATGTATGAAGGAGAGAAGTCCGATGCCTGCCGCTTCCGCTTACCGCCGCGCCCCTTTGGTCAACCCCGCCTATGTGCCCCTGTCCGACGCCGCCCTGCATCCCGAAGGGACGATGAAAAACCGGATCCAGCAGGTGCTGAACATGGTGAGTCCCCGCCATATGTCCACGCTGGACTCCGTGCTGGCCACCAAGCTGGGCGGCTATGCCCAGCTGCCCCCCATGCCCGACGTGGAGGCCGCCGCGGCGCTTTTGCCCGCCGATCCGTCCCGCTTTGTGGAGATCGTATGGAGCGCCTCCATGCTGGCGGCCATGAGCCGGGATAAAGAGGGAATGCTGCGGGTGCTGGGAGCCGTGCGGGCCTTTGCGCAGGCGCTGCCCCAGCTGAGCGAGGAAGCCCTGTTCGCCTGCGGCGCGGACGCGCTGCGGCTGACGGTCGATCTGTACCGCCGCACAGGCCAGCCCTTCCTTCTGAACCTGCTGGAGACCATGCGGGGCCAGCTGCCGGACGTGTCCGGCCTGATGCACATGTTCCCCTTCCAGCGGGAGTACCGGCGGGAATCTCAGGGCAATACCCCGGAGGAAAAAGCCTTCTACGACCGTATGGATCGCTTCGCCATGGGCAAGGGCGCGGCGGACGCGCTGGCCATGACCGTCTTTCTGGGCCAGTACAGCGGCTCCGGCCGGGACGCGGCTGCGCCGCTGACGGGTCTGAACGCCCTGAACCGCTATCACGGAATGCCCTGCGGCGCGTTTGCTGCCGACCCCTATCTGGCGGGCCGGGACCCCGCCCGGGCGGTGGAGCTGGACGCGCTGTGCGCGCAGATCGAGGCCTACGCGGACGCGCTGTGCTTCACCGGCGAAAATGCCTTTGCCGAGCGGCTGGAGCTGATGTGGGAAAACGCCCTGCCCGACCTTCTGACCGAAGAAGGCGTTCGCACGCTGGAACCCACCAACCGCCTGTCGGACGATGAAAGCTGCCAGCTTCACGCCGTGCCCGAAAAGGAGGATGTAAGCGCCCTGCTGCGGGCGCTGTACGCCCTGCGGCGCAGCGTCTGGCTGAGCCGGGATGATAACACCATGACCTATATGCTGCCCGTGGAGAGCGGCTGCATTACCCGGCTGGGCGGCGTGCCCGTGCGCATGACCGCCGCTGTGAAGGGATTGAGCCGCAAGGAGATCACCCTGCAGGCCGAACTGAAGCAGCCCGTCCAGTTCACGCTGGAACTGCGGGTGCCCCGCTGGGCGGACAGTGCTACGGTCAGTGTCAACGGCGGCAAGCCCGTGCAGGCCCAGCCCGGAGAAAAATTCCCCCTGACCCGGCTGTTCCAGAGCGGCGACACCATCGTGCTGACGCTTGCCTCGTCTCCCCGGCTGGAAACCGGCTACCGGGGCAGCCTGTCCGTTTTCTGCGGCAGCACGCTGATGGCGCTACCCCTGCCCGGCGCAGAGATGGAATGGCGCTATGCGCTGGTGTCCGGCGAAAGCGTCACCGTCAGCGAGGAGGACGGCGAGCTGAACGTGCTGGTCACGGCCTGTGAAGCGCCCCTTTGGAAAGAAAAGAAGGGCTTTATCCTGCCCCCGCCCCAGAACTGCCAGATGGGCCCCGCTTACCGTCTGACCCTGATCCCCTATGCGGGCTGCGGCGGACGTATTGCAGCGTTCCCCTGTGTGCGGGCATAAAAGATGACGGAAAAGAATGGGATGAATTTGGAGCGACTGCCCGTTTTATCATTAGCGCCCATGGCGGGCATCACCGACTGGCCTCTGCGAGTGCTGTGCTACCGAATGGGTGCGGAATATGCCTGTTCGGAGATGGTCTCCGCCATCGGCTACCTGTGCGCCAAGCCCGGGAACCGGGTATATACCCAGCTTTTACAGGTACACCCGGAGGAGACCAATACCGCCTGCCAGCTGTTCGGCAAAGACCCGGTCGTCATGGGCGAGGCCGCCCAGAAGATCAACGAGCTGGGCCGGTTCCGCTCGCTGGATATCAACATGGGCTGTCCCGCCCGGAAGGTGGTCTCCATCGGAGAGGGCAGCGCCCTTCTGCTGAACCCGGATCAGGCCTACAAGGTGATGGAGGCCGTGGTGAACCACACCACCCTGCCCGTCACCTTCAAGACCCGGCTGGGCTTCGACCGGCAATCCATGAACGCCGCGGAGCTGGGCAGGGCCGCCCAGTCGCTGGGGCTTCGGTGGATGTGCGTCCACGGCCGTACCCGGGAGCAGCAGTACTCCGGACAGGCCGACTACGGCGCCATCGCCCGGGTGCGGGAGCAGCTTTCCATCCCCGTGATCGCCAACGGCGACGTATTCGCCCCCGAAGACGCGCCGCGCATCCTGCGGGAGACCGGCTGCTCCGGCCTGATGATCGGCCGGGGAGCCATGGGGAATCCGTGGCTATTCCGGGGCGCACGGGAGGCGCTGGACGGGCGGCCTGTCACGCCGGTCACGGCCCGGGAGCGCATCGACGCGGCGCTGCTCCATCTGGAATGGATGGTGGGCTACAAAGGCCCCCGGCAGGGCGTGCTGGAAATGCGCAAGCATCTGGGCCACTACATCGGCGGAATGCGCGGAGCTACGGCCCTGCGCCGGGAGCTGAACATGGCCAAAACCGAGGAGGAGCTGCGCGGACTGCTCCTCCGCCTTTGGGAAGAAGTCCGCGGTCAGGAGGATCAAGAATGAAAAACGCAATCAAAAGAGCGGCGAAGGCGCTGGCGCTGATCCTGTGCCTTTGCCTGACGGCGGGCGCTGCCCCGGCCAAAGCGGACGCGCTGGACATGGTCAATCTGCTGTCTCCGTGGATCGAGGGCGACGAAGCGCAGCTCTCCGTCAGCTACGAGATCAAGAACCTGCTGCCCTATAACGACAGCACCCTGACCCTGCTCAACAACGTGCTCAAGCATATTACCGTGGAGGGCCGCGTCAGCGGGAATGATACCTCCATGGGCATTTCGGTGGACGGGGACAGTCTGTTCACGCTGGAGGAGACGCAGGAAAACGGCCGCTCCGTGCTTCGGACGGAGCTATTGCCCAACCGGGAGCTGACCTCCGCCCAAAACGCGCTGGACGCGCTCTTCCCGGAGGACGAGACCGCTGAACCGACAGAAGAAGGCACGGACGCGCTGCCCGGCGGTTCCTTTGACCTGAACGCGGCCCTGACCGAGGCGGAAGCCTGCTACCGCCAGCTGACGGACGCGATCCAGCCCTACGCCGAGGAAAAGAAAGCCAACTACACGATCAAAAACGTGGGCAAGGGCAAATGGGTGCGGCTGGCCAAGCTGACCGCCGAACAGGCCGAGACCCTCAAACCCCAGATCGCGGCGGTGCTGTCCTGCGGCATGGACGAAGCCTTCCGCCAGCAAATGGAAAGCCTGACCCTTAAAAAGGGCTTTACCGTAGCCCTATACCGCACCGCCGAGGATGGGGACGATCTTGCCGTCTACATCAAGGGCAACGCGGCCATCGAGGACGTCAACTATACCATCGCCTACCAGTGGGCCTTCGCCCGGGGCGAAAACGGCAATGATACGGACACCTACAAACTGGAATTTAACCGGCCCAAGGGGAAGATCGACAAGCGGACGACGGAAGCCAGCCGCACCCAGTCCGTCAGTGAGGACGGGCGGAAGCTGACCGTCCAAAGCTCGCTGGAATTGAAGGAAGGCAAGCTGACCCTGACCACCACCCGGAAATACGACCTTACCGGCCGGGACGCGGACGGCGGCACAGCGGTGTCCGGCAGTATCGTGGACACCGTCAAGCAGCAGGATTCCAAGGAAAAGACCAGCTCCACTACCTCCACCGAGCTGGTGCCCGAGCTGAAATGGGCTGGCGGTGTGCTCAGCGGCACAATCAACGTAGCCCGGCTGAACGGCAAAACTCCCGCGGGCGAATATGTGCTTCACTTCGGCGATACGTCCTTCGACCCGGTGCAGGCACTGGCCGCTGCCAGCAGCAGCGACGACTCCGCCCCCACCGTGCAGATCACCATCGACGGCTCCAGCGTGCAGCAGAACACGGACACACTGCAGGCCATGCAGTCCGGCTCCTATCAGGTAGGCGAAACGCCCGTGGGCGTGACGGAATACACCGCCCCCTCCACCCTGATGACCGTCGATCTGGACACCGCCGACGCGGCCGCGCTGGCGGCGCTGCAGGGCGAGCTGTTCCAACGGGCGGCGGGCAAGCTGCTCCCCGTGCTGGCAGCGCTGCCGGACGGCGACTCCGCGCTGCTTTCGGATTCCATGTCCGACGAGGATTATCAGGCGTTTTTGAACCTGCTGGGACTGTAAAGCTCAAGCCATCAAAGGAGGCCGACCCATGGGAAAACGGAACGGACTACTCCGCTTCTGGGGCGCGCTGGCGCTGTGCCTGTGCCTGTGCACTGGCGCGCTGGCCGAAAGCCTGCAGGGCTACACGGTGGCGGAAAAGCTGATCAAGCAGCTGGACGCGGGCAGCGGCTTTTCCGGCACGCTGGAAGTGCAGACCGACGGGGCCGACGCGCCCCTTTCCTTCCAGTGGGACTACATCCACACCCGGAAAAACAGTGAGACCGTGGAGCAGCAGCGGTTGGATCTTCGGCTGATGGACGGCGAGACCGCCCGCAATACCTTCCGCTTTCAATGGGAAGACCCGGCTCTGCGTTTTCAGACCGACCTCTGGTCCGGCCAGTGGTACGAGCTCAACGGAACCCGTACCGAGCAAAGCGAGGGCAGCGCGGGTGCAGCGCTGGACACTCTGCTGGCCGACACGCTCAAGGCAAACGGCATTCCCGTTTCCTTTCTGCGGATGCTGCCGTTGCTTTCCTCGATGAACACGCCGGACGAATGGCTGGCCCCCGCACTGGAGACCTGCCTGACCCGGATGGACATCTGGATGGAGGGCTACCGGGGACGCACAGATATCGGCAAGCTGGAGGACGGCACCGGCACGCTCAGCGCCCAGTACCGCATCGCGCCCTCCAACGTTAAGGCACAGCTGAAGCAGCTGATCCTGGACGTGCTGGGGGACGAAGACCTGATCCAGCGGCTGAAAAATCACTTTGGCGAGGAACAGACGGCCTTGTATCTGAACCCGGAATGGCAGCCTTACTATTTTGCGGCAGTAGAAGCACTGCCGCTGGCGGACGATCTGGTCATCGACCGAACGGTCTCCCTGAAGGGCGACCTGCTGTCGCTGAAGGTCTCCATGCCCTACTCCGACCCGGACATGGGCGCGGTCACGCTGGGCTACAGCCTGACCACGACGGAAGACAGCGAACCCAGCAGCGAGATCACCGTGGAAAGTCAGGAGCGGCTGGTTACGCTGCGGTATTTCACCTATAGCAGCATGACGGACGTGAGCGTCACTCAGGGGACGCTGATCAGCCAGCCCACCGGCGAAGCGGCCTTCACCGTGGCTGACGGCGAGCAGGAAAAGCCGCTGGCCGTGGCCTTCCTTTTCCGCAGCCAGACCACCAACGGCAAGGGGGACGACGGTCGGGACAGCTGCCGCATCCAGTGGGAGCTGAGCCTGACCCCCGATCAGGAGACCCCGGACGCGCAGGAGTTTGACGAATACGACCTGAACTTGGATATGACCTTTGCCTCCCATAGCCCCCAGAAATCGGCCACCGAGCTGAACGCGGTGCTGACCGTGGGCGGCGGCCAGCGGACGGGGCGCACCTTCACCCTCAACGGAACCACCCGCACCCCTTGGGTGCCCGATGCCGTTCCTTCCGAAACGGTTTCCCTGTCCGATCTGCCCGAAAGTGACTGGAACGCTCTCTGGCAAACGCTGTGGAGCGACGCGCTGCTTTCCCACCTGAAAGTCGGCGAGTGATCCTATTTACATGAAAAAGCCCGGCAAAATGCTGCCGGGCTTTTCTTTTCCACATCGCCTAGCTGGGGGCAAAAGACTGAAGTGAATGATTACTAGCAATCGCATTGATAACGTCTGAAATCGTTTCGATTTTGCAGCACAACTTGACATTTTGGCAAGTTATACGTATCATAAAATCAGGCTGATAAGTGAGGCCTGACGATAGGAGGAAATACTTATGGGCAAGACACTAGGAGAGAGAATATCCGAGATGCTGCGCAAGCAGGGAATTCAGCAGAAGGAACTAGCTGAGCGAATCGGTATTACAGAAGCCGCTATGTCACGGTATATTGCCGGAACACGAGAACCAAAACCAGATGTAATTGCCAATATGGCAACTGCATTACACACAACGTCCGATTATCTTTTGGGAATTGAGAACGATGCGTTCAACTATCACCAGGTTCGCCGTATGATTGCAAGAAATGCTTCTTCTATGACGAATCAGGAAAAGAAAGCTCTGATTGACGCGCTGTTCGGGGAGGAGTAAGGATTGGCAATTCAATTATCAAATCAAAGATACGAAGAAATCAAACGTATCGTTGTCAGAATGTTTGTAGAGTATGGAGTATCCTGCGTTCCCATCAATGGTTTTGAAATTGCATATAAAATGGGTGTCAAAATTATTCCATACTCTGCCTATTCGCCAGATAAACGGTGGCTCCTCATCAAAAAAAGCGAAGATGGATTTTCCGTAGAAAGAACAAACGGACAGTGGTTCATCTTCTACAACGATGAAAAAGACTATGGGCGCATGAACCATACGATTATGCACGAGATCGGTCATATCGTATTGGATCATTCTGAAGATAGTGAATTGGCAGAAAAAGAGGTTAATTTTTTTGCCAAGTATGCACTTACTCCGCCAGTTCTAATCCATAAGCTGAAGCTGGATAATCCTGAAAGCATCTCACAGACATTTGAAGTAAGCTATGAAGCTGCTTGTTATGCTTACAGCTATTACCAAAAATGGCTGAAATTTGGCGGCAGGGATTATACAGCGTATGAATGTCAGCTTCTTCGTCTCTTTGGTCAGGCAAGTTAGGGAGGTGGTTACATTGCGTGTAAAAAAAACGTATTAAAAAGCTATTGGCGCAGCAATCTAATACGTTTCATCAGCGGATATGCTATTCGCATTCCTAAACCAAGATGAGTATAGCATATCCTTTCCGTTGGCGCAATTCGCAAATTGCACAAAAGTGAATTGCTTAACACACTGTTCCTCCAAATGGAGGGGAAAGGATTTTTAATATGGTTAGTAACACGAGTAAATGTATGCGTAATGACCAGTTGTTCATGCGTAACGAGTACGCTGGTCGTGGGAAATGGAATATTCCATTAGTAAAAAAGCAGGAGCTTAACGTTGATAAACTGTCACTGATAGCCTGTTCTGACACGAAAGCAAATGATTCTTCTTTGAACACACAAAATGGAGTTCATTTTTTCGTTGATGATTACAGATTTAACGGGATTTATAATAACCCTGAAAAATCTTTGGCAAAGTATGCCCAGTATGCCTTTCTTCTAACACCGGATTTTTCTACTTATGCAGATATGAGCTTATGGCGTCAGATGGAAAGCGTTGCGAAAAACAGATGGTGCGGCGCTTATTGGCAGAGCAAAGGACTAACCGTCATTCCTACCATCAGCTGGAGTACGCCAAGCAGCTATGATTTCTGCTTTGATGGTGTAGAGGAAAACTCTATTGTTGCTGTCGGAATGATTGGTTGTAAGCAGAATCGTCTGAATTTCATGCGTGGATATTATGCCATGCTAGAAAAAATTCATCCCGAAACCATTCTTTGTTTTGGAACACCGTTTCCAGAGATGCAAGGGAATATTGCCACCGTAGACTACCGTGCCTCTCGAAAGGTGGTGCGCTAATATGGGTGGACGTGGAACTTTTGCTGTTGGGAATAATGTTCCTTACAGCTATGAAACTGTTGGAACGATTGACGGAGTTAAAGTATTGCAGGGGACTTCCGGGAAACACGGATTACCTGAAGAAGCTCATTCGAGCGTTGCCTATATCAAGCTCAAGCCAGATGGAACATTCCATGAAATGCGTTTTTATAATGAACATCACTATTTAATCATGGAAATTGCATATCATCCTGAGCCAAATTTGAATAATGGAAATCGTACCGAAAATGTTCTCCATGTTCACGAGTATCCTCAACAGGATAATTTTCGGGTACGCCCTGCTCATCGAATTACAGAGCAGGAATACGAAAAATATAAAAAATTCTTTAAGGGGGTGCCTAAAATTGAAAAATGGTGATGTTCGTGAGTTTGTTGATCACATTCATTATGGAGATGAGCTTTGGTTTCTCTATGAAGAAAAAAAATACTTTCTGGAAGGATGGACGAATAACGGCAGTCTTGATCTCTGCTTATACGAAATGACAGACAATGGAGAAAAGCATATCTGGAAAGGGAACGCAACGCATTATCCAGTTGAAGCATTCTTAGAAGCTAAAATCTGGAACGGAAAATCTTTCTGGGATGTTGAACAGGATATGGAATGGGTAGATGATTAGACGAGGGAGCAATTTATGGCGGGGAGGACCTTAACTGATAGCAAAAAATCCACACCAGACCCGCGAGCCGCGAGGTCCTTCGCCGAGCGGCGGTAGCTCCGCAGCCAACCCGCTTTCTCTCGAGCGTCCCGCGCCCTATAGGCGCGGTGTGGGGTCAAGGGGCACTGCCCCTTGCCGAGCGGCGGTAGCTCTGCAGCCAACCGGCTTTCCCTCGTGTGCCCCTGCGCGCATAGCGCGCAGTCCGGGGTGCAGGGGTACTACCCCTGCTGCTGCCGAAGGCCCTTGGGGTAGTGGTTTTTGAGCTGGCCATTGGAGGCCTTGGCAAACCCTAAGGGGAGAGATTCGTAGCAGACCAGATAAAACCCGGAGAAGGAGTCCGGGCAGGGAAGTACCTCGCCCCGGAGATACGCCCGGGCTTCAGCCGGGGAAACAGAAAACGACGGGAATCCGGCAGTCGGGCTCATTGCCAGCGCCAATGCGTGATCGGGCTGAAATACCTTGCCCTTCAAAGCCCCCAGCTGTACCCCGGCCCGTAAGACCCTGACCCCCTGTAAGGGCGGCAGCTCAGGCGCGGAAAGCAGCGCGTCTCCTAAACGGGCATTGGCGGCCGGCAACGCCGCGCCGACGGCTTTGGCAAAGGCCTCGTAGGCCTGTAAAAGCGGCTTGTCCGGCTTGGCCAGAGCATCCCCCGGAGCAAGCGCGGGCGCGGGCGGTTCGTCGCCGCACTTGCGCAGCAAGGCCACAAAATGCCCTTCCCCTTTGACCCGGTGGGGATAGAGATGCAGCGTCCCGCCAGGCGCGTCCAGTTCCGCGCCCTCCCCGGCAGGAAGGGTAAACGCGGCGGTTTCGCAGTCGGAAAACGCCTGCTGCATCCAGTCAATCACCCCTTCGTTTTCCTCGGTGTTCAGGGTGCAGGTACTGTAGACCAGCCGCCCGCCGCGGCGAAGCATGGCCCATGCGGAGGTCAGAATGCGCTTCTGCCGGGCCGCGCATCCTGCCGGGGACTGCTCCGTCCATTCGGCGCGGGTCTCCGGGTGGCGGCGGAACATGCCCTCGCCGCTGCAGGGGGCGTCCACCAGAATCGCGTCGAAAAATCCTGCCCACCGGGGAGCGAGCTGCTCCGGCTCGGCAGAAACGATCAGCCCGTTGGTCACGCCCATTCGTTCCAGATTGCGGCTGAGAATTTTCGCACGGCTCGGTACCGGCTCGTTGCTGACCAGCAGCCCCCGACCCTCCAGCGCGTCGGCGATCTGGGTGCTCTTTCCCCCCGGGGCGGCGCAGAGATCCAGCACCCGTTCGCCGGGCCGGGGAGACAGCACTGCCACCGCCGCCATGGCGCTGGGTTCCTGAATATAGTACGCCCCGGCTTCGTGCAGGGGCTGTGCGCCCGCCGTGCTTTCCTGCGACAGATAGCGTCCCGTCCGGGGCTGCCACGGCACCGGCTCCCCCAGCCCTTCGATCAGGGCCGCGGGATCGGCCAGCGGCTTGCGGGGATTGAGCCGCAGCCCGCGCACATAGGGCTGGGCCAGCGCGGCAAAATAGTCGTCCGCTTCTGCTCCCAGCTGGGCGCGGATCCGCTCCTGAAAAACCGGCGGCAGGGGATAGGCTTCGCTCATGGGGAACCTCCGTTCAAAACATAAACTCCGGGCATAAAAGAAGGGCCTTATGCCGAAGGCCCTTCCTGCTGATGGTTGTTGGGATTCTTGGGATAGACCGGTTCGCGGAATGCCTTGTGCACAGGCACGGTAGGCTGCCAGTCATGGATGGAACGGGTGTCGTCCTCCGCATCCACGCCCACGAAATCGCGGGCCTTACGGGCCAGCGCCGCAAAGGGATTGCGAGGTTTGGCCTGTGCGCTCTCCACCCGGGAGCGTTCCGCGTCGGCAAAGGAGTAAAAGTCGGGCGCAGGCTCCTGCGGGGCCGTGTCGGACGGATTCCAGCCGATGTTGCGCTGAAAGCTGGCCGCGTCCAAACCGGGATGGATGGGCGCGTTGTTTTCATAGGGCTGAGCAGTTGGTTCGTTGGGCGTGTAACCGTTTGGCGCAGACACATTTTGCGTCTGCGGAGCGGCGTAAAGCTGCTCCGGCGGCAGGGGACGGGCAAAACCCGCCTGCATATCCCGGATGTAGTTCAACGGCTCTGGTTGGGCAGCGCCGAAGGTCTGCTCCATGCCCTGCGCCGCCTGCTGGATCGTGTCCGGGCGCACCAGCGTGTCGCCGTGCTCCCATCCACCCAGATCCTCGTCAAAGACCGGGTCAAAACCGGCGCTTTCATTGGGCACCGCCCAAGTCGCCTGCTGGGGCTGCGCCGGGGCGGACGGGGTCTGCTGCCAGTGCTCGTCCTGTACGGCGCGGTGCTCCTCCCGGGGCAGATAGCCCGAAGCAACGTAGGAAGGATTGCCGCCCCGGTAGACCATAGTGGGTTCCTCCTCCGGCAGGGGTTCCTCCCACTGGGCAGGCGGAACGGGATGGGGATTTTCCACCGTAGGGACGTATTCCTGAGAGAAATCCTGCCGGCGTTGGGAGCGGCGGGCCTTGCGGCGGTTGCGCCAGACGGTGTCGGGTCGCCAGCGCAGAAAATATACCAGCCGGTCGGCCACAAAGCCGCCCACCGCCAGACAGACCACCAGAAATTTCCAGTTGCTCTGAAGAAAGGAAAGTGCGCGGCTGCCGTTTTCACTGTTCAGTGCAGCCCAGATCTGGCCGATCAGCAGCCGGATCCAACTCAGCAGCAGCGACAGAATGGAATTGGTAAAGCCGTTCATTCACCGGCCCCTTTCCCGAAAAATTATTTGGTCAGAAGCGTGACGCTGGCCTTGGAGGGCGTAGCCGTCCAGGTCAGGGTGTCCGGGTCGTCCGCGTCCAGCACCAGCATGACCGGCAGGGCGTATTCGCCTACCGTCAGGCCGGAGGCGTCCACATAGGCGGACATCTTTGCGGCTGACAGCCGAGAGACCGCGTTCTGCGGGCCGGTCACATCCACGTCAATGGTGCGCTGGGCCAGTCCGGCGGACAGTCCCTCCGGGATATTGCGCACGGACAGCTTTACTCCGCTGAAGCTCTGGGTGGTGATGATGGGCTCGATCTCCACCTGTACGGTCACGGTATCGGTGCTCAGATAATTCACCGTGGACGGCTTGCGCAGACTCAGCTCCGTGGCGAAGCCCTCGCTGCGGTCGTCAAGGTCGATGGCCGAAGTGGTGAACAGGGTGTCCAGCGTATCCAGCGCGGTGCCGTCGCCCGCGGCCAGCACGGTAACGGGCGTGATGGTCACGCTCTTGACTTCATAGCCCGCGGCGGGTTCGCCTTCCAGCCGAACCAGATCGGAAACGGTCAGGGTCTTGGTGGGATAGAGATTCTGCTCCACGGTGACGGTGCGCAGGGTCACGCCCGCGTTGGTCACCCGCAGCAGGGAGCCGTCCAGCTCATTGCCGTCCGCGTCCAGCACCCGCATGGACAGGGCGGAACGCACCTGCCCCTCCTTGGCGCTGAGCCGGGACAGGTCATAATCCGCCACGATGCTGGCGATCTGATCCACAATGGTGCGGGGGCCGCTGACGGCCGCCGTGCTGGGGGCCAGCTGGGGCGTGGAGGCATAATAGCCGTCGGGCGCGCTGCCGGTCACGTTCAGCGTGATCGGCACGCGGTAATTGGTCACATACTCGTCCACCACCACGGTCAGGCTTTCCGGCGAAACGGACGTGACGGTGCCGTAGGTCGTGGTAGAGGAGGTCTGAATGCGCAGGGTCTGCTCGCCAGTCTCGGTGATACGGCTCACATCCACCCGGGGGTTATAGTTGGAGGCCTGTGCGTTGGAATAGGAGCGCTGGGGCACATCCGCCCGCAGCCGCACGGAAAGATTCTCGTTCTCCAACCCGGACACCACGATCAGCCCGTTGCCAATCAGCGTGTCCGTACCGGTGACGGTGACGGGCACGTCGCTGAAGACCCGCTCCCGGGTCAGTGTGGGATCCTGCGTGATCAGGCCCGCCCAAAGGCAGACCGCCAGAAAAAGGGACAGCAGTTTCCAGCCCCAGTTATGCAGGCATACCCGCAAAAAACGGGCGGGCGCCTGGCGCAGCGCCTGACGGACGCTGCCGGTCTCGTTTCGCTTGGGTTCGGTATTCATGTCGCGTCCCCCTTTCGCCGTTTGGTTTTCTCCAGCAGGCTGGACAGAAGGCCGGTCTCTTTTTGCTGATAAATGGAGGTAAGCACCTGTTCCAGTCCCGCACGATCCAGATGGCGGGTCAGATGACCCTCCCGGGCCACGGAGATGGTGCCGGTCTCCTCACTGACGATGAGGGAGATAGCGTCCGTGGTTTCGGTAATGCCGATGGCAGCTCGGTGGCGGGTGCCCAGTTCCCGGCTGATGCCCTTGCCTTCGCTCAGGGTCAGGATGCAGGCAGCGGCCATGATGCGGTTGCCGCGAATGACCACCGCGCCGTCATGCAGGGGCGTGTTGGGCTCGAAAATATTTTCCAGCAGTGCGGAGGAAATTTCGGAATTGAGGGTCGTACCGGTCTCCACCACGTCCTTCAGGCCGATGCGCTGTTCGATCACGATCAGCGCGCCCACCCGGCGGCGGCTCAGGTTCAGCATACAGTGGGTGATCTCGGAGACGATCTGGGCGCTTTCGCTGCCCGTGGCCCGCTCGCGGATGGCTCCCCGGCCGATCTGCTCCAGCGCCTTGCGCAGCTCCGGCTGGAACAGGATCACCAGCACCACCGCGCCGTTGGCCACCACGTTCTGCAAGACCCAGCTCAGGGCGGTCAGGCCCAGAAGGTCACTGATCCAGCTGGCTGCGATCAGCATGACCAATCCCTTCAAAACGGCGCTGGCCCGGGTCTCCTTGGTCAGCATCAGCAGCTTGTAGATCAGATAGGCGACGATAAAAATATCCAGCACATCGGCAATGGTGGGGCGATTGAAAACGTTCCAGACCAGGTTTTTGATCTGATCCCAGGCGTTGTTCACGGTCAATCCCTCCCTCCGAAAATTCTTTTGAAAAGCCCTGTCGGGCTCTATGCGCGTTTCTCTTGTGCGCCTTCTTTGATTATACTACATATAGAGGTAGGATAAAACCCCCCGGCGGCAGTTTTTCGCAGGAATTTACGGGTTTTGCAGGGTGGAAATTTTCGGAAAAACGCTTTCAGAACATCACCTTCCTGCCTATGGAAAGAGTCTTGACACCCGCGGGCCGCAATGCTATACTCCAAGAAAGATGTATCATGCATCTGTACTGATTTTTCAACGGTCTGTCAAGATACGTTTCGGTTACTAAAGGAGGTTTTCTCATGCAGATCCACGTTTACGATCACGCCCAGCAGGTTGGGCAGGCGGCGGCGACGCTGCTGGCCGCTCAGCTGATCTCCAAGCCCAACTCCGTGCTGGGGCTGGCCACCGGCTCCACCCCCATTCCCACCTATCAGGCCCTCATCAGTCTGTACAAGGCGGGTGTGGTGGATTTTTCCAGCGCGTCCTCCTTTAATCTGGACGAGTACGTGGGTCTGCCGGCGGGGCATCCCTGCAGCTACCACAGCTTCATGCGGGAGCAGCTGTTCGACCATGTGAATATGCCCGCCGACCACATCCACATTCCCGACGGCAACGCCGCCGATCCCCAGACGGAATGCGCCCGGTACGATCAGGCCATCACTGCGGCGGGCGGCATCGACATGCAGGTGCTGGGCATCGGCCGCAACGGCCACATCGGCTTCAACGAGCCGGACGATCATTTCACCTGCGGCTGCCACGTGGTCAACCTGACCGAAAGCACCATTCAGGCCAACCGCCGCTTCTTCGACAGCGAAGCCTCCGTGCCCCGTCAGGCCGTCAGCCTGGGCGTGGGCAGCATTCTGGCCTCCCGCTGCATCCTGCTGCTGGCTACCGGCGAGGATAAGGCGCAGGCCATCCACGACACGGTCTGCGGCGATATCACCTCCCGCACCCCCGCCAGCATCCTCAAGACCCATCCCAACGTGATCCTGCTGCTGGATCGGGCCGCCGCCGGGATGCTGTAAAGCACATCAAAAAGAGCGTCTCCGCCGTTTCGGGCAGAGACGCTTTTTCTTTCTTTTCTCAAATATCGTACACGAACTGTACCCTTGGCAGCAGCCGCTCCAGCGTCGCATTCAGATACACGGGTTCCCGATTCTGGTCGGCGGGGACGATATAGGCCTCCCCATCCTCGGCCCGCAGCATCAGCAGCAGCTTTTCTCCCTCGTCGCAGGTGGCAGCCATGCAGAAGCTCGGCGGCAGCTCGGGCCGCTGTGCGGCGTAATCCAGCGCTTCCTGAAATTTCTGCTCCGGCGGCGCGGAGTCGGTATTGCGCTCCGCTTCAAACACCCGGCGGTACAGGAAGCTGTATGGGCTGCCAGAACCGGCCACCGGCAGAAAAAAACGAATTTCCAGAAACTGGCACAGGGACAGTTAATCCACAATACTCTGGTGAAACTCCGCCGTGTGTTCCCCCAACGGCGCCTGATCGTCCTTCCACGAAATGGGCTGCCAGAAAGCGTAGCCCGGACGGCGGCACCCGGGAATGACCAGCGCTTCGTCCTTCGGACTGCGGAGCCAGCACAGGGGCCGGCGGCCCGTTTCCTTGATCGCGGTCTGCTGGAAGCGGACCAGATAATCACGCATGATAGGCAATAAAGCCGTCTGCATGAACATTTCCTCCCTTCATCCGACCGATTTCCACCAAAAAGTCTACCATTCGCCCCGGCGGCTGTCAACCGTTGCAGCCGCTGGGCTTTCGTTTTTCCGGCCTTTTTCCGTTCCGAAAAGGAATGAGTTGCGAAAAAGCCTGCAATCATGTATAATTAGCCTGACCTGCTGTGCGTAACGGGCAGGCCAGCATTGTGGGCGCACCGCGCCGCACAGGGGAGGCAAGGACTTATGGAATGTAAGATCAAAAATGATATCGGTACGATCTATATCACCGAAGATGTCATGCTGAAGGTGGTCGGCTACGCCGCGCTGGAATGCTACGGCATCGTCGCCATGTCCTCAAAACGCGCCAAGGACGGGCTGGTGCAGTGGTTGGGACGGGAAAACCTGTCCAAGGGCGTGCAGCTCCGTCTGGTGGACGACATGCTGGATGTGGATCTTTTTATCATCGTCGAATACGGGATTTCCATCGCCGAGGTCTGCAAGACCATCGTGCAGACCGTGCGCTATAAGCTGGAAAGCATGACCGGCGTGAAAGTCCGCCGCGTGAACATCTCCGTGGAGGGCATCCGGGTGTAAGGACGCTCGCCGTAGGCATACAAATTACAAGCGTATCGGGAGGAAATGACCTTGATCCAAGCCAAAACGATCGACGGGGTGCTGCTGCGGGATATGGTGGTCGCGGGCGCCGCGCTTTTGGAAAAACACCGGGAAGCGGTGGACGCGCTGAACGTTTTCCCCGTGCCGGACGGAGATACCGGCACCAATATGAGCCTGACCATGGCCTCCGCCACCCGGGAGGTCAACCAGAAGGAATACCTGAACGCGGGCGAGGCCGCCGCGGCTGTATCGAAGGGCGCGCTGAAGGGCGCCCGGGGCAACAGCGGCGTTATCACCTCCCAGCTTCTGCGCGGCTTCAGCCGGGCGCTGGCCGGAGTGGAGCGCATTACCCCCGCACAGTTTGCCGCCGCGCTGAAAAGCGGCGCGGAGACCGCCTATAAGGCCGTGATGAAGCCTAAGGAGGGCACCATCCTGACCGTGGCCCGTGTCATTGCCGAGGAAGCCGTCAAGCAGGCCGAGCGCACGCCCGACGACTACGACGCGCTGTTCACCAACATCCTCTCCACCGGCGAGGTCATTCTGAAAAAGACCCAGCAGATGCTGCCCGCGCTGACGCAGGCGGGCGTGGTGGACGCCGGCGGACGGGGCCTCCTGTACATCTACATGGGTTATGCCGCCGTGCTGCGGGGCGAGGAGCTGCCCAGCGACGACGAGGCCGAGGGCGTGGAAGGCGACAGCTACGAGGACGAGCACAGCCTGACCGGCGAGCTGAAGTACATCTACTGCACCGAGTTCGGGGTTGAAAACCTGTTCCCGGACATCGTGGAGGAGGATATCGATTCCCTGCGCCGCCGCCTGAACCGCATCGGCGACTGCGTGCGCGTCACCGGCGACCTGAGCGCCGTGAAGGTGCACGTTCACACCAACGAGCCCGCCAAGGCTCTGGAATTTGGCCTGAGTCTGGGCGAGCTGATCGACCTGAAGATCGAAAACATGGCCCAGAAGCGCCGGGAAGCCCAGCCCAAGGAAGAACCGCAGGCCGAGCCCCAGCCCGCCGCCCAGCAGGAACCCCCGAAGGAGTCCGGCATGGTGGCCGTGTCGCTGGGCGAAGGCTTCAACCAGATCTTCCGCGACCTGACCGTGGATCAGGTGGTGGAGGGCGGCCAGACCATGAACCCCAGCATCGAGGATATTTCCGAAGCCGTGGGCCGGGTCAACGCCAAGGTGGTCTATGTGCTGCCCAACAACGGCAACGTGATTCTGGCGGCCCAGCAGGCGGCCGAACTGTGCGAGGACAAGAAGGTCGTGGTCATCCCCACCAAGAACGTGGCCATGGGCATCGCCGCCGCCATCGCCTGCCAGCCCGAGCTTTCCCCCGAGCAGAATGCCGCCCGAATGGAGGAAGCCGCCCAGCGGGTGCGCACCGGCACCGTGACCTACGCCGTCCGAGATACGGATCTGGACGACCTGCACATCCATCAGGGCGACATCATCGGTCTGTACAACGGCAAGATTCAAACCGTGGGCAACGACGTGCAGGATGTGACGCTGCGGCTGATGGAAGCCATCGTCACCGACGAGGACGAACTCATCACCGTCTACTACGGCAAGGACACCAAAGAAGACGACGCGCAGGCCCTGACCGACGAGCTGGCCTCCCGCTACGGCGACTGCGACGTGGAAATGCAGATGGGCGGTCAGCCGCTGTACTACTATCTGGTTTCTGTAGAATAAATCATGGAACTTGCATCTCTGACCGGGATCGGAAAAAATCGATCGGAAGCCTTACACGCAGCGGGGATCTTCTCGTTGCGTGATCTTTTGTACGCCGTTCCCCAAAAATACCGGGACTGCAGCGCAGTCACCCCCGCCGCGCAGGCGGCGGCAGGGCAAAGGCAGTGCTTCTCCCTCGTCCGGGAGGGCGAAGCGAAGCTGTCCCGTTTCAAGGGGAAAATGACGCTGGTCACCTGCTCCTTTTCCGACGAAAGCGGCAAGCTGACCGCCTGCTGGTTCAATCAACCATGGATGAAGGAGAACCTGAACCGAGGCACCCGCTTCCTGCTGTGCGGCCCGGTGGAAAGCCGGGGCGGACGGCTGCAGCTGATGAACCCTTCGCTGGAAAAGGAAAACCGCATCGTGCCCCTGTACCGGCCCATCGAAGGATTGCCCCAGCGGGTGCATGAACAGATCGCCCGAGAGGCACTGGAATCGCTGGACGAGGTCTGCCCGGAGACGCTGCCCCTTTCGCTGGTGAAGCGCTATGTGCTTCTTCCGCTGGGAGAAGCTCTGCGCCGTCTCCACGCGCCCCGGACGATGGACGAAGTCCAGCCCGCCCAGCGCCGTCTGGCCTTTGAGCAGATGCTGATGTATCAGGCGGGCATCCGCATGATGCGGCGGCTGCGCCGGGGCGGCCTGCCCATGGAGGCTCCCGCCGAACGACAGGAGGCTTTCTGGGCCTCGCTGCCCTTTTCCCCCACCAGCGCCCAGCGCCGCACCCTTGCCGAAATCGCCCGGGATATGGAATTGAAAGGCTCAGAGCCCTACGCCATGGCCCGGATGGTGCAGGGGGACGTGGGCAGCGGCAAGACCGCCGTGGCCATGGGGGCCATGTTGCTGGCCGCTCAAAGCGGCTACCAGAGCGCCCTGATGGCCCCGACGGAAATTCTGGCCCGGCAGCATGTGGAAACCATGAAGCCTTTCTTTGAGAAAAACGGCTTCGGCTGCGGCCTGCTGGTCAGCGGAATGCCTGCCGGAGAACGGCGGGAGGCCCTTGCAGCCATTCAGGAGGGCCGCTGGCAGGCGGTGATCGGCACCCACGCCCTCATCGGCGGCGGCGTGCATTTTCAACGTTTGGGGCTGTGCATCACCGACGAACAGCACCGGTTCGGCGTAGCTCAGCGCACCGCCCTTCTGGAAAAGGGCGGCGATGTCTCCACCGATCTCGCCCCCCATCTGCTGGTCATGTCGGCCACGCCCATTCCCCGCTCGCTGGCCCTGAGCCTGTTCGGTGATCTGGATGTAAGTGTCATTGACGAGCTGCCTCCGGGCCGTCAGCCGGTAAAGACCCGGCTGGTGCCGGAAAACAAGCGTGGCGGCCTGTACGACTTCATCCGGCAGGAGTTGAAAGCCGGGCGGCAGGCCTACATCGTCTGCCCGCTGGTGGAGGAAAGCGAGACCGACGACGGCCTGATGGCGGTGAAGAGCCACGCTCGGGAGCTGAGCCGAAAGGCCTTCGCGGATTTTTCCGTGGGGCTGACCTACGGCACCCAGCCCGCCGCCGAAAAACAGGCGGCGCTGGCGGATTTCGCTGCGGGAAAGCTGCAAATTCTGGTCTCCACCACGGTCATCGAGGTGGGGGTGAACGTGCCCAACGCCTCCGTCATGGTCATCGAGGACGCGGACCGCTACGGTCTGGCCCAGCTGCACCAGCTGCGGGGCCGGGTAGGACGTGGCACGGCCCAGAGCTGGTGTTTCCTGATGGCGGAGCCTAACGAGCGCCTGCAGGCGCTGGTGCGCACCAACGACGGCTTCCAGATCGCCCAGACCGATCTGGAACTACGGGGCCCGGGCGAACTGCTGGGCACCCGCCAGCACGGCGAAGCTCTGATGCCCGGCGCGGGCGACATGACCCTTCTGTACCGCGCCAGCCAGTGCGTGGAGGAGATCAGCACCGACCCCGCCTTTGCGGAGGAGTGGGAGACGGTGCAAAAACTGGCCGGAGCTTATGTAAGCGAATCCGCCAGACGGGTCTCCGTCAGCTGAACGGCGGTTGAAAACATCTTTGGTTTCGGGTACAATACCCGGGAGGTGATTCCATGCATATCGTGCTTTACGAGCCGGAAATTCCCCAGAATACCGGCAATATTGCCCGCACCTGCGCCGCGACCGGCTCCGTGCTGCATCTCATCAAGCCGCTGGGCTTTTCGTTGGAGGACAAATACCTCAAGCGGGCCGGGCTGGACTACTGGCGCATGATGCGCTATGAGGTGCATGAAAATTTTGAGGAGCTGCTGGAAAAATACCCCGGCGCGCGGATGCACTTTCTTTCCACCAAAGCGCCTCGGAGCTACACCGAAGCGACCTACAACCCGGATGATTTTCTGGTGTTCGGCCGGGAGACCCGGGGTCTGCCGGAAAGTCTGCTCAGCCGGGTCTACGACCGCTGCCTGCGCATTCCCATGGTGCCGGGAGCCCGCAGCCTGAATTTGAGCAATTCCGTAGCTATCGTGCTCTATGAAGCCTTGCGCACGCTGGATTTTCCCGGAATGCAGGAAGCGGGCGCGCTGACGGGCCGGGAGGACGAAAGCGCCCCGTGGATGGATTACGTATGACCGTTCGTTCAATATAGGAACGGAAAACTCAAGCCCTTCGAAAGGAGGAACGGCGGATGGACGATCGAACCAGACGGTATCAGCCCGGGCAGGAGGATGAGCCCATGGAGCTCAACGACGTATTGGAGCCCTATCGTGGCTCCGAAGACGGCGCTGACCGTTTCGCCGATGACGGCGGGGACTATGACCCTTATGCCTACGGAGAAACCAACGACGACCTTGCCTATCAGGACGAAGCCTACGGCGGCGATGACGGCGATGAAGCCGCCGAGGACGCGTGGGAACACGAAGGCCATGTGCGCACTACCATGGGCGTGCTGAACACCTTCAGCGTGCTGCTGGGCGTTTTTGTGATTTTTGTGCTGGTGGCCATGCTGCTGGGGCTATTTTCGTGGCTCAAGGCGGACATTCTGCACTCGCTGACCCTGCTGGAGGGCGGCATCCGCTGACGAGGCCCGCGCATGGCTTTCCATCCGGCGCGGCACACTAAACAACGGCTTTCGGCCGAAGGAGGAAAGACCATGGACGCTATGGCGCGTTTTCAGCGGGACTGCACCGCGTTTTTTCAGACGCTCTATCCCGGCGGGCAAAGTCCGCTGGTGTTCGGCGCGGGGCTGGCGAAAAAGCCCGTGCTGATGCTGATCGGCGAGGCGCCCGGCGAGCAGGAAGCCTTGCAGGGAAAACCCTTCGTAGGCAAGGCGGGCAAGAATCTGGAAGGCTTTTTGGAAGTGCTGGGGCTGCGCCGCGGCGAAATTTACGTCACCAATACCGTTAAATTGCGGCCCACGAAAATCAGCGCCGCAGGCCGCCGGGTCAACCGTCCCCCCACCCGGGAGGAAAAGGAACTGTTTCGCCCATGGCTGATGAAGGAGATCGCGCTGGTTCGCCCGGACGCGCTGGTGACGCTGGGCAATGTGGCTCTGCAGAGCTTCATCCGAGACACGGTAGGCCACCTGCACGGGCAGTGGACCCGGGCCGTGGTCTCCCCGCCGGAAAAAGAGGCATTCACCCTGCCCCTGTTTCCCCTGTATCACCCGGCCTCCATCATCTACAACCCCCACTTGCAGGAGGACTACGGGCGCGACCTTCAGGCGCTCCGGGAATCCCTGCGTGTAAGATCAGACGCCGGGGATGACAAATGAGACCTTTTCCGGAGGAATGGGACGAAAAATCGAGACATTTGGACGCTTCCATGCTACAATGATCCCATCAACCGGGCGAAACGCTCGAAGGAGGAATTGCGGATGGAAGCATTTTTATTGGAGAACCTGCCGATTCTCCTCTGTTTTCTTTTCGGCGTTGTCCTGCTGATCGTCGAAGTCTTTATGCCGGGCTTCGGCCTGCCGGGCATTTCCGGCATCATTCTGGAGGGCGCGGCTATTGTGCTGACCTATCTGTGGCACGGCGGACTGGCGGCGCTGGGCGTGACGGTGCTGATCCTGGCCATTGTGGCCGTAGCCATATCGCTGGCGCTGCGCTCCGCCAACCGGGGGCGGCTGTCCAAGTCCAACATCATTCTCAAGGACGCGGAAACGGCTGAAAACGGCTACTCCGCCACCAGTGCGGCGGACATGCAGGTCTTCGTCGGGCGAAAGGGCGTGACCTCCACGCCGCTGCGGCCCACCGGGCTGGCGGAGTTCGACGGCGTTCGGCTCAACGTGGCCTCGCAGGGGGACTTCATTCCCAAGGATACGCCCGTGATCGTCGATCACGTGGAGGGGGCTTCCGTAGTCGTGCGGCGGCTGCCTCTCCAATAAGGCTTCATTCCCATTTTATCACCGCAAGGAGGAAAAAACATGGATCTTCTCTGGGCTCTTGTCAACTCTTATGGCTACGGCAGCAACAGCCTGTCCGCGCTGTGGATCGTGCTGGTCATCGTGCTGGCGCTGATCGTGGTACTGGTTTTCCTGCGTTTTGTGCCCGTGGGCCTGTGGATCACCTCGCTGGCCGCCGGGGTACACGTGAGCATTGGTTCTCTGGCCGGTATGCGCCTGCGCCGCATCCAGCCCAAGCTGCTGGTCAATCCCCTCATCAAGGCCCGCAAGGCCGGTCTGGACGTGACCCTTTCCAAGCTGGAGACCCACTATCTGGCCGGCGGCAACGTGGATCGCGTCATCAACGCCCTGATCGCCGCCCAGCGCTCCAACATCGAAATGCCCTTTGAAAAGGCTTCCGCCATTGATCTGGCGGGCCGCGACGTGCTGCAGGCCGTGCAGATGAGCGTTACCCCCAAGGTCATCGAGACCCCCGTGGTCGCCGCCATCGCCAAGGACGGCATCGAGCTGCGGGCCAAGGCCCGCGTCACCGTGCGCACCAACATCGAGCGTCTGGTAGGCGGCGCCGGGGAAGAAACCATCATCGCCCGCGTGGGCGAGGGTATCGTCACCACCGTCGGTTCCAGCGAGACCCACAAGCAGGTGCTGGAGAACCCTGACCTGATCAGCCAGACCGTGCTGAACAAAGGTCTGGACGCCGGTACCGCCTATGAAATTCTTTCCATCGACATCGCCGACGTGGACGTGGGCCGCAACGTGGGCGCTCAGCTGCAGATGGATCAGGCCGAGGCCGACCGCCGCATCGCGCAGGCCCGCGCCGAGGAACGCCGCGCCATGGCCGTGGCCCGGGAGCAGGAAATGAAGGCCTCCGTGCAGGAGATGCGCGCTCGCGTGGTGGAAGCCGAGGCCGAAGTGCCCAAGGCCATGGCCGCCGCTCTGCGGGAAGGCAAGATCGGCGTGATGGACTACTATCAGCTGAAGAATCTGGAAGCGGATACCGATATGCGGGAAGGCATCGCCAAGGCCAGCGCTCCCGCCGCCGCGCCCCGGATGAACGAAGGAAGCGGCAAGTAATGCCTGACCGACTCACCGTTTTTCAGAAAGGAGGGAACTCATGGACACGTTAGTGGCATTGATTATCATCGGCGTATGCGTATCGCTGTTTCGAAAGAGCGGCGTAAAGCAGTCCCGAAAAAAATCCGCCCCTTACCGTCGGGGACAGGTAAACCCCAAGCCCATTCATTTTGAACCGACAGACCCCGTCAGCGTAACCAGAGTTACCCCCGCCCCCGTGGCCGACCCGGAGCCCTTCTGTCAGGAGGCGGAAGGCTTCTCCGACGAGGGTCAGGGAATGTCCCATTCGCTGGAACGGGCTCCCCTGACCCGGCCCGGCGACTATGTGGGCAGCCTGAACGTGGACAGCGACGAGGGCCGCGACCTGTGCGACCCGGAGCTGGGCCACGGTCATGAGGAAGAATTTACGGTTCAGCACCTGCCGGACGGACCCAACCCCTACGAGGAAACCTCCCCCATACTGTCGTTGGACAGCCGCGCCATCGTGCAGGGCGTGGTCATGAATGAAATCCTGACCCGTCCCGGCCAGCGGAAATGGGGGCGGCGCGGATGAACGGCGATCTGCGGGTCCTGATCGCGGACGACGACAGCGGAATGCGGATGATCCTGCGGCGGCTGATCGAAAAAGCCGACGGCTTCACGCTGGCCGGGGAAGCCTCCGACGGCAAACAGGCCATCGAGCTGGCGGAGACCCTGCGGCCTGACGTGGTCTTTCTGGATGTAGAAATGCCCGAAATGACCGGCGTGGAATGCGCCCGGGTCATTCAGGACATGAACCCAGCCATTCTGCTGATCTTCGCCACGGCCCACGAGGGCTACATGGGCGACGCCTTCGAGGTATACGCCTTCGACTATCTGGTGAAGCCCTTCAAGGTGGAGCGGGTGATGCAGACGCTGGAGCGGGCGCGGAACCTGCTCCGATCCCCGGAAACAGCGCCGGAGCCTGCCCGTCCGCCTCTTTCCCGGCCCCGGGTAGAGGGCCGCATGATGCTCCATCACCGGGGCGGCGTCAGTTTCCTCAGTTTTGAGGATATCGTGCTGATCCAGTGGGAGGAACGCTCCACCGTGCTGTACACGGCAGACGGCAGCCGCTACGTCACCGGCGATTCGCTGGGCGACATGGAGGAGCGTCTGCCCCCCGACCTGTTCTTCCGCTGCCACAAGAGCTACATCGTCAATCTGAACAAGATTCGGGATATCACTCCCTATGGCCGCTGGACCTACGCCGCCCGGCTGGAAGGCATCCCGCAGGACGCGCTCATTACCCGGGAAAAATACGACGAGCTGGAACGGATGTTTCAGCAGGAATAACAAACAGAGCCGCATGATAAAACTCATGCGGCTCTGACTGTTTATTCTCTCAGCAGTCTTTCTTTTTCCAACGCTTCCTTTTTGCCGTAGATGCGGCCAAGGCCGTACATCAGCAGCGTGGCGCACAGCAGATTGATCCATGCATATTCGGCGTTGGCCTGAATGGAATTGGTGATCCCGATGGCCAAATTCGCCAGTCCCAGCACCAGCAGGGGGTTCCCTACCCGTTCCAGATGACGGATGCGGGAATCGATATCGGAAAACAGATCGAAGGGGCCGTCGGTCAGCTTTTTGCGGAAGTAGACCCATTGCAGCATCCGGCCGACATACTCTGCTCCTGTTTCCTCCATAAAGGAAAGATAATCCTTATCGCAGGGGTGCATTTCCAGTCGGACGCTGTAAGCGCCGGGCTCGCAGCGTACAAAGCGATAAATGCAGAACCCTACCTTATCCAGCAGCCAGCCGGATTGAGCCATCTGGTTCAGCCACTGCTCCTCCTTGTCAAAGTCCCACTCCCACCACCAGCGAAAAACGGTTTTGGTCTCCGCGTTGCGTTCCATTATTCCTTCGCCCCCTGTTCCAGAATGATTTCTCCGTTGCGCACCAGTTCCCGCAGGCGTTCCAGTTCGCCCCGCAGGACGCTTTCGCCCTGCTGCGTCAGCCGGTACTCCTTGCGGCGGCTTTCCTCCTGAGCGGGAACCGGCACGATCCAGCCCCTTTCGCACAGGGCGTTCAGCGCCCCGTACAGGGTCCCCGCCGCCAGCCGCACCCGTCCCTCGGACAGCTGCTCCGTCTGCTGCATGATGCCGTATCCATGCCGGGGCTGCGCCAGCGCCAGCAGGATATAGTAGGTGGATTCCGTCAACGCCATATTCTCATTCATCGGTTCGTTTCACTCTCCCGTCGATATATCGTTGTTCGATATATCATAATTTAATTATAGCGGTTGACGATATAATTGTCAAGAAAAAAACGACGCTTCCGAAAAAGCGTCGTTCCATGTATGCTCTTCGCTTACACCAGACGGAAGCCGGCGGCGGTCTGCTGCTCGTGATACCGTTCGATCAGGTTCTTGATGCGGCTGTAGGGATTCAGCAGGCGGCTCAGGCTGCGGTCGTGGTTCAGGCTGGCAATGATGTAGGAAATATACTTGCTCATGTCCGCCTCGATGAACCACGGGGCGTTCTTCAGTTCGTCGGTGCGGTAGGTCAGGTTGGTGGAGATCACGCGGCTGATGTAGCCTTCCTCGTAGGCCTTGTTGAAGGCGTCCAGACCGTTGGTGAACAGGGCGAAAGTGGCGGAAGCGAAAATGCGGTTGGCCTTACGCTTCTTCAGCTCGTGGGCCAGATCCAGAATGCTGTCGCCGGAGGAAATAATATCGTCCGACACCAGAATGTCCTTGCCCTCCACGTCGTCGCCCAGATATTCGTGAGCCACGATGGGGTTGCGGCCATTGACGATGCGGGTGTAATCGCGGCGCTTGTAGAACATACCCATATCCAGCCCCAGCACGGAGGAGAAGAAGATGTTCCGATCCAGCGCGCCTTCGTCGGGGCTGACGATCATCATGTGCTCCCGATCCAGCTGCAGATCCTTATCCTTGCGGAACAGAGCCTTCAAAATCTGATAGCTGGGACGGACGCTGTCAAAGCCCATCAGGGGCACGGCGTTCTGAATGCGGGGGTCGTGAGCGTCGAAGGTGATGAAGTTGCTCACGCCCAGACTTTGCAGATCCTGCAGCGCCTGAGCGCAGTCCAAACTTTCCCGGGTGGAGCGGCGGTGCTGTCGGCCCTCGTACAGGTAGGGCATGATGACGTTGATGCGCTTGGCGCGGCCGCCGATAGCGCCGATGATGCGCTTGAGATCCTGAAAATGATCGTCGGGAGACATGGGCACCTCCCGGCCGTACATCTGATAGGTTTTGTTGTAGGCTCCCACGTCGGTCAGAATGTAAATATCATATCCGCGTACAGTACTCTTGACCATGCCCTTGCCTTCGCCGGTGCCGAACCGGGGGCAGCGGGCTTCGATGAGGAAATCGTTCCGATTGGAACCCATCAGGGAGTAAAGGGGCGTGTCTTCCAGGGCTTCCTGCTGCTCATGCCACTTCATCAGCCAGCCGTTGACCAGCTTGCCCATTTCCTCGCAGCCGGGCATGGCGATCAGGCCCAGCGGAGCCACGGGAGTCGTCAGAAGCTCATTATTCCAGTTGTTTACAAAATCCGTCATAAGTCGCGCTCCTTTTTGCTGTATCGCGGGTGTATTCAATCATAGTATAGCGCAAAAATCAATTTCTGAAAAGTCGCTTTCGCGGAAAAAGGGAACGTTTGCAGAAATTTGCAGAAAAATGGACTGGTTTTTCGGCACTCTGCCGAATCGGAAAGAAACATACAAAATTACCTTTCCTATCGGCTGAAAAACCCCGTCTTTTCCATGACGGGAAAAGGCGGGGTTTTCCATAAGCAGCTTACAGCTTGTTGATCAGATTGTACATTTCGCGGTCGAAGGTCTTCTTCATGCTCAGCGCATCGATGATGGGCATATTGAAGACGCGGCCGTGACGGATGCCGATAGCCTGATTGGCAATGCCGCGGTTGAGCAGCTGCACAGCCTGATGGCCGGCCTCGAAGGCGAAGGCGCTGTCCTGCGCGGTGGGCTGAGCGCCGCGCTGGGTGTAACCGATGACGGTGGAGCGCACCTCCGCGCCGCCGCACTTCCGCTTGAGGATGCTGGCCAGATACTCAGCGCTGATGGGCTCGCCGGGATAAACGGTCTTGCCGTTATCGTTGAGGAACTTGCGCCAGTCGAAGGGCTTCATGTTGTCCCAGCAGTGCTCGCTGATGACCAGCGTAGCGCGGGTGTTGCCCTGCTCGATCAGGCAGTTCAGGCGGGCGGCCACTTCGTCCACATCCCATTCCACTTCGGGAACGATCAGCATTTCCGCGCCGGTCGCCATAGCGGTCTTCATGGCGATATCGCCGCAGTTGCGGCCCATCACCTGCACCACATGGGGACGATCGTGGCTGCGGCTGGTGGCGCGGATGGAGCGCACGGCTTCCACGCACACGTTCACAGCGGTGTCGTAGCCCAGGGTGGCCTCGGTGTAGCCAAGGTCGTTGTCGATGGTGCCGGGGATGCCCACGCAGGGGATACCCAGCTCGCACAGATACATAGCGCCGGTGAAGCTGCCGTCGCCGCCGATGACGATAAGCCCTTCAATTTCGTATGCACGCAGAACGGAAATTGCCTTTTCGATTCCGCCCTCCGTTTTAAACTCCTCGCTCCGCGCCGTGCGAAGTATCGTTCCTCCCTTGTGCATTTTGCTTTCAACGTCGGCATGGGCAAGGTACCCGACCCTGCCTTCAATAAGGCCTTTGTAGCCGTGGTAAATGCCCATTACCTGCAAATCGATATCCACCCCGGTTTTGAAAACGGCGCGTATCGCCGCATTCATGCCCGGAGTGTCGCCTCCGCTTGTTAAAACTCCGATTCGTTTCATCTTTTGCCCCTTAATTGCTTATTTCGCCTTAATCTCAATATTATTTTTTGCGGACAATTTTTACATTCTCTTCCCCAAGCATACGCTTCAGTTCAAACAGCAGCTCCTCAGCACAGTTCACGCAGCAGTGGCGCGGCGCAAGCAAAACCTTTCCCGTTGCCGCATCGCGAAACAAAACCTCCGTGTTTCCGGGAAATCTGTGCAGCAGTTCAACAGCCGCATTCCGAAGATGCAGCGCGTCGGAAAGAAAATTCAGCGCAAGCCGCTTTTCCCCCGCGTTTTTTGAACCCTTTTGCAGCGGAACAATTTCGTCAATCAATATTGAATTGTCCCTGTCCTCCCGCATGGAGAACCTGCCGCGGACCGCAACGCATTTATCGTTTGCGATAAGGGAAGCATACTTTTGGTAAATGCTCGGGAACGCCGCAATCTCAATGCTTCCGCTCATATCCTCCAGCACCGCATACGCCATCAACCCCGCGCCGGATTTGACCGCACGGGTTCTCAGGGAACCGATTATCCCTCCTGCCGTCACGGTTTGGTTATCATGTATTGCTCCCGAACCGTCCGCCTCCGCAAGCTCGATGCAGGGCGTTAATGCAGAAAGCGCAGCCTCATATTCCATGAGCGGATGCCCGCTGACATATACGCCGAGAACCTCCTTTTCGGCACGGAGCAGAATATCAAGCTCAAACTCCGTTTTCATATCGGCCTTATCCGCTTCGGAAACCGTGTTCATCATGCTTCCGCCGTCATCCCCGCCGAAATCAAAAAGCGAAAGCTGTCCCGTTTCAAGTCTTTTTCTTTCGGCGGCGGCCGCAGTGAACTCCTGTTCAAAATGAGCCGTCAGATATTTTCTCGAAACGCCGAAACAATCGAAACAACCGGCCTTTATAAGCCCCTCCAGCAGGCGTTTGTTCAGCCCGTCGGAAGTTCTTCGGAGGAAATTCGAAAAATCCGAAAACGCTCCGCCGCGGCTCCGCTCCTCCAGCACATCGTTCATCGCTCCCTCTCCGACGTTGCGTATCGCGGCAAGGCCGAACCTTACAGCACCGTTTTCAACCGAAAAACGTGCCTCGCTGCGGTTTATATCCGGCGGAAGAATCTTTATTCCGTGCTTGCGGCAATAATAAATATAGAACGAGACCCTGTCCGCCGCAGTAAGATAGCTGTTGATGAGTGCCGTCATGAATTCCGCAGGGTGCAGGCATTTGAGCAGCGCGGTTCGATAAGCAACCACCGCATAGCACGCCGCATGAGCCTTGTTGAATGCATATGATGCAAAATCCATCATTTCATCAAAAATCTTCTCCGCCGCTTCCTTCGAAACGCCGCGCCGCAGTGCACCGTCAATTTTCACAACGCCGTCTTCCTCAACGCCGTAGATAAAGTTTTTGCGCTCCTGCGCCATAACATCGTGCTTTTTCTTGCTCATGGCGCGGCGCACCAGGTCGGCGCGCCCCAGAGAAAAGCCGCCCAGTTTTCGCACGATGGCCATCACCTGCTCCTGATAGATGATACATCCATAGGTCACGTCCAAAATGTCGCGCAGCAGGGGCGAGGCGTAGGTCACGCGCGAGGGATCGCTTTTGTTTTCGATGTATTTGGGAATGGAGTCCATCGGGCCCGGACGGTAGAGCGCAATGGCGGCCACAATGTCCTCAAAGCAGGTGGGTTTCATGCCCAGCAGCATGGCGCGCATGCCCGCCGATTCAAACTGAAACACGCCTTCTGTGTCGGCCTTTGTGAAGAGCGCGTAGACCGCCGCGTCGTCGGGCTCGGTGCCCTCAAGCGTGAAATCCGGCGTGTGGCGGCGGATCATATCCGACGCCTTTTGCAGCAGCGTCAGCGTGCGCAGCCCCAAGAAGTCCATCTTGAGAAGACCGAGCTCCTCGAGCGTGCCCATGGGATACTGCGTCACAAGCAGCTCATCGGATTTTTGAAGCGGCACATAGCTGTCAAGCGGCTCCTTTGTGATGACAACGCCGGCCGCGTGGGTGGAGCTGTGGCGCGGCATGCCCTCGAGCCTGCCGGCCATATCGAGCAAATTTCGCACGGTAGGGCTCTGGTCGCGCAGCTCGCGAAGCTGGGGCGAGACCTCCAGCGCATGCTGCAAGGTCATGCCAAGCTCAGACGGCACCAGCTTTGCCACCGTGTCGACCTCGCCGTAGGGGATGTTGAGCGCCCGCCCCGTGTCGCGAATGGCGGCGCGCGCCAGCATGGTTCCAAATGTGACGATCTGGGCCACATGGTCGCGTCCATATTTGTCGGCCACATAGTCGATGACCTCGCCGCGCCGCTCAAAGCAAAAGTCGATGTCGATGTCGGGCATGCTGATGCGCTCGGGGTTCAAGAACCGCTCGAAAATCAAATTGTATTTGAGAGGATTGATGTCGGTGATGCCAAGGCAGTAGGAGACCAGCGACCCTGCCGCAGATCCCCGCCCGGGGCCAACGGCGATGCCCTTTTCTTTGGCGTAGCGGATGAAATCCCAAACGATGAGAAAATAGTCCACAAAACCCATCTGCTCGATGGTGGCAAGCTCAAATTCAATGCGCTGCCACGCCTCGTCCTCCCCCTTTGGGAAACGGTGGGCGAACCCCTCTTTGACCTGCTCGCGCAGATAGTCGGCGGCAACCATCCCCTGCGGAAGCTGGAAAACCGGCAAGTGAAGGTGGCCAAATTCAATTTCCACATTGCACTGCTGCGCGATACGCCCCGTGTTTTCAATGGCGCCGGAATACTGTCCGAAGAGCTCGATCATCTGGGCCCCGCTCTTGAGGTAGAACTCCTCCGTCTCAAAAAAGAGGGCGTTTTCATCGTCGAGGGTCTTGCCCATCTGAACAGCCATGAGCACCTTTTGCGCCTGCGCGTCGCTCTTGTCGATGTAGTGGACATCGTTGGTGGCCACAAGAGGGATGCCGCACTCCTCCGCCAGGCGCACGAGCGCCGGCAGAATCTGCCGCTGCTCGGCCAGGGAGTGGTCTTGCAGCTCGATGTAGTAGTCCTCGCCAAAGAGCGCCTTATAGCGAAGGGCGACCTCCTTTGCGGCGTCATAGTCGCCGCGCAAAAGAGCCTGGGGCACCTCGCCTGCAAGACAGGCCGACAGACAAATCAGCCCTTCGTGATAGCGTTCAAGCACCGAAAAGTCGGTGCGCGGTCTTGTATAAAACCCCGTCACAAAGGCGTCGGACACGATTTTCATGAGGTTTTGATACCCGGTCTCGTTTTTGCACAGCAAGACAAGATGGTTTGATGCGGCGTCAAGCTGGTGGGTCTTGTCGGTTCTCATGCGGGGCGCCACATAGACCTCACAGCCCAAAATGGGCTTGATGCCCTCTTTTTTTGCGGCCTTGTAGAAGTCGATCACGCCGTACATGACGCCGTGATCGGTGATGGCCACCGCCTCCTGCCCAAGCTCCTTTGCCGCATGCACAAGCTGCCCGATCCGGCAGGCGCCGTCGAGCAGGCTGTATTCACTGTGAACATGTAAATGCACAAAACTCATTGCGTTTCCTCCATGCGCGCCTGCGC
>ERZ824488.650-NODE-650-length-44155-cov-7.620794_pt1 | contig 44155 bp, 46 predicted proteins | sample MGYA00519936_ERZ824488 | MGnify/ENA primary metagenome ERZ824488 (study PRJEB31778, sample SAMEA3449153) | human gut metagenome | biome: human gut; feature: human-associated habitat; material: faeces | place: United Kingdom | collected 2010/2012 ... | reverse complement strand
GCGCCGCTCGACGTGAACGCGAGCGCGCGGTGCCCGTACTGCGGCACGGTGATCCGGCAGCAGGCACAAAACTGGGCCATCAGCGCCATTCGCGGCATCCGGCAGGAGACCGTATAAAACCGCCGCGGCACAGACCGCGAAAGTGAGGGGAAAACCATGCTTGACGTTGCTGCGCTGGGCGAGCTGCTGATCGACTTTACGTGCCTTTCGACCGACAAAAACGGCTATCCGACCATGGCGGCGCATCCCGGCGGCGCTCCGGCAAACTTTCTCGCGGCGCTGGCAAAGTACGGCGCAAAGACCGCGATGCTCGGCAAAGTGGGGGACGATACCTTTGGGCGGCTCCTACTCGATACGCTGCGGCGCGCGGGCATCGAAACGCGCGGCATGATCGCCGCACCCGATGTGTTCACAACGCTGGCCTTCGTCACGCTGGACGCGCGGGGCGAGCGCGAGTTCGCCTTTGCCCGGAAGCCCGGCGCGGACACCTGCCTCTCGTTTCCGGAGATCGATCTTTCTCTCATCGATGAGGCGAGGGCCTTTCACTTCGGCTCGCTGTCGCTGACCGATGAGCCGTCGCGCTCCGCCACGCGGCAGGCCGTCGCCTACGCGAGAGCGAAGGGGAAGCTCGTCACCTATGACCCGAATCTGCGTCCGCCGCTCTGGAAGGATCTCGCGGAGGCAAAAGAGCAGCTCCTCTGGGGGCTGGGGCAGGCGGATGTGGTGAAGATCAGCGAGGAAGAGGTGCGCTTCCTTTTCGGACTGGAGCCGGAAGCGGGCACGGAGCATATCTGTCATTCCTTCCCCGTGAAGCTGGTGTTCGTCACCTGCGGCGCGGACGGATGCTATTTTAAAAACTCGCGCGCCGCGGGCCGCGAACCGGCGCTGCCGGGGCTGAGGATCGCCGATACCACCGGCGCGGGCGATATTTTCGGCGGGAGCGCAGTGTGGAAGCTGCTGCAATATGGCGTCTCGCCGGAAGAGCTGGGTGAGAGCGCGCTGCGAGATATCGTCTCCTTTGCCTGTGCTGCCGCGGGACTTTCCGCGACAAGGCTGGGCGGCATTTCGAGCATCCCGGAGTATGACGAAGTCCTGCGGGCGCTGAACCGATAAAATTGAACCAGAGAATCAAAAGGCATTCCCACCGTCCGACAGGACGGCGGGAATGCCTTCTTTTGTAAAAAAGAAGACCACCGGCTTGCGCCGGTGGTCTTGCCTTCCGAGGAGCGGATCAGCAGTAGTACTCCATCGGGTAGGTGAGGTATTCGACCGGCTCGAGCTGGTCGCAGGTGACGTATCCGGCGGGAGCGCGGAGCAGGGACGGGATGCGGTTGACGACCGTGGCGCAGGTGTGCTCGACGGTCGCGGGCTTCACGACATGGAACTCGGTCTTGGGCTCGCCGAAGATCTCCCAATCGCACATATCGCCGTCGTCCGGGCCGTAGACCTTGCCGATGGTCTCTTCCTCGACGGTGATGCCCTGCATGGTCTCGATGGTGACGACCGCGGACATGCCGATGGCGTGGCCGGCCTTGATGTCCTTGCCGAGCGTTTCGCTGTAAATGTCCTTGTCGATGATGCAGGGAACGTGCTTCTGGGAAATGCTCTTGATGGTGAGGCCGAGCTTGTTGCAGATGGCTTCGGAGGCGTTCCAGGCGTAGGACGGCTCAAAATCGGTCGGGTGAGCGATCTTCGCTTCAAACTCTTCCGGCGTCAGGTCGCAGCCGTGGGCCTCGGCGAGCGCGATGCCGTACTCGTCCACGTTGTAGCTGTAAGCGCCCTTGATCTTCGTGATGTTGTGGCAGCCCGCCGCAACGAGACCGACCATGTTGATCCAGAAGATATCCTGCATGCCGCTGCCGGTGATGGTGCAGCCGTTTTCCTTCGCAAGAGCGTCGAGCTTGTTGATCATGGCCGCGGAGGTCGTCCAGGGGTAAATGGCCTCTTCGCAGGTCGTGATGACGTTGATGCCGCGGGTAACGCACTGCTCGATGGCTTCGTAAATGTCGCCGATGAAGCTGCGGGTCGTGATGATGGCGACGTCGGCGTCGCACTCGTCGAGGACCTTCTCCGCGTTATCGGAAATGATGACGCCCGTCTTGACGCCGAGCTCCGCCCAGTCGCCGATGTCCTGGCCGACGGACGCGCCGTGGCCGATGCCGCCGACGATCTGCGCGCCATGCTCATACGCATAGCGAAGGGTGTACTTGCTCATCTTTCCGCAACCATACTGCACGATCTTAATTTTATCCATTATAATAGCTCCTTTCTGTGCTATAAAATACTATAATGGAGTATACAGTCTGTTGCAGGTAGAGAGTCAAGAGTTTTGTTAATTAATTTTTTGTGAAGATCACGGGGACCTGCAGACGCAGGAACATGTTGCGCTTCTTATTATCGAAAAGATTCAGCTCCGTCATCTCCTCGCAGATATAGTCGCCGTTCAAAATATAGTGATTGGCGCGGCAGTATGCAAGAAGGCGCTCTGCGCCCTCGGCCTCCTCGTCGAAGTCGTCGAGATAGGCGCAGGCGAACATGCCGCTTTCGATGACCTCGATGCTGTCGCCGTAATCGCGCAGGTGCTTGTCGCCGAAGATGAAGATCTTGTCCGCGATGAGCGCGCCGCGCGCGAAATCGTCCTGTTTCACGCTCGTTCCGAGACTGTACGACAAAAGCTGCGGCAGATTGCGCCCCATCAGCTCCCGGCGCAGCGCGAGGACGGCCTTTTCGTAGGCGACGATGCCCTGCTCGTAGAAGTTTTCGGCGCACGGAATGTACAGAATGTGACGCTGATCGATGAATTCCAGCGAGATCGTCCCGCTGACCGGCGACTTCCGGTAGCGCTCGATGGACTGGATCGTCCGCTCCACGGCCTCGTGCATCGCCTTGAGATCGCGCATCTGCTGGTGGATCTGGTTGTTTTTTTCAATGAGCTTCTGCTCGATGAGCATGATGTCCTCTTTCTCGAGCAGCGTCTGGATATCGGTGAGGCTCATGTTGAGATTCCGCATGTACCGGATGATATCGAGCCGCGAGGTCTGGCGAATATCGTAGTAGCGGTAATTCGTCTCCTCGTCCCGGTAGCTCGGCTGCAAAAGTCCCATCCGGTCGTAGAGTCTGAGCGTGGCGATCGAAACGCGGTTCGCCTCCGCCATTTCGCCGATAGACAGCAGATGCGCGCGTTTTTCGTGGTCCATTTTCGTCCCTCCGTATGGCAAAAAACTCTAATCCCACTGTAGACTTTTGTACCCGAAAACGGTGCGTTTGTAAAGCCCCTTTTTGCTTTCGACAGAGAAAAGCCGGAGCCGGAGAGATCGTCTCTCCGGCTCCGGCGTATAAATAATACTATGTATCAGGGCGCGTCCCCGGTGAGGACGGCGAGCTCGGCGCGCAGCGCGTCGTAAAACTTTGCGATATGGCTGCCGTCGGCGAGCGCGTGGTGGACGAGCAGCGTCACCGGCATTTGCAGGCGGCCCTCGGCGTCTGGCGCGAACGCGCCCCAGGTGATGCGCGGGTTGGATTCCTCGCCGCCCGCCACGGGCTGGATGAGCGCGCTGTAATGCAGCCACGGGAGCGTGGAGATAAAATACATGCTCTCCACGTTCGCATCCTCGCGCAGCGAGCCGTCCAGACGGCGGCGCTGCCGCTCGGTCTCGGCATAGGCGATGTATTCCGCAAAGGGCTTATCGTGGTGCAGCGTGCAGTAGCAGTATGTCCCGTCCGCGCAAAGCTCCGTGTGCGATGTCGGACAGGTATCGTATTCGATGATGACGCCGTCATGGATGCGCCGCCGCAGCTCCGGCACGCGGTCGGCGGCCTTCGCCGCGGCGTGCAGAAACGTGAGATAAAACGAATACCCGCGCCTTGGCACGGGATTTGTCAAGGATAATTTTCACCAAAAATTTGTTTTAGCGGCTATCATTGATAACCGCTAATGTTATTACTTAGATTTCGCTATTCTTTCTTAGATAAATCAGCTGAGAAACCCAAGCAATTTGTTTCCGCATCTCGTCATATTGCTTTGTTTGTGCCGCATTCAGGATGGTTTTGCAACCAGTCAGGATATTATTCTCCAGACCGCTGACACTTTCGTCGACCAAGAGGGGGCTTGCTTTCAACTCACTATATGTATCTTCAATTAATGCTCTATCTTCCTTCTTGGCCAACTGCTTTGCCTGCTGCAGATAATTTGCAGCAGTTTTTATCGTTTTCTGAACCTGCTTTTTATAGTGTTCAGTATTCGCAGTTCTTTTGTTGGCCGGGAAATTAATGTACAGAATTAGCATGCTTGCAACAAAAATGGAAAGTTGAATCAGGAGGACCATTTTCCATTCTTCAAGCGCCAAAATTACGAATACAGAACCCAATACAAGTTCAATCAAAAAATAGATCGCAGCAATTGCTGAAGTACTTTCAACAAACACATGTGTGCTTTTGGATTTCGGGATCAGAAAAGGAACAGCAAAAAGTTGCATGTATGCCAAATGAATAAACGCATAGGAAATCCAAATTGACGCAAGATCCCTATTGAAATCAATTAGGAAGAAAGAAAGATTAAAGATTCCAACAAGAATTAAACCAATAATCAACCAGCGAATTCGTATTCTTTTCATAGAATCACATCCTGCTCATAATTTCTTGAATTTTTGCATCATACTGTGACTGGGTAATTGCGCCAAGTTCAAGCATTGTTTTCAGCTTTTTGATACTAGCGGTGAAATCATCACTGGGTTCTTCAGCTTTTTTAATGCCAAATTTACTCTTCTTAGGCCCCGGGTCAGAAGCAGGAGGAGCAGACGGGGTTACAGTACCAAACATTTGCTGTGCGATACTGGAGAATACAGGTGCAGCGGCCATACCCATACCCATTCCGGCTCCCATGGCAGCGACACCACCTGCTCCGGGATTCTTTGCTAAATCTTGTAAAATATCAGCTGCTTTTGCTCTTGCCCAATCTTCACCCAACACACGCATTTCTCCAGACAGTGCAAAAGCACTTTCCAGTTGGAAACGATGGGGATCGTTTTCGGGAATGTCCATCGACTCAATAGAGAGGTTCACCAAACGAAGACCGTAGGGCTCAATCGTTTTCGAGATGAAAGGTTCGAGAATAATGGATATCTCAACTTGGTATGCACAGATGCCCAAAATTTCTGCCTGAGAGCTATTGATAAATTGGGTGATGTAAGACTTGATGTACATCATCATCTGACTTCCAAAATACTTACGCAAATCATCCTGGTTGACAGACGACACATTGTTACCAATCATGTACATTAGGAACTTACTGGGATCGGAAACCTGAATCTTATATGCACCACGCGCCTGAACACTACAGAAGATTTTGTGGACGGGATCTCTTACTTGAATAGGGGTGGGTGTACCCCACAGAATCTCCATGGAATGTGCAGTTTTTACAAAATACACTACGCAATTAAATGTACTAATTCCACCACTGAATGCATTTCTCAATCTGCTAATGAATGGATAGTTTTCTGTTGAAAGTTTATATGTTCCGCTTTCTTTGAATACTTGTTCAATCACACCACCATTTACAAAGATTGCCGCCTCACCGGGCATAACGATCAGAGTGGAGTTGGTATTGAAGTCCTCTTCCGGCTGTCGCCAAATCAAAAGGTCACCGGAACCAGAGTTCTTAATAACGTCGGTCCAGTGCTTCTTACCGCCGACATATGCTGTTTCATTTGGATTTCTTCCAAACCAAGCCATATTGTTAGTTCCTCCTTAATTTCGTTTCCCGCCAAGAAATGCTTTCAGGTGGCGCTCAAAACTAACAGATGAAGTTGCACCAAGCTTTTCGAAATTCGAATCGATAATAATGGATGCTCCCCCACGTATAGGCTGCCAAAAATAATAGGCATCCATATTGTCAATCTTTTTATGGTTTTGAAGTGCTTGGTCTATTGTGATATGCAGGGACTTTGCTGCAATTTCAGCGAGTTTTATGTCCATATGTATACTCCTTTTCCATACCAGGCTTGATGCTCATTTCCCAGTTTACTACATCACCATAATCCGGAGGCCAGTCAGTGACTTCTCCTGTTTGACCATCGATTGCTACAACTTTGCCGTCTATACAAGCTGCATTGAACCAATGTCCACAGCCCTCTGCACGATCAATGCCAATGATTGCATGTGCGCCGTCACCTTCTGCAAGAAGGCGGTTTTTAATTTCTTCGGGACTCATAGATACTTGTTCCATTCCTGTCAACGCGGTCATATCGGAATTGTATGGGATATTATCTGCAGAGGCACACGCATCATTGCTACCCTCCAATCGCTGATAAACAGCATAGGCACAAGAACCACAGTTATTGCAATAGGGAGAATCAATATCAAATTCATCAAAATTTGGATTGATGTCTCCAAGCCAGTTCGAAATATCTGTTAACTTGTTCAAATCTGTTGCTACAGGAATAGACCGCCCTTCGCTCGAAATGTCGAAGTACTGGTCGCTGCTTTCAAATCCATCAACTAAATTAGATGCGGATAAATCGGCAGAATGATCTGGCACTTGGGTATTTGCTGCATCACCAAAATAATCAAATACATGTGGGGACACCTCTTGTCCAGGAAAAGCATCACGCAAGAATTCCTCTTGTAATTGAATCTTGTCATTTGCTAACATAGTTGATATTTCTTCATCGGTATATCCTTTGTCACGATAATCATCTTCTTTTACGGAAAGAGTATCATCTATGTTTTTACTCCCGGACGATAACAAATCCAGTTCGTCACGTTTTAGAACCTTAACAGGCCCCTCTTCGCTTGTATCCCCATCGTCGCTAAACATTCCTTGAGACAAATCATTTTGGATATCATGTAGAAGTTCGAGCTTATGTTCGTTTGATAAACCCGAATTAGATATTTCATCTACTTTTTTCCACAGATCTTCAATTGTTGTAGGCGTTGTATCACCAGCAAAAGCTGCATCATCCAAAGCATCGGGGTTACAAGAAAAGTCTGTTGGAATAGTATCATTCGGTGTATCGGGAGCAAATGTATTAGCAGCTTCTGAATCGCCCTCACTTAAAGAAGAATCTTCTGCCAACGAATCTGTTTCCCCAATGCTGAGCATGTCAGACGGGATTTCTTCATTCAGAGCATCCTGTATATTAGTAGGCATCTCCTCAGTATCCTCGATGAAAGACTCTGGCACATCGCTGGATAACGAATTCGCTACATAGTCTGCGGCATTGGTATCTTCCGGGAAATCATTCATAGTTCCATCTGGTATATCAGCTTGAATATCTTGGACATCAGCCTCCGTATCTTCCTCAAAGGACTCTGGGATATCGTAAGGATCTGGATCGTTTATTTCGTTCAAATCATCAAGATCTTCATCGAACTCTGTTGGTACTTCCGCAGTATCCTCACTGAATATTTCCGAAGTGTCGTCTGTTACATCATTTTGATCATCTGCTGTAATTTCTTCAGTGTCTTCAACGAACGACTCAGGTATATCGTAAGGATCCGGATCGGTTACATCGTTCAAATCATCGACATCTTCTGAAAACTCCAGGGGTACTTCTACTGTATCCTCGCCCACAAGGCCATCATTACTGTCGTATGAAACATCATCTACCATATCTTCATCAAAGGATTCCGGAATATCGAAAGACTCCTCACCAGATGTATCAAGCATGGTATCTTCAACAGGTGCAATATCCATTGCATCTAACGAAGTGTCATCAAATTCATCGCCCAAGTGAATCCCTCCTTTTCATCGCCCAAGTGAATCCCTCCTTACTTTGAAAGAGAATTTAAGATTTGCGTATCTGTTACAGGGATCTTTGTTCCATAACGAATGCGTCTCCACAAATGGACCTTAATGCAGGACAATAACTCTGCGCTGAACGGTTCACCATTCAGTTCTGCCATTGCCTGCCGCCGGATGCTACCAAGCATCTTTTCTACAGGTTTGAAAGATTCGTCGCTGGCGTGGAAATTCTTTACAAACAGTCTGCGTGCAATTTCTTTGGCTAGGACTCGCCGCTGATAATCACATCCTTGCGTACAGAATCTGCACATGCTGCACTGCGGATAGGGGCGAAGCTTATCTTGCTTATCATTCCAGTAGGTGGATAACTGGCGGATACTGTCATCGGATAGTGTGATTGCTATTTTGTTCTCCAATCGATAGTTTGGAGTTACAACTTCTTCCGGTTCTTCCAAACGGTTAAAAAACAGAAAGGCTTCGCCGGGTTTCAGTCTTGACAGTCGTTGGATTTGCACATCCGACATATTCGTACTGTCTCCAACAATATGCTTGTCCGTATTTTCAACCAACCGGAAAAGCATTTTCATATCTGTTAGTGCAACAACATCTGTCGAAACTTTTCTTGGAGACTGATCCGCAATGATGATGCCCACACCATACGAGCGGATTTCAGCCAACATACGCTTAACTAATCCCTGTGCAATAGCGCTTGGATTTGCTTCTCCTTGTCCAGCATTTGTATCAGCATCCAGAAGCACATGTGCTTCCTCAAGCAGAATGACATTTTTCAAACCACCTTCGCCGATGTAATTTGCATTGACATATGCCAAAATTGATAGCAGTAGCAAAGCGATAATCAACGCTTTTTGGTCGCTGTTTTCGATTGCGGCCAGTTCAATAACCGTTGGCTTTTCCAGAATATCCTTAATTGGGATGGAGAAATAATTATCAAACAGATTGGCAAGGCTATTCAGACGGACAACACCTGCGCGGCCAATATTTCTGGTATCACCGGTATATCCAATCTCGTCAAATGTTTGCTGGAAACATTTAATAAAATCGGATATGTTGAAAATCTGCCCTCTGTCATCAACTGTGTAAGTATCTAACCACCGGAAATCTGAGTAACAATTATTGATGGATTCTTCAAAAATCTTATCCAGCGGAGTAGACATAGACACAGCCGCTGCAAATGCCGTTTTTAATGTTGCTTTGTAAGTTTCAAGGTTTACATTTTTAGGAGGTACGAAAGGATTAAATACAAACGGAGAAATGGTATTTTTTCCCGGTGTGAATACTTGTAAATCCGGAATGCTTTGAATAAGCGCACGATATTCATTCTTTGCCGGTTCAATTACCAAGAACGGTATTTTATGATCTCTCCACAATCGATCCAGCAAGCTGACAGAAAATGTGGTTTTACCGGAACCAGGCGTTCCGACCACCAGCATGTGCTTTGCTAAATCTTTCAGTTTTATACCAATTGTGTTGTTTGTGTTTTTAAGTATTCCTATCGAAATATCGCCGCTGTCAATTAATCCTTCACCATATTGTTTGTTGATCTGTTCAGACTCGTTAACGATGAAACCCGCTTTAACCGACGGTCCACCTATGGGAATACTAAAGAGCGGAGCAGATTCTTCCGCTGTTACGACAAAGGGGAGCCTTGAACAAGTAGCAGATAAACCATATGCAGTTGTCAAAAAATCATCAGCAAGCGATTCTTCTAACAACCAGGGCGCAGGATAGTAGTTTTCGTCGTAAGATATTTGCTCGGGAGAAAAGGAAACAATCTGCGTGTTTATTGTGCGATCCCCACACAACTGTGTCCGGATACTGGATGCAATATCAGACACAGCCATCTGGCTTCCACGAACAACAATGTTGTATGTAAATAATGCGTGATTTCTATTGCTGTTATAGTAGCTATATGTGTTGTATTCTTGTTGGGCAGATTCAAATACAACATTTCCCCAACCGGGATTCTGCATACCCCTGACTAACATACCTAAAGCCTGACAGGTGCTGTCTATCAAACTTGTTTCATCAGCAGAAAAAATGGTCGGAATCAACTGAATAGATACGGCTGCATTTGGATGCTGTATCAGCGTGTTCACAAGGATTTCTGTTGCAGGAGGTTCTGTACTGAAGGAATCATAAGCAAAACATTGTGGCAATGCGGGAATTTGCAACGATTCTGTGCGTCCTTCTTTCACAATGGCAATCGTTCGATCCTTCTGAACGTTATCTAAAATAGAACGCACATCTGCAAAATCCACAGGTGTAGTTTTATACTTGCCTACCTGCAATATGTTGGAGAAAATATTGGTTATATTGGTGAGTACATTTGTTCCCATACGGCGATTTGCAGATACACAGCGAAACAAGATGAACATTCTCACATGAGCCGCATAGGTTTGGTTTTTTACTGGATGTGTTACCCAAAGGAGTTCAATTGCAATGTCAGATGCTCCGTCTTTCGAAAATTCGCTTTTATAAACCTGATAAGCTTCGCCAAGCGCACGTTTTATCAAGTCGTTATGTGCTTTTCGCGCTTCCTCTTCTGTTTTGTAAATTGTTATAGATAAGTCAGGGATAGAATTAATTTCTATAGCCTGCATACAGACAACATCATTGCTTTCTAATTCAACAAAAGATGTATTCATCTCAACAAACTCCTTATAAAAAAGCAGGATACATCAACCAACTTGTCCTGCCCCTAGCTGGTTGATATATCCTACCGTTAATCAAATATATTTTTAGTCTTTCTTAAATACGAGCATGTTGAACTCGTAGTTATCATCGCTCAGGCCAGCCAGGGCGCCGAGCAGACCAGCTTTCTTGGTAATCTGAATGGGATAAATACCATCAAGTTCCCAACCGCCAACAGTTTCACGGGTAATGATATCACCATAAGAGGAAACTGCATCCTGCAGCTGACCCATTTTCTTAACTGTCAAAGCGCCGGGACCTGCAACACATTTATACTGCGCCATAATTTCATCTCCTAAATATTAAAATATTGGCGAAGGACAGGCTCCGTGAAAAACAAAAATCATCTGCCACCAAAAAGCTTGGCAAAACCTTTGGCAAGCAGCGGCTTCTTTTCCCAACTGACTTCATCTGCTTTCGTATATGCATCGGAAACTGCGGTGTTTATGTATTCTTCGTATTCCTTCTTTTGGTCTGCAGAAGCATACTGAAGAGCACGCTTACCGTATTTATCCTTTGCGAGATTAATGTCATTGATAAAATCAGATACTGCTCTTTCAAGAGAATAGTTTAATCTTAAATAATAATTTGCAGAGGCAACTTCACACCGAAACAAGCCAAAGTGGGCCTCTGCGCAATCAGGCTTAAGATTGATAACATCCTTAAATTCTTTTGCGGCCTTATCCATCTCGCCATCTTCAAGAAGTTGGTCCGCACGAACCAAATGTGTTCTAACTGTGGCAATACCGTCAACTTCCCGTCCCAATCTAATTGCATCTTCAACAATAATCTCAGATCCACAATAGATACAGATTCCTTTTTCAATTGCCGGATTCAACTGCAATTTGCCACCGCAATTAGGACATTTTGCACTTTTAAGTTCCATGCTATTTCTCCCTCATTTCCTCTTGAATGATAATATGCAGTTTCCAAAAGGCACACCTTTTGATAAAGGTTGAATTTGCACACCACCATTCTTTGCAATGTGAAATTTTACAAAAATCAGCGCTTTTCTTGTTGAAATTTGCGAAAATGTGTAGTACAATGATATAGAATCGTGTGAGCTTCAAAAGGTGTACCTTTTGAAACTCACTTTTGTTTTACCATCAATTTGTATTCACCCAACCGCCGATAAAACGTTGATTTACTCATGTTGCATTCATTTAGGACATCGTCTATAGATATTTCCTTTTTTTCCCATGCTCGAATTAGTGATGCAAAATTTGCCGGTGCGGATATACTGGGCCGTCCAAATTGAACCCCTCTTTTCTTTGCTGCGGCGATTCCTTCTGCCTGCCTTTTCTTAATGTTTTCACGTTCGTTCTGTGCTGCAAACGACAAAATCTGCAACACAAGATCTGCAATAAAAGTTCCCATTAAGTCTTTGCCGTTTCTGGTGTCTAACAGCGGCATATCTAAGACCCAAATGTCCACCCCGATATCTTTTGTAAGAGCTCTCCACTGTTTTTGAATTTCTTCGTAGTTGCGTCCCAAACGGTCAATACTGTGGATGTACAGCAAATCACCGCATTTTAGTTTTCTAAGCAGCTTCTTATATTTGGGGCGGTCAAAATCTTTTCCTGACTGTTTGTCAATATAGATATTCTTTTGGATAACCCCTTTTTCGAGTAATGCAATTAGTTGACGATCCTCGTTCTGATCAGAACTGGATACTCTTACATATCCGTAAATGTTCATATTAGTTTTCCCTCCAAAATAATATAAATAATAATAAAAAATGAGCAGGATCGGCACATTACCGTTCCTGCTCGCGATGTTTAAGTGTTACTGTCTTCTGCTTGCGAAGCCGTTCCCGGACAGAGCGGGATTCTTCCTTATATTCCTCCAGTATCATGGAAATATCCTGTCTGGCTTCTGCCACGGTAAAGGGACTGCACTGCGTATCGTAAGCGGTTTGGAGCGATCCATGCTCGGACGCAGATCCAGTCGTGCATCGGCCAGTTCCTCTGCATCGAATTCTGCTGCCTGCGCTTTCAGTTTCCGGTACTGCTGCAAAGCAGATTCCAGTTCAGCGGCATATTTTCTTTCCTGCTCGTCCGGCTTTTTCAGAGCCGCTTCCATGGCGGCAATATCTTTCTTCACATCGCCCATGGCTGCATCGTCGGCGCAGTCCAGGGAACGCAGGAGCATTGCCTTTTCAGAGCGCAGTTCCTCAATGTCCTCAGAAAGCGTTGCAATCTGCTTTGCCAACTCCTGCCGCTTGGCAATATTCCACATAGGAACAGCTTTGCGCTCGTCCAGCAGGAGACTCCGCTGATTGGGTTTCTCCTTTATCTGCTTTACCAGCTTTGTCAGAAGGCCTTTGCCGCAAGCAGACAAAGCAATCTGTTCTGTAGTCCCAGGTGCAAGAACCAATACAATGTGTACAAGAGCAGAAAAAAGAGCAAAGAACAGGAATAACCCCATAAACGCAGAAAGGCCGTCCCCAAACCGGGGACGGCCATCTTAGATCGATTATTCTGCCATACCTTCCAGCATGATCCTGGCACACAGCCGGAAGCTGTTCTGGAATAGCAGGCACTCTGCCATGACTTGATATTCTCTGACACAATCTGCGCATTTGGTGAACAACTCCTTCTGCCCATCCGTCATGGTCGCAAGCAGCTTATCCTCGTTCCGGCTGATTAGCTGAAGCATATCCTTATAATTTTTGTCGGGTGAAACATCATATTCAGCAGGTTCGATATTGCCATACCACAATCTTCCAAGATGCTCATGCGCCATCCTCCTCATAAACAAGTTCCCGGAGGATGATTTCTTCTGCTGCATTGCGGATGTTGTTCATAGCACCCACCCATGCAAGCGGATCTCTTGCTTTCAGTTCTTCCGTGATGCCTTCCTGCTTTTTCATGGCAGCTACCATAATTTCCATGCGCTCTTTGCAGGTTCGGTCAATTTCTTCCAGATGGTCATACAGAGTGCCATCCAGAATCATGGTGCTGTAAAGCACAGGACGGGGTTCTTTCAGATAACGACGGCGCATACGGCCATACTTACCGATTTCATAGTTTCTTTCGGGCAGTTCAATGTCCGGGATGAAATAATCTCCGACTTGCCGGTATGCGCCGCCCAATTCTTCGTATAAAGGTTTCATACAGGCTCCTTTCGTAGCTTCGGTTGCGGTTACTTACGGAATTTTTACTCCTTTCCAATAACCGCTTTTCACTTTGCCACAAATGAGCCGCAGTCATGTGTATTTTGTGAAGGGGTAAAACCTTTCTTTTCTTTACAAAATACACTCTGCAGAAGGATACGATATCCGTTACATCAATATCGACCGTCACGCCGGCATAGGGGTACGGCATCGAGAGAAAGTACCGGAAATGCTCGATGCGCTCATAATGCTCCATGTCCAGATAACGAAAGCTCATACCCTCTCCTTCCGCGCCCGAAGGCGCAGCAGCGCGCGTCCGGCGGGCTTTTCCACAAGATATGTGAGAGCCGCGGAGAGCAGGAACGCGGCGGCAAAGCAGAGCAGCGTGTATTTCGTCTGCCAGGCGCGCCCCTCACTCATCTGCGGGAACTCGGAAACATACGCCGGGATGTGAAACTCCTTGAGCTTCACGGCGAGAAACTGGTGCCAGATATAAAAGTTATAGGATATGGCGCTCAAAAACCGGACAAGGCGATTCCCAAAGGCGCGGTCCAGACTCTCCGGCGTGCGGCCGGAAAAATAGAGAAACGCCGCGCCGCACACGCCGAGCGGCAGCCGCCAGAGAAGCTGCGCCATTTTGATCTCCGCGTCCACCGCCGCGTTCTGCTGCCAAAGGACGGCAAACGCGCCGAAGAGCGCGAGAAGCGCGAGCGGGAAGAACACCCACCGGCGCGGCGCGTCTGTGCGCTTTTCAAGAAGGTGCGCCGCGAGCATGCCGAGGGCATAGAGATCGAGCATACAGGGAAGCTGATTCAGCCAGAGCGACAGCTCGTGCGCATGCAGCGCAACGAGAGCGCGGCTCACGAGCGCCGCGAGCGTCATAAGCGAGAATGTGAGCGCCGGACGCTTTCCGAACGCGCGGGCGAGCAGCGGGAAGATGAGATAAAACTGCATCTCCACCGCAACGGTCCAGAGCGCGGCGTTGAGGCTCGTCCAGTAATACGTGTCCATCGAGAACGTGTGCGTGAACGTGAGATGTGTGAGAAGATCGCGCCAGAGCGGAGCGCTCCCGACGGCGCGGCCGCGCGCGAGCGCAAACGCCGCCGCAACGAGCACCGCGAGCAGATAGCACGGCAATATCCGGCAGAGCCGCCGGTAATAAAACCCCTTCACGTCCGCGATCTTTCCTTCCGCGCGGACGAGCGGACGGTAGAGCAGAAAGCCGGTGAGCAGCAGCGTGAGATCCACGAGCATGTACCCGCGCCGCACGATGCGCTGAAGATCGAAATAGTGTCCGGCGATCCGGAACGACGGATCGAGCCACGACTGCTGCCAGATATGGAACCACGCCACGGTGAAGATGCAAAGAATGCGGAGAACGTCCGCCGCGGCGAAGTACCGGCGGCCGGCGTTTACAGGGAGAGAATCTCGCATTTGAACTCCGTTCCTTTCACGGTGATCATGCCGTAGGTCTGCCGGCCCATGCCCGCCGAGCCGGGGTTAAAAAGCGTCACATCGCCCATGCGGAGGAAGTCCGCCTCGTGCGTGTGGCCGAAGAGCGCGAGCTGCGCGCCCGAAAAGTGCGCGGCGTTCGCAAGGCTCTCATACCCGAGCTTTACGTTGTAGCGGTGGCCGTGGGTCATAAAAATGCGCACGCCGTCGGCGTTGAAGAGAAGGTTTTCCTCCGCGTCGCTGCGGGAATAGGCGTCGCAGTTGCCGCGCACATACCGCAGGTCGAGCGACGGGAAATACGCCGCGATCGCCTCCGCGTCGCGCACATAGTCGCCGAGATGGAGCACCATATCGGGCTTTTGCTCCTCAATGGCGGCGAGCATTGGCTCCTTCACGCCGTGGGAGTCGGAAAAAACGGCAATACGCATAAAGCACTCTCTTTCTCCCCGCTGCATATACTCCTTACAGGGGGTGGAACGGATGATGGATATGGAAAAGCTGGGCGCGGAGCTGCTCTCCGGGCGGCAGGGCGGCGCGATCCGCGATATGGCCAACTCGCCCGAGGCGAAAAAGCTCGGCGCGGCGATCGATCCCGCCGCGGCGGAGCGGGCGGTGCGCAGCGGCGACGCCGCGCAGCTCAAGGCGCTCCTCACGCAGATCCTCTCGACGAACGAGGGCAAAGCCCTGGCCGAAAAGCTCTCGCGCTTCGAAAACGGAAAATGAGCGAGCTGGAAGAGCGGCTCAACGCCGTGCTCTCCAATCCCGAGGAGATGAGCCGCATCGCGGCCATGGCGCAGAAGCTCATGGGAGAGCTTCCCTCAGAGAGCGCCGCAGCGCCTTCTGCGCCGGAAGCGGCGGGCGGCGGGCTGCTCGGCAGTCTCGCCGGGAGCCTGCCGGGGCTTTTGTCCCGCCTCACATCGGGACAGAGCGGAAACGGGAAAAAACAATTGGCCGACGCGCTCGCGCCGTATCTGAGCGCGGAACGGGCGCGCCGTCTCTCCCGGGCGCTGCGCATTGCGGGCGCGGCGCGCATCGCGGGGGCGGCCTTTTCGGAATGGGGGCGCGGCGATGGCCTATAACCGCTATAACGGCAGCACCGGCGAGCGCACGCGCGTGGAAGAGCCTTTGCCGCCGGAAAAGGCGCAGAGCGGCTCGCCGCTGCCGCGCGAGAGCGCGCCGGAGCGTCCCCCACCGCCGCCGGAGAACGAAAAAACGCCGCCCTCGCCGCTGCTGTCTCTTCGCAGCGGGCTGGACGGCATCTTCGAGCGGCTCGACCCAAAGCGGCTGGAGACCGAGGACCTTCTGGTGCTGGCGATCTTGTGGCTGCTCTACCGGGAGAGCGGCGATTGGGAAATGCTCATCGCGCTTGGCGCGTACTATTTTGATCTGTAGGGACGGCTCACGGTTTCGTGCTGCCGTCCTCTTTTTTGTCCTTCTTCGGCGCCTTCACCGAAGGGTCGGACGGGAAATGATGGCCCGCGAAAACATACAGCCATATGCCGAGCGCGAGCGCCACCGCACCGAGCAGCAGCCAGAAGCGCTTTGCGGCGTTCGCCGCGAGCAGCACCGCCGCCGCGCCGAGAATGCCGCTGGCGGCATAGAGCACGGCGACCGCCTGCTTCTGCGTAAGTCCCAGCGCGAGCAGCCGGTGGTGGATGTGGCCGCGGTCGGCGTGGAACGGGCTCTCGCCGCGGCTCACGCGCCGGACAACGGCGAACACGGTGTCCGTAAGCGGCAGCGCGAGCGTGAGCACCGGCACCGCGAACGCGACAAGCGTGTACATTTTAAAAAGGCCGAGCACCGACGCCGTGGAGAGAACATAGCCCAAAAGCAGCGAGCCGGAGTCGCCCATAAAGATCTTGGCGGGATTGATGTTGAACGGGAGAAACCCGAGACACGCGCCGCCGAGCGCGGCAACGAGCACGGAGATCTCCGTCGCCTGCGGGAGAAAGAGCGAAACTGCGAGCATCGAGGCGCACCCGATGCCGCACACGCCCGCGGCGAGCCCGTCGAGCCCGTCGATGAGATTTAAGGCGTTCGTCATGCCGACAATCCAGAGAAGCGTCACCGGCACGCTCAGCGCGCCGAGCGCGATCGCCTCGGCGGAGGCGTCGCCGGGGTTCGTGAGAATGCGGATCACAACGCCGTGCCGGATGGCGACGATCGCGGCGATGATCTGCAAAACGAGCTTGACCCAGGGGCGGAGCGAAACGAGATCGTCCACCGCGCCGGTCACGACAATGATGACGCTGCCGAGCAATATACCCTGCACCGGCTCGTCGATGCCCGTGAACGGCAGCACTCCGGCGAGAAAGCCGGCAAACAGCGCCAGCCCGCCGAGCCGGGGGATCGGATGATCGTGGACGCGCCGGGACTCGCCCGGCATGTCCATCGCGCCGATCTTGCAGGCAAATTTTCGCACGGCGGGCGTGGCAAGCAGACACACCGCCGCCGCGGCGAGCAGCGCGAGCAGCACACGCACCCGCAGCCGCAGAGCCAGAGCAGGAAGCATTCCCTTCCGCCTTTCGTCAGTAAAAAATTTAGGAACGACCTCTGCCGGCCTGTTCAAAAGCCTCGCAGAGTTTGCGCCCGCAGGCGCAAAGAATTGAGATCATATTCTCCGGCGACATGTGCGTCGGAGAAAATACCTTTCGGCTCGCAAACGTGCGAGCGTAGCGAGTGCGCTGCGGCGAGCCGCTATCCCCTCAAACAAACCCCTCAACGGAGTGGGGTTTGTTTGATTTTCTTAGATTTGGACGAAGCCAATTTTCTTGTAGACCTTGCGCAGCGTGCGGTTGGCGGCATAGGCTGCCCGCTCCGCGCCGTCGCGCAGGATGTCTTCAAGATACGCCTTGTCCTTCATGAGCCGTTCGGCTTCCTCGCGGATGGGGCGCAGCGTTTCCACCACGGCCTCGCCCACGGCGGGCTTGAACGCGCCGTAGCCCATGCCGTCAAATTCGGCCTCGATCTCGTCCATCGTCTTACCCGTACAGACGCTGTAGATCTGCATAAGGTTCGTTACGCCCAGCTTTTCGGGGCAGGCATACACGCAGTGGCCGGTCTCGGAGTCCGTCACGGCGCGCTTGAAGCAGCGCATAATGTCGTCCGGAGACTGCATGATATAGATGCACCCGCCGGGATCCTTGTCCGACTTGGACATTTTGTTCTCTGGGCTCGTGAGACTCATGATACGCGCGCCCGTGGGCGGGATATAGGGCTCGGGGATGGTGAACACGTCGCCGTAAATGTTATTGAAGCGCATGGCGATATCGCGGCAGATCTCCACATGCTGCTTCTGGTCGCCGCCGACGGGGACAAGGTCGGTCTGGTAGAGCAGGATGTCCGCGGCCATGAGCGCGGGGTAGGTGAAGAGACCGGCGTTGATATTATCCGCATTTTTGGAAGACTTATCCTTGAACTGCGTCATGCGGGAGAGCTCGCCGAACATGGTGTAGCAGTCAAGCACCCAGCCGAGCTGCGCGTGCGCGGGGACGTGGCTCTGGATGAACAGAGTGTTCTTCTTCGGGTCAAGACCGCAGGCAATGTACTGCGCGAGCTGCGAAAGCGCGCGGCGGCGCAGATCGGCCGGCACCTGCCGGACGGTGATGGCGTGCATGTCTACGATGCAGTAGTAGCATTCATATTCATCGGAGAGCGCCACCCAGTTTTTGATCGCCCCCATATACGAGCCGAGCGTAAGATCGCCGGAGGGCTGGATGCCGGAGAATATGATTTTTTTGCGGGCAGCTTCTTCCATGATGATTCTTTCCTTTCATAAGCATTTTAAAGATGCGGAACTATGGTTTCCGTACTTTTTAATTATGGCATTATAACACGCCGGTTTTGGCTTGACAATACAGAGCCTATCCAATAAGATGGGAAAATGACAAAAGACCTTTGGGAGGTTTATCCGTATGGACAATACATGGTTTGAGAAAATGGAAGAGCGCATCCCGCGCGGCGAAGTACGCACCCGCTTCGCGCCGAGCCCCACGGGGTATATGCACGTGGGCAATCTGCGCACGGCGCTCTACACCTGGTGCATCGCCCGCCACGCGCACGGCAAGTTCCTGCTCCGCATTGAGGACACCGACCAGTCCCGCCAGGTAGAGGGCGCGGTCGAGGTCATTTATAAAACGCTGCGCGACTGCGGTCTTGACCACGACGAAGGCCCCGACGTCGGCGGTCCGGTCGGCCCGTATGTGCAGACCGAGCGGCGCGACACCTATCTTCCCTACGCCAAGCGCCTCGTGGAGCGCGGCCACGCCTATTACTGCTTCTGCGACAAGACCGAATCCGAGGAGGATTCCGGCGACTTCACCCGCAAGGACGACCCCTGCCGCGATCTTTCCGCGGAAGAGGTGCAGCGCCGTCTTGACGCCGGTATGCCGTGGGTCATCCGCCAGAAGATCCCCCATGAGGGCGAAACGACGTTCCACGACGAGATCTTCGGCGACATCACCGCGCCGAACGCCGATTTGGACGATCAGGTGCTCATCAAGCGCGACGGGCTCCCGACCTACAACTTCGCAAACGTCATTGACGATCATCTCATGGGCATCACCCACGTCGTGCGCGGCAGCGAGTATCTCTCCAGCGCGCCGAAGTACAACCTTCTGTACGAGGGTCTCGGCTGGGACGTGCCGAGCTACGTCCACTGCTCGCCCGTCATGCGCGACGCGCACAACAAAATGTCCAAGCGCCACGGCGACCCATCGTACGAGGATCTTGTCGCGCAGGGCTTCCTCACCGAGGCGATCGTGAACTACGTCGCGCTCCTCGGCTGGGCGCCCGGCGGTGAGCGGGAGATCTTTTCGATCAACGAGCTCGCGGAGGCGTTCGATATGTCCCGCATCTCGAAGTCCCCGGCCATTTTCGATATCGAAAAGCTCACGTACTTCAACAGCGAGTACATCAAGGCCATGTCCCCCGAGGCGTTTGCACGCGCCGCCGAGCCGTGGATCCGCAAGGCCGTCAAGACCGAAAGCTACGATCCCGCCCTCATCGCCGCCATTTTGCAGCAGCGCACCGAAAAGCTCTCGGACATTCCCGAAAAGCTCGGCTTCTTCGATACGCTGCCCGAGTACGACACCGCGCTCTACGTCCACAAGAAGTCCAAGTGCGACGAGACCGTCGCGCTCGATATGCTCAAAAAGATGCGCCCGCGTCTCGCGGCCATCACCGATTGGACGGAGGAGGCCGTGCACGACTGTCTGATCGGCGCGGCGGCGGAATTCGGCTGCAAAAACGCCCTCGTCATGTGGCCGGTGCGCATCGCCGTTTCCGGCGAGGCCGTGACGCCCGGCGGCGCCGTGGAGATCTGCCATATCCTCGGCCGGGCCGAAACGCTCGCGCGCATCGACAAGGGCATCGAAAAGCTGGAAAAATGACAAAATAAGGTCGAAGAAATTCGGCAAAACAGCGCCTCTTTTCGCCATACTAAGCGAAAAGAGGTGCTGTATTATTATGAAGAAACGAACGACCATACGAATTATCTCCTTCCTCGCCGCCGCGACCGTCGCGCTCGGCGCGGCGAGCGTCATTTTCTACCGCCGCGCCGTGACTGCCGAGCGGGAGGAGCGCCACCGCGGGGAATACGCCTTTTCCGAGCTGTGCGCCGCGGCGGACGGCCTTTCCGCGGCGCTCGAAAAATCACAGTACGCCGTGAGCCCGGCCATCACCGCCTCGCTCTGCGCGGAGGTCTATTCCCGCGCGCAGACGGCAAGCGCGGCGCTCTCGTCGCTCTCCGTCCCGCTCATGGAGCTGGAGAATACGGCGTCCTTTTTCGCCAGGACCGGCGACTACGCGCTCTGGCTCCTGCGCGAGAGCAGCGGCGGCGACGATGTGAGCGAGGAAGCGCGCGAAAATCTGCGCGCGCTTGGCGACACGGCCGCGCTCCTCTCCGGCAATCTGGCGCAGCTGCGCTCCGACGTCGCCGGGGGTCTCGTGAGCACCCGCGCCGCCGCGGCGATGGACGACGCGCTCCCCACCCTTGGCGACAGCTTTCTCGGCATGGAGCAGGAGTTTCCGGAAATGCCGACGCTCGTGTACGACGGGCCGTTTTCCGCCTCCGTTGCCGAGCGCGAGCCGCACATGATAAAGGACGCGCGCGAGGTGACGCAGGACGCCGCAGCGCTCGTCGCGGCGGGGTTTCTCGGTATGCGGAGCAATCTCGTCTCCGCCGCCGGAGAGAGCGAGGGAAAGATTCCCGTCTACCGCTTCACCGGCGGGGACTATACCGTGAGCGTCAGCCGGAAGGGCGGATACGTCGTGCGCGCCCTCTCGCAGCGCGCGCCGGTGCGCTCGGCCATCACCGTGGACGCCGCGCTTGAAAAGGCCGCGGAATTTCTCGCCGCGCACGGCTGCCGCGGCATGAAGGAGAGCTATCATATTCTCAAGGACCACGTGCTCACCGTGACGTACTGCGCCGAGCAGAACGGCGTGATGTGCTATCCGGACATGGTAAAGCTCGCCGTCGCCATGGATACCGGCGAGATGCTGCGCTTTGACGCCGAGGCCTATCTCACCTCCCACGCCGAGCGGGATCTGCCCGAACCGGCGGTGTCGGAGGAGGACGCCCGCGCCATGGCAGGGGAGGGGCTGACGGTCCAAAGCGAAAAACTCGCCGTCATCCCGACGTCCGGCGCGGAGGAGATCTACTGCCGCGAGCTCATCTGCGAAACGGAGGACGGGCGGCATTATCTTCTCTATGTGAACGCGATGACCGGCGCGCAGGAGAAGATTTTGATCCTTCTTGAGGACGAGAGCGGCACGCTCGCACTCTGAAACCCCTCAAAACAGTGGGAAAACTTGACAGAGGCGGATTCGTATAGTAAAATACACACACTATTATGGAATAGTATAAATTCCGAAAGTATGCAGTTTTATTATACAAAGGAGGTCATCCTAATGGGCTTCATTCCGGAAACCACCTGCCGCCGCTGCGGCCAGAAATACTCCGGACTGCGCAACCGCTGCCCGAACTGCGGCACGCCCCGTCAGAATCAGCCGAACCGCGTACCGCATACGACCGCATCCGCCACGCCGAACACCGCCGCTTCCCGCCGCGCCGGCGCCGATATCCGCTGGCAGCTCATCTTCGGCGGCATTCTTCTCGTCGCCGTGATCCTTGCCGTCGTCGTGCTCATCGCGGGCGGAGGGAAGGACTCCGGCCCCAGCTCCGGCAACCGCCCGTCCGTGACGAATAACCCCGGCAGCCAGATCGTCTACAGCGCGGCCGACCTGCCGACACCCAGCCCCTCGCCCATCCCGACGCCCGAAGCCAGCCCCACCCCGGTCATTGAACAAATGGCGATCGCATTCCTCAATAACAGCGTCAAGAATCACTCTCTCACGCTGACGAACGCCGGTGAGATCACGATCGATCTCGATCTGAACGTCTTCCCGAGCTCGGACGATCTGCCCGTGACGTGGAGCAGCAGCAACGAGAAGATCCTCACCGTGGACGACCGCGGCATCGTGACCGTTGTCGGCGCCTCGCCGAACATCACCGTCCATGCGGTGATCATCGCCGAGTGCGGCGGTCTGCAGGACTATGTGACGATCTACGTCCCGGCGTATCAGGCGGCATATCTCACGCAGAACCTGTACGATCCCGAAACCTACGAGCAGGACAATCTCGAGTGGGACAGCATCATCTACGCCAAGCCCTCGGCCAAGCCGGGCTGATCGACGCAGATTTTTCCGAAAAATAACGCAAAAAACAGTTGACAAGGGGTATTATCTTTTGTATAATACCCCTTGCTTTGAAAGATCCGGACGATTAGCTCAGCTGGTATGAGCATCCGCTTGACGTGCGGAGGGTCACAGGTTCGAGTCCTGTATCGTCCACCAGAAACATACCGCTCCTTACGGAGCGGTATGTTTTTATATCGGAAAATAAGTCTCTTTTTATAACGCATCAGGCCGCCGGAGAAACCGGCGGCCTGATGCGTTTATTTATAGCTTCTGCGGGTCGTTTTTCTTCACCCATTCCTCGGCGAAGCGGGCGAAGCGGCGCGTGGCAGGGCCGGCGCGCCCGCCGGCCGGTACTGCCAGCGCGATCGTCCGGCTCGAGGGCGGCGTCATCTCCCGCACGGCGATGCCGTCGCGGTGGCCCTGCAGAAGAAGCTCCGGCACGATGCTCACGCCGAGCCCCTGCGATACCATGGCGAGAATGGCGTAATCGTCCTTCGTTGTAAAGCGCACGTTCGGCTTCACCCCGGCGGCGTCAAGCGCGCGGCGCGCGTCGTCGTCCGAGGACTCGAGCAGCGAGATGAACGGCAGCGCCGCAACCTCTTTTACCGGGCAGACGTCCTTCTTTGCCAGCGGATGGTTCTCCGGCAGTATGGCGAGAAGCCGATCCTCCCGCAGGGGAATGCATTCGCACCGCAGCGCCGTCGGCAGCGTGATGAACCCGATGTCCACGCTCCCGTCCGTCAGCCAGCGGTCTACATCGTGATAGTCGCCGTTGAAGAGCTTGAACTCCACGTGCGGGTAGAGCGTCTGAAATTCCTGCATCATGCCCGGCAGCCAGTGCACCGCCACGCTCGTGAACGTCGCAATGCGCACCGTGCCCGCCGAAAGGCCGCGCAGCTCCGCCGCCGTCTGGTCGAGCTGCTCCTGTGAGCGGAGAATGTCCCGCAGAAACGGCATGATCTTCTCTCCCTCCGGTGTCAGGCGCGCGCCCGTACGGCTGCGCGTCAGGAGCGGAAAGCCGAATTCTTCCTCGAGCGCGGCGATGATGTGGCTCACGCCCGACTGCGTCAGCCCCAGCTCCTCCGCCGCCTTCGTCAGTGAGGAGAGCTCCACCGTTTTTTCAAAAACTTCATATTTTTTCGTATCCATGAAAATTTCCTCTTGCAATTTAGCGCGTTAAGGTGTATAGTACGCCCATAACATTTTTATCGGTAATGCATTGCATTATAAAACGTAATGCGTCGATTGTCAAGGGGGAAGAAACATGAATCATTCGGAGCTTTTAATGTTTATCCTGTATCTGGTATTTATGCTGGGTATCGGCATCTGGTTTTTTGTGCGCAGCAAGAACGCCGGAGAGAAGGACTACTTCCTCGGCGGACGCGAAATGGGCGCGTGGGTGTCCGGCCTTTCGGCGGGCGCGAGCGACATGAGCGCATGGGTGCTCATGGGCATGCCGGCGTCCATCTATGCTTACGGCATGGGCAAGGCGTGGATCCCGGTGGGGCTGTTCATCGGCTATTCGCTCAGCTGGATCTTCATTGCGCCGCGGCTGCGCTCGTTCTCCATCGTGTGCGGCGACTCGATCACGATCCCGCAGTATCTGACGAACCGGTTCAAGGCAAGCTCCCGCGCGCTGCAGATCATCTGCGCGGTGATCTTCCTCGTGGCGTATACCGTTTATTCCGCGAGCAGCATCAAGGCGTGCGGCACGCTCTTTGAAACGGTGCTCGGCGTCCCGGCGCAGATCGCAATGTACGCCGCGGCGGTCATTATCGTGGGATACACGTTCCTCGGCGGCTTCAACGCCGTGTGCTGGACGGACTTTTTCCAGGGGCTGCTGATGCTCGGTTCGCTTTTCGCCGCGCCGATCGTCGCGCTGTGCATGATGCAGAAAAGCGGCACGACCGCCGGAACGCTGCCTGCGGGCTACTGGAACATGATGACCTCATGGCAGGACATTCTCTCCGGTCTCGGCTGGGGTCTCGGCTACGCCGGTATGCCGCACATCATCATCCGATTCATGTCCGTGAAATCGGACAAGGAACTCAAAAAGGCCGCGAAGGTCGGCATCGGCTGGACGTTCTTCATTCTCATGTTTGCGGTGCTCGTGTCGGTCGTGGCGCACCTCTTCCTCGGCGACGGGCAGGAGAGCTCCACCATCTTCATCGCCATCGTGCGCCGCATCTTCACCGGCCCGTGGCTGGGACTCATTTCGGGCCTGCTGCTCAGCGCGATCCTCGCCGGCGCGATGAGTACCGCCGATTCGCAGCTTCTCGCCGCTTCGAGCGCGTTTGCGAGCGACGTGTATAAGCCCGTGATCCGCAAGGGACAGAGCACGGATAAGGAAATGCTCTGGGTCGGGCGCATTGTGGTGCTCGTGATCGCCGCGGCGGCGCTGCTCATCGCGTCCAACCCCAGCAGCGGCACGATCATGTCGCTTGTCGAGAACGCGTGGGGCATCTTCGGCGCGTCGTTCGGGCCGGTCATCGTGCTGAGTCTCTTCTGGCGCGGCTTCACGTTCTCCGGCGCGGCGGCGGGTATCGTCGCGGGCGCGGTGGTAGATGTGCTGTGGCTCGTGCTCTTCAAGAGCACCGGCGTTTACGAGATCGTCCCCGGCTTCGCCGCCGGACTTCTCGCCGCGGTCATCGCCTCGAAGTGCTCGAGCGCGGAGAGCCGCGAGACCGCCGCGGCGCTCTTTGATCAGTGCATCGCGTATAGGGACTGAGAGGGAAGAGCCGCGGCGAAACAGGCCGCTTGCAATTTCTTTTCAGAAACAATATAATAACAAAAGACACGAACCAGCCATCCGGAAATGTAAAACTGTCATTCCCGCAGGCGCGGCTTCGTGTCTTTTTTTGCTCCGGAGTTTGCTGCCCCGACGGCGGGGCGGGGAAGATTCGGAGGACGGAGGGAGCATCAGTTTTGGAACAAAAAGAGCAAGTGGATGCATTTGTTTCCTACGGCTATACGCCCTTTCGGAAAGGACAGTGCGTCAAAAGGATCCTTTTTCTCTGGGCGTTGAGCGCGGGGGTGTGCTTTATCGGGGAACGGCACGTTTGGGCCGTCGGTCTCGCGGCAGGTGCGGTCTGCGTGAGCGTGTTTTTTGCGGTTCTGATCGTGCGGCGTTCATCGACGAAGCGCGCAAGATTCCTCTGCGACGGCGTTTTCTCCCTGTATCTCTCCCTGCTTTTCAATTTGGCGGCCTACCGGCTTTTCGCTCTGGAGACGGGGGACAGCTGGATGATGGCTGTCGGTTTTCTGCTTCTGCTGTTCGGCTGCGTGCTGGCGTTTCTGTTTATAACGTTTCGCAATATAAAAAAGGGCGTGTTCTCCAAAGAGCCGACCGCAAAGCAGACAGCGATCCTTCCCGCGGCGGGCAGCGCGGTCGGAGTCCTTGCCGCACGGTTCCTGCTGACGGGCCAGCCGCAGCAAACGGTGTTTCGGCTGACCGGGGCGCTGCTTTTGATCCTTTCTCTTCTGATAAGCATCCCCGGCATCAACATTTTAAAGGCGGTGCTCTGCAAAGAATGAATGTCACAGCAGAAAACCGCTCTGAGCAACAAAATACAGACATACGGAAAAAGGCCCCTGTAACGGTTTACAGGGGCCTTTTCGTGAGCGGAGCGGCGGACTACCGACGGAGGCGTTCCTCCCGTCCGGATCAGCCGCGGATGTTGTAGTTTGCCGCTAGAAGGTTCATTGCCTTGAGAAGCTTGTGCGTGTAAATGAAGGGGCCGACGACGATCAGACTGCCGAGAACGCCCCACAGCCAGAAAGTGCTTGCGTCGAAGTCGTAGGCGATGCCGCGGCGGCGCAGCTCGTTTCCGATGCGGCTGCAGAGCTGGTGCGTCCAGATGACGGGATAAATGCCCAGCGTCAGCCACGAGAAGATGAAGAGAACCAGACAGTAGTGCATGGTCTTTCGTCCGTCATACCGGCCGGCGATGAGATTGATGTCCGAACTGATGTTGGACATCACCACGAGACCGTAAATGCCGAGAGTAAGGAAATTGAGCAGGATCAACTTCAAAAGGCCGCGATTCGTCTTGAGCTGACCGACCGGAGCTGCGCCCGCGGAAGGGGCTCCGTACGGACTGCCGCCGTAGGGGGCGGGACTGCCATAGGGGGCCGATCCGCCGTAAGGATCTGCGCTTCCGTAAGACTCCGCGCTGCCGTACGAATCGGCTCCGCCGTACGGCGAAGGGCTATAGCCGGGAGCGGCGGGAGCATCCTCCATGACCGGCGTGCTGTACGAACTCGGGCTGCCCCCGACGCTCATCCCGCAATTTGGGCAAAACGCGGAATCGTCGTTGACGGCAGTCCAGCAGTTGGGACAGTATTTCATTCTCATTCCTCCCCGTCCATCGATTTCGGCAATAAACCCGGACGCCTGCGGCGGTTTTGACGCGGCGCACAGGGCGCAAAGCACAAAATATGAATGCTGATATCATAAATATAAGCGTGTTTATCCATGCCGTCAAGCAAATATGCGCCGTTTTTCTATTTTTATCGTGCTTTTCCGCATGCTGCACGGATGCTGCACATATCAGAGCTTTCTGTCCGCACTGCGAAGCCACAGATCGATGATCTCGTCATGGCTTTTGGCGATCTCCTTCCAGCTCTCGACCTCTCTTGTCAGATAGGCGAGCTTCTGCCGGAGAGCGATGTTCTGGTCGATGAGATTCTGCCCCTCATTCTCCGGTAGGTCGATGGGAAGGTCGTGGATAGCCAGACGGATGTACCGCGCGAGGGCGGCATGCACCGTCGTCCCCTTGCTTGCGCAGAGGCGCTTGAACGCCTCCGCTTCATCCTTGCGGAGGCGGCAGGACACGGTTCTCATGTTCTCCTTGTCCCATTCTTTGCTCGTGTTGTTGCTCATGTCGTTCATGCTCGTAGCTCCTTTCTTATTTACTGTCTATAGTTTACGCGGAATATACATAACTGTCAACAGTAAAATGACCCATCCGTGAAAAAATTTTCACGAGTGGGTCTTCGGTCTTACCAGCCGAGGAGCGCCTTGATGTACCTCTTTGTCTCCTTGCTCACCTTGTCCGCCTCTCTGTCGGTGGACGTGGTGTTCTGAGAGAGCCAGAGCAGGGCACGTTCTCCGGCATCCGCGCTATGGGCGGCTTTCTCTCCGGAGCTGCCATCCGGTTCAGGCGCGCAAGCGGGTCGTCTCCGGAAAGGATGCGCGCATGCCCCCCCCGCTTCGGCAGCATTGGCCTCGGTGCATACCCTGTCTGTATCGAGCTCGTGCGCCATGCGGTTTCGCAGATGACGGAGCGCCTTGAGCGTGGAAAGGTCATATCAAAATGCCGTCGCAGTGGTCGATCTCGTGCTGGATGATCTCCGCCGTCCACCCGGTAAAGGTCTTGAGCCGCGTTTGGAATCTCTCATTCTGCCACTGCACCTTGATGGTTTGGAAACGCATCGTTTTCCGCGTGCCGGCGAGAGAAAGGCAGCCCTCCGCCGTCTCGTATGCGCCGGACTTTTTGACGATGACCGGGTTGAGCATGACCATATATTCCCCCTCGTTATCGAAGATGATGATGCGCTTGTTTACGCCGATCATGTTCGCCGCCATGCCCACGCATCCGTCCCTGTGGGCGGACAGCGTGTCCAGCAGGTCCTGCGCCGTGCCGAGGTCATCCGCCGCGGCGGGTTCGGCCTTCTGCGCGAGAAAGCTCTCGTCCCTGCAGATATCACGGATCATACCATTTTCTCCTTTGTCTCTCCTTAAAGTCAGCCGCGGCAGATCGTTCTGCCGCGGCTGGTCATTTTATACGCCCCGCACCTTCGCGGAGACTTTCAGCGTAGCTTCGCCGGTATCACTCCGCGTCCTCCTCGTCCTCAAGCAGGAGCGGGAGCGTGGCCTCATACTTGGTTTCGGTGGCGCTCTTTTCCTCCGCCTGCGCGGTGTAATTGCGCACAATGGCCGCCGCCTTCTCGATCGGCAGGAGCGTACCGGCACCCGCAACGCAGCCGCCCGGACACGCCATGCCCTCGAGCAGATACCCGTCGTACTTGCCGGCCTTGGCAAGCGTGAGCATTTTCCGGCAGTCCTTGAGCCCCTGCGCGCACGCGGTTTTCACCTCGCGGTCGGGGTCGATGTGCGAGATCGCCTCGCGCACCGCTTCCGCAACGCCGCCGGAAACGGCAAAGCCGCGGCCCGCCGCCGTGCCTTCGCGCAGCGGCGCGGTCTGGGTGATCTCGTTAAAGCTGATGCCCTTGGCCTCGAACATGCCCATGACCTCTTCAAACGTCAGGACAAAATCGACTTCGCTGCGCACGGTCGTGCGCATGGCTTCAAGCTTCTTTGCGCTGCACGGCCCGATGAACGCGACCTTCTCGCCCGGGTGCTGCTGCTTGCAGAGACGCGCCGTGAGCACCATGGGCGTGAGCGCCATGGAGATGCAGTTTGCCTGCTCCGGGAAGAGCTTTTTCGCCATGACCGCCCAGCTCGGGCAGCAGGACGTCGCCATGAACGGCTGCTCGGCGGGGACCTTCTCCAGAAAGTCCTTCGCCTCGTCGAGCGTGCAGAGGTCTGCGCCGACGGCCACCTCCGCTACATGCCGGAAGCCGAGCATCTTCATCGCGGCCTTGAGCTTATCCGGCGTCATGCTCGGGCCGAGCTGCCCGACGAACGCGGGCGCGACGATCGCAATGACCTTTTCACCGCCGCGCAGCGCCTGCGTGAGCTGGAAGAGCTGACTCTTATCGGAGATCGCGCCGAACGGACAGTTCACAAGACACATGCCGCACGAGACGCACTTATCATAATCGATATCGGCGCGGCCGTGCTCGTCAGACCGGATGGCGTCCATACCGCACGCCTTGGCGCACGGGCGCTCCTGCAAAATGATCGCATTGTAGGGGCAGACATCCGCGCACTTGCCGCAGCGGATGCAGAGATCCTCCTGAATGCGGCTCACGCCGCGGTGGCTGAGCTTGACCGCCTTTTTCGGGCAGATCTCGCGGCACGGGTGCGCCAGGCAGTTCTGACAGAGGTTCGTAACGATATAGCGCTTTTCCGGACAGGCGTTGCAGGCGAATTTCAGAATATTCACCAGCGGCGGCTCGTAATATTTCTCCGGTCTCGCGCTCTCCTCCACACCCGCGGCGAGCGGCGCGTGCTGGTCGAGCGGACGGGGGCTCAGGCCCATTGCGAGACGCAGCCGTTCGCCGACGATGGCTCTTTCCAGAAAAATGCTGCTGCGGTGCTCGGCGACCTCACCGGGGACGATCTTATACGGCAGGTCTTCAATGCGGGAATAGTCCCCACCCTCGTAGCCTATGCGGGCGACTTCGGTGAATACCTGACGGCGAATGTCGGTAATGGTGGAATAAATGCCGCGAATGCTCAATGAAAAACCTCCTTTGTTCGATTTATCTCGACGCGTTACGCAATATCTCGCTCCATGCCTCCGGCGACGCGGGGGAGAGATGCGCCGCATCTCCGTCCGTTTTCTGCCAGATGAGGCTCTCCTCTTCGACCCAGAGCCGGTATACGCTCTCCGTGCCGTTCGGCGCGTCGAGCGTGATCGTATAGTCGCAGTCTCGCTCCGGCGTGGGCGTATCGCCTTCGTCGAGCAGGAGATACCCGGCGAAAAATCCGTCGTCCGGCAGCGTGACCGCGTCGTCCGATGCGCCGTTTTCCGCAGTGACAGTGACCGTAACGCTGCTGTCCGCCGCGGCGCTCTCGGGCGCGGCGGCCATCATCCTGCCGCCTGCGGGCGCTGGTGCTTCCGCCGGGGTGTCCGTTTCGCCACTGTCCTCCGCCGCGCTGTACATGGCGATCCCCGACTCTTCCCTCGCCGTGCTGCTCGCGCCCTTCGCGGCGAAAGTGCCGGAAAAGGTCACTCCCGCCCAGATCGCCACGGCAGCCGCCGCGGCAAGCGCGCCGCAGCGCGTTACGAGGCGCTGGATGCTCGCTTTTTTCTTCGCCGGCTTTTCCGCCGGGGCAGCGGTCTCGTGGACGCGCGCCATCACGTTCGCCGTGAAATTCTCCGGCACATCGCCGAGCGCATCGTCCGTGCCGGATATTGCCTGCATCGCCTCATAAAAGCTCCGGCAGGCCTCGCAGCTTTCCAGATGGGCACGAAGCTCCTTGTCCTCTTCGGCGGTGATCTCGCCGTCGAGTGCTGCGCCGATCAGCTCTTCATAGTATTCACAGTTTTTCACGCTTCACACCCCTTCCCTTGTTTGGACGGGAAACGGTCGGAAAAGTTCCCGCTTTTGAGAAGCGCTATGCAGAGCTTTTTCCGCGCGCGGTTGAGCCGCGATTTGACCGTGCCGACCTCCAGCGAGAGCGCCGCGGCGATCTCGTCGTAGCTCAGCCCCGCGCTCTCGCGCAGGGCGAGAATTTCGCGGCAGTCATCCGGCAGCGCGGCGAGCGCTGTGCGCACGGCGTCCCGGTCGGCGGCGCGCTCGGCCAGCCTCTCGGGGGAATACCGCTCGTCGGGAATGGCGATCTCGGTCTCTTCGCCGTCGTCGTCTTCCGTCTGGAGCGACACGATAACGGCACGCGTATTTTTGCGCAGCATATCGATGCATATGTTGTTCGTCAGCCGGTAGAGCCACACGGAAAACCGGCTGTCGCCGCGAAAATCCGCAAGCGAGGTGTACGCCTTGAGAAACGCCTCCTGCGCGGCGTCCTCGGCGTCGGCCTCGTTTTTCAGTATGCGCAGCGCGAGACGGTATACCTTTGTCTGGTTTTCCGTCACGAGCGGCTCATAGGCGCTCTCGTCTCCGGCGAGAACGCGCTCGATATATCCTTTTTCCTCGTCTTTTGTCATGCTGTCACCTCAGATCGCGCTGTATGCCGCGGACGATCTTCTCCGCGTCGGCGAGCGTATTCATCGATACGATCTGCTGCTTATAATATCCCGCATGGGACACCCCGCGCAGATACCAGCAAAGCTGCTTGCGCGCTTCCAGAATGGCGATCTTCTCGCCCTTGAGCGAGCACGCCGTCGTGATCTGGCCGAGGGCTTCCTCCATCCGCGCGCGCAGCGGCGGGAGCGGCGGGACTTTCTCCCCGGCAAGAAGGGTGTTGCCCTGCGCAAAGAGCCACGGGTTGCCGAAACTGCCGCGCCCGATGAGCGCCGCGTCCGCGCCGGTGTAGCGCAAAATGTGTTCGGCGTCCTCCGCGGTCCATACGTCGCCGTTGGCAAATACCGGGATGCGTACCGCGCGCTTTACGTCGCGGATGATGTCCCAGTCGGCCTGCCCCGCATACATCTGCGCTCTCGTGCGGCCATGCACCGCGATCGCCGCGGCGCCCGCGCTCTCGCACATTTCGGCAAACGGCACGGCGTTGATATTGCCCTTATCGAAGCCTTTGCGGAACTTGACCGTCACCGGCACATCCACCGCATGGACGACCGATTCGATGATCTTCGCCGCGAGATCGGGCGTTTTCATAAGCGCGCTCCCGTCGCCGGACTTTACGACCTTCCCGACGGGGCAGCCCATGTTGATGTCGATGATCTCGGGGCGGCAAAGGTCTATCACCTTGCACGCGGCCTCCGCCATGCACGAGGGGTCGCTCCCGAAGATCTGCACGGCGAGGGGCGTATCCCCCTCGGGCCGGACAAGCAGCGTTTTCGTCTTGCCGTCCTGATACATGAGCGCCTTGGAGGAGATCATTTCGCTCGTGGCGAGCGCTGCGCCGTGTTTCCGGCAGAGGAGCCGGAATGAGGCGTCCGTCACACCGGCCATCGGCGCGAGAAAGAGCCGCCCGGCGAGCTCCACGTTTCCGATTTTTACCATATGGTCTTATGGGCGCGTCGCCACAACGCGGTGGATGGGAAGCCCCATCTCGGTGAAGCGCGCTTCGTAATCGGTCATGGGCGTGCCCTCCGGCATATCGGCAAGCGCCCAGCCGCAGCCGCGGAACGATTCGAGCGACCAGTCGAAAAGCGGCCCGTTGTCGGTCTTGAACCAGACCGCCCCGCCCTCCGGCAGCAGCGCGCGGTACTTATCGAGGAACTCCGGCGCGGTCAAGCGGCGCTTGAACTGCTTCTTCTTCGGCCACGGGTCAGGGAAATTGATGTACAGGCGGGAAATCTCACCCGGGGCGAACATCTCGGGCAGGAGCTCGGCGTCCCGGTCGAGAAAGCGGACGTTCGGTATGCCCTGCTCCACAACGCGCTCCATCGCCACGACCATCGCGTCCGGCACCTTTTCGAGCGCGAGCAGCAGCACGTCCGGCTCGCGGAGCGCCTGTTCGCAGGTGAAGCGGCCCTTGCCGCAGCCGAGCTCCAGACGGATCTCGCGGTACTGCGAAAACTCCTCCGCCCAGCGGCCTTTATGGTCTTCCGGCGTCCGGATCTGCACCGCGGCGCAGCGCTCCATCCGGGGGATCAGGTTCGGTTTTTTCCGCATTCTCATAAGGTTCACACTCCTGTTTCTTTCACACGCCATCATATCATAGCGACGAAAAAACATCAATCCGAAAAACCTTGCATGGAGCGGTTGTGTTTGGTATAATATCACGGCGAAAGCGCACGACCGGGTATAGCGAAGATGGTATCGCGCCTGCTTTGGGAGCAGGAGACCGCGCGTTCGAGCCGCGCTACTCGGACCAAAACCCCACCCCGCGGAATGAAAATTCCGCGGGGTGGGGTTTGTGCTTTATTTATGCGTGAGAAAAATTTGAATGCCTCTTTGTCAATTTTTATGCTCTCTAAATTTGCAGGCGCCTTTTTTTGCGCGGTATTCGACAATCTGGGAAAAATGTGATAGTATTCTTTTGAGGTGGTGAAATCATGGGGACACTCCAGTATATTAATACAAATCTTTCAGGGGTTCTCAGCGCCGTAATTGCTCTTATCACCGCACTTATCACCTTAGTCTATGTGGTTTTTACTTACAAGCAAATGAAAGCGACGCAAAACGCAACTGATACGGCAATTAAGCAATTGCAATTAAATAATCAACCATGTGTAATTGCAGAAATTTTTCGAACATATGGAGGCAAATGTTTTTCGGGAACAAGACGTCAATTGCATATTGATGTGGAGCTAGAAAATGTCGGCGATTCGCCTGCGCTTACTACTTATACCTTCGCATATTTAGAATTGCAAAACACCAAACATGTTAAGAATGGTTCTAATATTGTAGATATGGACTACTTACCCGATTTTATAAAATGTATTAAAGCGAATGAGAAAAAAAGCTTCTATACGCTTTGAAACTTTCGAGATAAATATGTTAGTGGAAGATCTTCGCATTAATCACGAGAAAAATGTTAAGCGCTTAATAGTAAATCCGTATCGTACACACTATCGCGGCACCGTGCTAGTCATTGAAGTTTATTTTAGAAATGTTCTTGGGCAATGGTTTAAAAATACTGTACGCCAAGAAATAGCTTGGCTTATCGATAAGCACGCCGAGCCAAGAAAAACTCACAACATAAATGAGAATACGATTCCTCCTCGCCCATTAGGGCAAAACACGGAATTCGAACTACAACTCGTATCACCCAAAATGTCTGTTTTTCAAACAGATTTAATTGAGGCAAAAGTTATAGAGGAAAAGCTGTTACAATATAAGGATGATTTGAAATACTGATCCCCATTATCTCCAAATATATACAATTGAAGTTGTTCCGGTTTTCAGGTTTTCTATTTTAGTTACGTTTAGTCTCCCCTTTGGAAAGCACGGTCTCTAAGGGGAGACACTCCTTTGGGGTTATTACTGACCGGCAGCAAGGAAAAACTGGTCAGAACTTCGATTTTGGGAACTGTGGCATTTTATGGAATATAATTCTTAATTTGATATTTGATGATTTCTATAATAAATATTTCCCAAAATTTTGTTAGGAGGTCATCACATGTTTTTTGCTAACAACGTCCATGGCGAGCGAATTCATATAGACAGCGCCGAACCCAAGGGTAAGTACTATTGTCCTGCCTGTGGTGCTCTGATGATTCAAAAGCGAGGCAATATAAATGCGCACCATTTTTCGCATAAACATTGTGATAATTGTGACCCCTGGTATATCGGGAAACTATCTGCTTGGCACACGCGAATGCAGAGTTGTTTCGGAAAAGCCGCGCAAGAAGTGGTCATTTGGAACGATCAACACACAGAATACCATATAGCAGATGTCGCCCTACAAATAGGAAAGACCAACTATGTAATTGAATTTCAGCACTCTGCTATTTCTCAAAACGAATTTATTACCCGTTCATCTTTCTACATGCAATGTGGTTATAAGCTGATCTGGGTATTTGACTTTTGTGAGAATAAAAATCAAAAAAGAATTCTGATTGCTGATGACAGTTATGAGAAGAACATCATTCAACTCGTATGGCCAGGACGTGACAGAATTCGTTTTCTAGATAATATTGGTCTCTCGAAGTGTTATGGCCAAATATACATCTTTTTTCACGCCAACACCGGAAAAGGAAAGAAGGTCTTGCACGATCCGGAAGGATACTATCCATGGGAAACGTGGGAATATATCGACCCACTCCATAACGCCCCCTGCTTTCTTTCTGTCCTTTTAGGCCATTTTACTGATACCACCGAATTTTTCGCTAAATACTATTTCGAGAATGACTTTTACAATCGTCTCAGGAATTTGAATAAAGATAATTAGTAAACGCAGAATTGTCCCATCAAATAAAAGGTACATCTCAAGCCAAAATTCCTCTGAAATCAGCCGATTTCAGAGGAATTTTTCATTGTCCATTTTCTCTTCGGTCCATCGAATCCCCAATTGTAGTCTCAAAAGCTCTCCGGCACCAAAGCCAGCTTGTTTATGGACTCATGGGCGCGGACAAGCGCATCATAGACAGCCAGAACGTCCTCGGAATCCCATGTTCTGAGATCCTTTTCCTCGATGACGCCTCGGCTCTCCTTGATGATTTTGGCAAGCTGCGCTTCATCCGCAACAGCAACGACCGCCTGAACCGCCGCATTATTCTGCGCTTTTTTCAAATTGAGAATAAGACTGTCGATCGAGCCTTTGGACTGCACTTCAAAAACATAAATTGCCTTGCCCATGTTGCCGATTTTCGCTTCCCATACCGCATCAACGACCGCTCCGGCGGTAATGCGCACCTCTGCTCGACTTTCAAAGCCCAGGAGTTCGCCGATCGCCACAAGTTTTTCCTTGATTTCCTCGTGGAGAGATTTCGACTCCTTGACGGTTGCAGGCTTCTCTGCGGCGGGCGTCACCGCAGTTTCGCCGGATGGCTCTTTTTTCTCTGCAAGCGGAAGCAGCTCGTCCCACATGAAGTAATCCACCGTGAGCAAATCTGCATCTTTTTCTCCTGCCGCTATCAGCTCCCCTGCAATCTGCTTCGCAACGGCACAAACTTCCGCATACTTTTTCCCGGTGTACTGATAGTTGTACTTCGGCATATCCGGGACTTCCAAATAAGCGAAGCACTGTATGGTAGTTTTATTAAAGATGACATACTCCCGCGGATTCACATAGGTCAACAATTCGCTGATCGTAGCCGGACCGAGCCCCTTTGCATTTTTCAAAAACGTGTCCCATCTTTTTTCAATGGCTCCGTCCCCATACAGCAGATCTGCCAACTGCTTTTTCACATTTCCAAATCCGTTATCGGCAACGATCTTGTCTACAACATACTTCTTGTTGCCCCAGATCAGCATGGACCACAGCTTGCTTATATACTCAAGAAAATCATCCTCTGTCATAGCAAGAAGTTTCGCCTCGGTGAAGGATTGATAATAGGACTTTCGCTCGCTGCGCTCTTTCCAGTTATCGCTGTAATATGCAGCGTTTGCGGTTTTCTTTTTTACAAACTCCGCAATCGCCGCGGATAGTTTTTGCTTGTTCATATAAACGCCTCCTGTGCTATAAATAACCGCAAAAGGTTGGGCAGGGGTTCGGCTTTTTTACTGCGCTTTCAGAGCACGCTCCCACTCGGCCTCTTTAAATCCGACGAGGACAAGATCGTCCCCGACCAGAAGCGGGCGCTTGACCAGCATCCCGTCCGCAGCAAGAAGCCGCAGCATCTCCTCCTCGCTCATGCCGGGCAGCTTGTCCTTGAGTTCCATGGACTTGTAGAGCAGACCGCTGGTATTGAAAAATTTCTTCAGCGGCAGGCCGCTGCGCTCGTGCCACGCTGCCAGGTCGTCGCAGGCGGGATTCTCCGTCTTGATGTCGCGGAGCTCGTAGGCAATTTTGTGCTCGTCCAGCCACTTTCGCGCCTTCTGGCAGGTCGTACACTTGGGGTAACAGATAAATACCATAGTCTTTCGCTCCATTTCTGTGTTTGGGTTTTTATGATAGCACATTCCGTAAGAACGGGCAAGAAACAGGATAAAAAAGCCTCCCGTCCGACGCCGGCGCATGTCCACCGGAAACCGAACGGGAGGCGTTTTGGAGGATTATAGATTTGCGCTCTTAAAACGAAGCGCTATATGCTCGGCAAGCAGGGCGATGAATTCGCCGTTTGTCGGTTTTCCTTTGGCTCCGGAGATGGTGCCGCGGAAGATTTTCTGCTGCATTTCGAAGTCGCCGCGGTTCCATGCGATCTCGATCGCATGGCGCATTGCCCGCTCTACGCAGGCAGGCGTCGCAGAAAACCTTTTGGCGATCTCCGGATACAGCACCTTCGTTATTCCGGCGACGGAGCCCGTACCGCGGATCGTAAAAAGGATCCCTGCACGCAGGTATTGAAAGCCTTTAATATGCGCCGGTACGCCCATCTCGTGGAGAAGGTTGGTGACGGCGCTTTCCAGATGTGCGGGCGCGGGAGCCGGCACCTTTGGCGCGGGGGCCAGTCCGGGGACGGCGGCGGGCGGTCTCTTTTCCGCCTTCGCGTACTGCCGCAGGCACTGCAGAAGCGCTCCGGGGTCGCAGGGCTTGGGGATAAAATATGCCGCGCCGAGCCTTGCGCACTCGGCAACAATGGCGGCGTTGACAAATCCGGTGAGAACGACTACCGGCGGCGCGCTCTCCGCTTCGGCGAGCCGGCGCAGTACGCTCAGCCCGTCGAGCCGCGGCTGAACGAGCTCCAGCAGCACCACATCCGGCCGCAGCGACTGGATTTGAGAAAGGGTCTCCGTCCCGCCGGACGAAAAGCCTGCCGCTTCCATGTCTCTCTCCTGAGAAAGCGCAGCCGTTATCGTTCGTTGGAGATCCGGATCCGGGTCGGCGATCAGCACGCGAAGTTTCATAATATCGCCTCCATATCGATTTTTTTCTTCAGCTGATCTACTACACGGATAAAATAGCATATTTTATGTCTTATTTCAACAAATCCCCCATAAAGATGCCGTTAATTCGTTCGACAATATTCGGCAGTGGACAGCCACGAACCGGCGCACTTTTGCGCGGCAGGGAAGTCGTGGAACACGCTCCGCTTGAACTGGCGGCCATCTGCGGTGCGCTCACCGATCTGTACCTCATCGGCGAAGATGCTCTGATATTGTCAAGTATCAGGCGATATATACTTTGATTCACGCAGGAACGCAAATAAACAATTGGTTTGTTTTTCCCTCGCTCGTCAGAATTCGTCACGGCGGCGCGAAATGCGCATAATCTCCCGCGGTTGGTAAACAATAGGTTTGCCGGACATTAAAAACACAAGGGAGAAGATAAATATGAAAGCAACCGGAATTGTTCGCCGCATCGACGATCTCGGCCGCGTCGTCATCCCCAAGGAGATCCGCCGCACCCTGCGCATCCGCGAGGGTGACCCCCATCATAAAACGTTGACACCGTTTGAAAAGTACTGTATTGCAATGCTTCGCTTCGCCGAACGCTGCATTTACAAATAAATCAAACGGAGGAAAAGACAATGACAATTTACGAAAAACAAGGCGGTACATATCGCAAGGTGGGAGATTATCGCTTGCCAAATCTCAAACTCAACACAGAGCAAAACGCCCAAATAGGCGTGTGGGGAATGAGGCACAAGCGATACTTGAAACAACGTCACAAAGTGATTTATTACAATCTTTTGACGGCAGGCATACTTAATTCATATCTTGCCGAAATCGACCAAAGAGCAAAATTGCTATTCGACGAAACAGTAAAATCACTTGCCAAAAAGGAAAATGTTACCGAAAAACTCAAAGAAACCGATATGATGTTGTGGGTGCAAAAGATGAATAATATCCGCAACCGAGCAGCGGAAATTGTGAATGGTGAAGTGATATACCACATCTAAATTACTTAAAGAAGAGTATCGTTTTGATATTCTTCTTTTTTCATTTGCTGTTAAATCTAAAATGTAGTATAATAAAAATATTGATTCAACATCTAAAGGGTGATAGTTTGAATACAAAGAGTAATATGATAATTGCAAACGGAAGAATAGTTACTCCTGATATAAAGTTTTGTAATTATAACAACACAACTCATAAGTACGATATAATTTTTAATAACGGTAAAGTGTACAGTTACAACTATAATAATGTTACTTGGTTAAAAAAACCTATCGCTATTAATCCTAATACCGTTAAAATAACTCACGGTGAAAATGAATTATTTAACATTGAAGCAATCTACTTATTTGAAAATTCATACAGAAATTATTATCATATTTGTTTTGACAATGGTAAGGAAAGTGATTACTTAGGTTCTGATTTACAAATTGACCATTCTTGTTTAGATAATAGCACCGTTAAAAGTGTTCTTGAATATTTCAAACAAATAGCTGATTTAGCTGAGTTAAAGGCTGATGACGGAACTAAACTACTTTCAAAACAATATGAGAAAATTGACTATTTATCAACTGACTCGGCATTAGCTTCATACTTATCTCCAAACGATTTCAGTTTGAATAGCTTTAATAAAAATATAATCCCTATTTTTCCTTTTGGTTGTAATGCAAGTCAGTATAAAGCTGTAAAAAATGCTTTAGAAAATCAAGTTAGTGTAATTGAGGGACCACCGGGTACAGGAAAAACACAGACAATTCTAAATATCATTGCTAACCTACTTGTTGACGGAAAATCTGTTCAGATTGTATCAAATAACAATTCCGCAACACTTAATGTATTTGAAAAGCTAAATTCGGATAAGTATAACCTTGGTTTTCTTGTTGCTCCTTTGGGCAGTTCTAAAAATAAAAACGAATTTATTAAATCCCAAATGTATGAATATCCAAACATTTCATCTTGGAAGAGTGACGAAAATATTTCTTTGCAGCAAGTACAGGAATGTTCAAATGAGCTTAAGGATATATTTGAAAAACAAGAAAGATTGGCAAATGCCCGAATTGAACTTCAAAACCTTACAGTCGAAAAAGAACATTTTGATGTTTATATTTCTGAAACAACTACCGAAAATGAAGTTCGTATAAAGAAAAATATTAAATCTTTTGACTTAATGACTTTATGGCAAGAGTGCTTATATATAGCTGAAAAAGAAAGCAAAATTTCTTTTTGGTTTAAGCTAAAAGGACTTCTAAAATACAGAATTTTTGATTGGAAGTTTTATGACCAAGACATCTCAAAAATTATAACTGCCTTTCAAAAAATGTACTACACTTGTAAAGGCCAAGAATTAACCAATGAAATATCTTCCCTTGAAAACGAATTGAAAGTAAAAAAGGCATATGACTTAATGACTAAATTGACTGATATGTCAATGAGTTTTCTCAAAAACAAATTATTTTTAAAATACGGAAATTCAAAAAGAAGAAAGAAATTTTCAATCGATGATCTTTGGAAAAATCCACAGGAATTTCTTAATGAATATCCTATAGTATTAAGCACAACATTTTCTTCAAGGAGTTCACTTGGCAAAAACGCAAAATTTGATTATATAATAATGGACGAAGCGTCTCAGGTTGATGTCACAACCGGAGCATTAGCTCTATCGTGTGCAAAGAATGCGGTAATAGTGGGTGATACAAAACAGTTGCCGAATGTTATCACAGAAGACATCAAAAATCGAGCGAATTCTATATTCGAATCTTTTAATATTTCAAGTTCATACAATTATACTGAAAATAGCTTTCTTCAATCAATTTGCAGAGCTATTCCTAATGTCTCTAATACACTTCTTCGTGAACATTACCGTTGCCATCCTAAAATTATTAACTTTTGTAATGAAAAATTTTATGGTGGCAATCTTGTTATAATGACAAAAGATAACGGTGAAAACGATGTTCTTTCTGTTATAAAAACAGTTGAAGGAAAACACACAAGAGAGCGGATGAATCTGCGACAGATTGAAGTTGTTAAAGATGAAGTGCTTCCGAAACTAAATTTTGAATCAAAAGAAATCGGTATTATTGCACCATACAATAATCAAGTTAATAAACTGAAAAGTGAAATTGATAATCAACAAATTGATATTGCAACCATACACAAATTTCAGGGCAGAGAAAAGGATGCAATAATTATTACAACTGTTGATGATGAAGTGACTGAATTTTCTGATGATCCTTTTATGCTTAATGTTGCAGTTTCCCGTGCAAAAAAAGAGCTTTGTCTTGTTGTTTCAGGCAACAAACAACCGAATGATAGCAATATCGGTGATTTGGTTTCATACATTGAATACAACAATTTCACAGTTACGGAAAGCAAAATTTATTCAGTTTTTGATTTTCTTTATACTGATTATACCAAGAGTCGATTTGAGTTTTTGCAAAAGCACAAACGAATTTCAGAATACGATTCTGAAAATTTAATGTTTGCTCTTATCGAAAATGTACTCGAAGAACAAGATTTAATTGGTTTAAGTGTGATATGTCATCAACCGTTAAATATGTTAATCCGTGACCCACAGTTGTTAAATGATGAAGAGTGCAAGTATGCAATGAATAGTGCTACACACTTGGATTTTCTGATATACAGCAGGATTAGTAAGAAGCCCGTTTTAGCTGTTGAAGTTGATGGTTATCATTATCATAAGGCTGGAACAAAACAAGCAGAGCGAGATTTATTGAAGAATCACATTTTAGATTTGTATAAAATTCCTTATGTCCGTTTTGCTACAAACGGAAGCCGAGAGAAAGAAATCTTGACCGAAAAACTTAAACAACTGTCTTAGAAAAAACTAAAAAATTTCAGTTTTAAATTTACTATATAGCTATATAAAAGTTTAAAGGCGAGAGCAGAAATGCCCTCGCCTTTGTTGTGTAATGTAGAATTTAAAATGCGTGTGTAATCTTAGCGAGCAGACCATTTATACTCCCATAGTCGTAAAACGGTAAAACTGCCTCGCCCGTGTAAACTTAGCGAGCAGTGTATTTGTACTCCCACCGTCGCCAAATACCTCGTTAGGGACACCCTAAGACCTGAGTGTTTTAGAAAATTATGTTTAAAATATAAGTCTTTCCCCAAATTTAGATATAACTTCATCACTATCTTTTCCTGAGATAATTTTACCTGTCGCCTTTTCGATAGCATCAAGTAATAACTTTGCTCTTAAAACAATGTGCTTTTCAAAGTCGTTTGACCTTGCTGCACTAACATCTATAAGATGAGTTTGTAAATAATCGTTCAAAGAATTATAATCAACTTGTCCTTTTTCTTCAATCTTTTTTAGATATTCACTCGGTGCTACTCCACCAATCTCTCTATTAGTAGAGTAAGAAATAGGTGTTTTGTTTACAACTGAATTCCATTTTTCTTTAGATAGATTATTCTTTTCGCAATAACTTCTTGGAAAAATATGATTAATGTCAATGTTTTCAGATTTGTATACTGTAAAATCCATTTCTCGACCACTAATGAAGTCTTTGCAATGGTTCTTAAGTATTAATGCCATTATACCTTTATAGGCAGCCGATTGCCTCGATTGTAAAGTGAGTAATCTTGTAGGATTGAAATAAGATTCCTGAATTGTCTTAGGTACATTTCCATTATTTTCAATCCAATTCATAACACCAACTACATCATTAACATACCTCGTTTCGTTTGCTCCACCATAAAGTTCGCCAAAAACACCACACCAGTACCATTGCCTAATTTTATTTTTAATATTGGTGACTTTTATGCGATTCCCATTAGACAATAATGTACATAGAGCAGCAAGCGGAATTAGTTGTGTTGAATAAGGCAGGTCTTTATTTGAAAAAACTCTTTCTTCCTGCAATATTTTTTCTGCTTCAACAAACCCCTCAGATAACGCATCTGCAAAATTATTATAATCTTTCAAAGATAGATTTAATACATCTTTCTTTTTACAACTAACTGTACCGCCTTTCTTATATGTTGAAAGCAAAGTACAAGCTGTTAAAAAGTCTGTTGCTGTTATACAAGATAACAAATCTCCATCAAAATATTTTGCTTTTCTTTCTTCCCAATCTTTTCTTAGTTCAAAATCGTCCATTGCAAAAATTGCAGTAACTAATTCAAAAACAGTAAGAGAAACGCCACCGGTGTTTACATTTTCAAAAACTTGGCATACCGCTTCTTTGGGTGTATCTTTGCCCAAACTTATCACAGGAATTTTATACTGTAATGTTTGCATAATGATTTTCTTATTGAATTCCGTAAATTCTTTAATGATTTCCTGATTGTAGTTGTAAAAAGCATAATATTCATTTTGCCAATTTTGTTCTTCCGGAAAATCAAGAATTAAGTTAAGAGGAAACATTTTATTCTCAAATTCTTTTGTCCTATCTGACAAATCTAATTCAATATTCCTGCCGAAATTTGAAGTGATAATTCTTGTTTCTGGAACTGAAAATATTGCATCTACTCTATCACAATTAGGATCACATGCCTTTTTAATATCTATATAGTAATAGCGGAATATTTTCTTACCTTTGTCAGTTCTTGTATGTACAGCGTTTCTACTGTAAAGAGATGAATAAATTGATGTTAATCTTTGCTGTCCGTCAAGTATCAATTCTGTTGGGATTACATCAGTAGCGGTGACACCCTCAATTACTCTATATTTAAACCTAATATTATCATTGCCATATTCCAAAAACATTGCAGCACCAACTGGATAATTATTTGTAATGCTTGCAATAAGTGCTTTTATACGCCCATCTTCCCACACCCAGCCTCGTTGAAAATCTGGTAACTGTATTGCACCTTTATTTATAGATATCATTAACTCTGAAATTGGTCTATCATTTGTTTGCATTGTGTTACTCCTTACTTAGCATACTTTTTGAAATTCTCCGCCTGTTCAAGTACTTCCTTGTAAACATCATCAATGGTTACTGGTGGATAGTCGAACTCATCAAGCAGCAATATCAAATCCACTTGTAAGTTTGCCTTGATATCATCACGGGCAGACCAATCGGTATAACGTGACTTGTCATCAACAATCAGTTTTATCCTCTTGGATAATTCAATCATTTTATCGTCCGGATATTCAAACTCAAACTTCTTGGCAACTGCTTTCAAAATATCATAGAAAGCCTTCTCTTCATAATCTATGCCCATATTCTTGAATGAATTCTTTTCTGTTTTCAGCTCAGACAACAACTGTGCAAGCTGCTCCGCAACATCATCAAGGACTTCGTTGGCAT
>ERZ824488.643-NODE-643-length-44396-cov-8.356465_pt1 | contig 44396 bp, 47 predicted proteins | sample MGYA00519936_ERZ824488 | MGnify/ENA primary metagenome ERZ824488 (study PRJEB31778, sample SAMEA3449153) | human gut metagenome | biome: human gut; feature: human-associated habitat; material: faeces | place: United Kingdom | collected 2010/2012 ... | reverse complement strand
TACTGTAACAATGGATGCAAGTGGAAGTACAGTAGATATGTATGCAACATTAGAAATAGAAAGAAATACTTTACCAACTAATTTAAAGTTCTATACAACAAGTGATCATAAAAGTGAATTACATAAGTATTATTCATTTTTAGAAACAACAAATCAAACTGAAACCTTAACTATATATTGGTACTGGAATCCATATATAAGTGATGAAGAAGATAGTAAATTTATAAATATAGAGAGCGTAGAAGCAAATATAAGAGTTAGTGCAGTTCAAATAAGTGAATATGCAATAATGAAGAATGGGTATAAGAGTACTTATGTTGCTGGATCTGGATATATTGATACTAGTACTGAGTTTTGGAGTACCACTTATAAACCATATATAAGAACAATTACATTTGGGAATGATTTAAGTAATTTACCAAGTAATTGCACTGAAGAAAACTTATGTTGGGATATATCATATAATTCAAGTCAAAATAAAAAAGTATATGGATATTTAATAGATAGCGGTTTAAGAGATAGTACTGATACAACAAAATCGTTATATAATTTATATATTGTTAGTGAAGCACCAATATTTGCACCCCAAGATTGCCTCCTATTCTTTTCTAGCTTTAAAAGTTTAGTAAATATAAATTATAATAATAACTTTAATACATCAAAAGTAACAAATATGCAAGGTATGTTTAAAGGTTGTTCATCCTTAACAAGTTTAGATTTAAGTGGTTTTAATACAACAAATGTAAAATATTTTGGTAAAGAAGGTAATTCTGATTGTGGTATGTTTTCTAATTGTTCATCCCTAACAAGTTTGGATTTAAGTAGTTTTAATACATCAAATGCAACGAATATAGAGTTTATGTTTTATGTATGTACATCCTTAACAAGTTTAGATTTAAGTAACCTTAATACATCACAAGTAACAAATATGTATGGCATGTTTGAAGGCTGTTCATCATTAACAAGCTTAGATTTAAGCAGTTTTAATACATCAAATGCAACGAATATGAAAAATATGTTTTTGAGGTGTAGATCCTTAACAAGTTTAGATTTAAGTAACTTTAATACATCACAAGTAACAAATATGCAAGATATGTTTTATAGTTGTATATCATTAACAAGCTTAGATTTAAGCGGTTTTAATACAACAAATGTAACAAATATGGAGGGTATGTTTTCTAGTTGTTCCTCCCTAACAAGTTTAGACTTGAGTAGTTTTAATACATCAAATGTAAAATATATGGGTGGTTCTAATAGTAACGATGGCATGTTTGCTGATTGTTCCTCCTTAACAAGTTTAGATTTAAGTAATTTTAATACTTCGAACGTAACAAATATGAGTAATATGTTTTTTATGTGTTCAAAACTTCAAACACAAATAAACATAATGAATGCAAATGTAACGAATTATGAATATATGTTTAAGTATGCTGCAACTGATCCTAATGCCAAAATAACAGTTAACTATATTGCTGCTGCAAGTACATTAGTAGATAATATGATTGCAACTAAACCATCAAATAGTAATGTCGTAAAAGGAAATCAAATATGATTTTCTTTTTTTAAACTTTTTTGTTCAAAACTCTCAAAAATTTGGTATAATACTAAAGAAGTCAGGTGAAAAAATGGAAAAAATAATTATTAAAGGAGCAAGAGAAAACAATCTAAAAAATATTGACCTTGAATTACCAAAAAATAAGTTTATAGTAATGACAGGTGTATCAGGATCAGGCAAAAGTAGTTTAGCATTTGATACAATATATGCAGAAGGAGAAAGAAGATACATCGAATCCTTAAGCGCATACGCTAGACAATTTTTAGGAGGATCTGAAAAACCAGACGTTGATAGTATTGAAGGATTAAGTCCAGCAATTGCAATTGACCAAAAAACAACAAATAAAAACCCAAGAAGTACAGTTGGAACAGTAACAGAAATATATGATTATTTAAGACTATTATATGCTAGAGTCGGAGTTCCATATTGTCCTGTTCATAATAGACCAATAACTAGTCAAAGCATTGAAGAAATGACAAATCAAATAATGAACCTAGAAGAAAACAGCAAAATCCGTGTATTAAGCCCTGTTGTCTATGGTGAAAAAGGAACGCAAGCAGACCTATTTGATAAACTAAGAAAAGATGGCTATGTAAGAGTTGTAGTCGATGATGAAGATTATGACTTAAGTGAACAATTTGAATTAGACAAAAATAAAAAACACAACATTTTTGTAGTAATAGATAGACTAATTATCAAAGACGGAATCAGAGGAAGACTATATGAAGCAATTGAAAACGCAAGTAAATTAAGCAAAGGAAAAGTATGCATAGACTATGTTGGGCACGATATGATTGTAATGAGCGAAGCCTATGCTTGTCCAGACTGTGACTTTAGTTTACCCGAACTTGAGCCACGTATGTTCAGCTTTAATGCACCATATGGATCTTGTCCAGAATGTAAAGGCTTAGGAATCAAACAAAAAATAGATCCCGATCTAATCATATCTGACTATAACTTAAGCATTTATGAAGGCGCGATTATCCCCCTTAATAGCGAGGATTCAAACATATTCTTTACCCAACTAGAAGCCTGCGCAAAAAAATATAATATAGACCTATCAAAAAAATTAAAAGATTTAAAAAAGAGTGAATTAGACATAATATTTTATGGATCAAAAGATGAAATTGAAGTAAAATATGTTGCTAAAAACGGAAACGTTAGATATGCCAAAGAAAAATATGAAGGCATAATAACAAACCTAGAAAGAAGATATATTGAAACAAAAAGCGATTGGATAAGAAACTGGATTGAACAATTTATGACTGAATTAGAATGTCCAAAATGTCACGGAGCAAGACTAGATGAATCCGTATTATCCGTAAAAATAAATAAAAAAAATATTTATGAGTTAACATTGTTAAGTATAGATGAACTAAAAACATTCTTAGAAAATCTAAAATTAAGTAAAGAAAAAGAAGAAATTGCTCGCCTTTTAATAAAAGAAATTCTATCAAGATTAACATTCCTTGTAAATGTCGGACTAGACTACTTAACTCTAGCACGAAGTGCCTATACACTATCAGGAGGCGAAGCCCAAAGAATTCGTCTAGCAACCCAAATAGGATCAAGACTAACAGGCGTATTATATGTCCTAGATGAACCATCAATCGGTCTTCATCAGCGTGATAACCAAAGACTAATAAACAGTATGCTTGAAATGCGTGACCTAGGCAATACTCTAATCGTAGTAGAACACGATACTGATACAATGTTGGCCTGCGATTATCTTGTAGATATCGGACCAGGAGCCGGAATTCACGGCGGAAATGTAGTCGCTAAAGGAACACCAAAAGAAGTAATGCAAAATGAAAATAGCATAACTGGAGCCTATTTATCAGGAAGAAGAAAAATAGAAGTACCAGAAAAACGAAGAAAAGGAAACGGATTATATCTAGAAATAAAAGGCGCAAGTGAAAATAATTTGAAAAATATAAACGTAAAATTTCCACTAGGTAAGTTCATATGTATAACAGGTGTATCCGGATCTGGCAAAAGTTCCCTAATAAATGAAATACTATATAAAGCAGTTTATAGCAATTTATATAAATCTAAAATAAAACCAGGCAAATATAAAACTATCAAAGGACTAGAAAATATCGATAAAGTAATAGATATATCGCAAGCACCAATCGGAAGAACCCCAAGAAGTAACCCAGCAACCTATACAGGAGTATTTGATGATATAAGAGATGTGTTCACAGAAACAAAAGAAGCCAAAATAAGAGGTTATGATAAAGGAAGATTCTCATTCAACGTAAAAGGCGGAAGATGTGAAGCCTGTTGGGGAGATGGCGTTAAGAAAATCGAAATGCACTTTTTACCAGATGTATACGTGCCTTGTGAAGTATGTGGCGGAACAAGATATAATAGAGAAACTCTAGAAATAAAATATAAAGGAAAATCAATCTATGATGTCCTAGAAATGCGTGTTGAAGAAGCACTAGAATTCTTCGAAAACATCCCAAAAGTAAGAAATAAGTTGCAAATGTTAATGGATGTTGGACTATCATATGTAAAACTAGGTCAAAGCGCGCCAACCCTATCAGGAGGCGAAGCTGGAAGAGTTAAACTAGCAAAAGAATTACAAAAGAAACCAACCGGGAAAAGCTTGTTTATCCTAGATGAACCAACAACTGGACTACATCAAGAAGATATCAAAAAACTATTAGTAATACTAAATAGAATTGTTGATAACGGTGATACTGTAATTGTAATTGAACACAATTTGGATGTAATCAAAGTAGCAGATCATATAATAGATTTAGGCCCAGAAGGCGGCGATAAAGGTGGAACGATCGTAGCCGAAGGAACACCAGAAAATGTTGCAAAAGTAAAAGAAAGTTATACTGGACAATTCCTTAAAAACTTACTATAAAACTTTGTTCAAAAAACAAAGTTTTTATTGTATACACCAAACAATTATGATAAAATTAATATAAAGGTAAGTGATAAAATGAAAGAAAAATTTAATATAATTGCAGACAATCTCCATCTAAAAGGATGGACAAAATATCTCGCGCTAGCAATATTCTTTATAATAGTTTTATTTGTAGCAAGTAAATTGCTCTCATTTAAACCAGCTAAAGATAATAAACAAGACATAGTATTTAAACTAAACGGATCAAAAGTCGTAACCATTTACGAATATGATGAAATAACCGATGAGGGCGTAACAGCAACTGATGAATATGGAAAAGATATATCATCTAAAGTAATCAAAATAGGAAATGTCGATACAAGTAAAACCGGAATTTATGATGTAACCTATAAATTAAATACAAACGGAACCGAACTAAGACTAGAAAGAACCTATGTCGTAATCGCTAATGAAGGCGCCTATATTGAATTAATGGGAAACAAAATAATAAATCTAGGACTAGGAAGTAAATATGTCGAACCAGGCTATGTTGCTGTTGACTATGTAAATGGTGAAGTAACTGATAAAGTTGAAGTAACAAGTAATATAAATACAAACATTCCTGGAGAATACCAAGTAATCTATTCCTTCAAAGGATCAGATGATGAAATAAAAACCGCAACAAGAATAGTACGCGTTCACGATATATTACCAGATAGCCTAAAACTAGAACTATTAGGAAATACCAATATTGATTTATTATTAGGTACACCATATAAAGAACCAGGCTATAAAGCAACCGATGATGAAGAAGGTGATATAACTGACAAAGTAATAATAGAAGGTCAAGTAGACACAAATAAAAAAGGCGTTTATATAATAAAATATACCGTAACCAACAGTGTAGGTATCCAAAAAACACAAAGTAGAGTAGTAAAAGTATACGAAAAACAAGAAGGAATACTATCATTTGCCCTAAACGGTTATGAAGAAATGAAAATTGAAGAAGGAAAAACCTATACTGAACCAGGTTATATGGCAATTGATTCAGTTGACGGCAATATTACAAATAAAGTAAATGTAAGCGGAAATGTAAACACTAATAGAGTTGGAACATATACCATAACCTATACTGTAACAAACACAAGCGGAGTAACCAAAACTTTAACAAGAAAAGTAATTGTACAAGCTAAAAAAACAGGAACTATAACCTTTACTCTATTAGGAGATAATCCAATGTTAATAGAAAACGGTGCAACCTACACAGAACCAGGCTATAGAGTATTTGATACAATAGATGGAAATATTATAAACAAAGTAAGAGTAGAAGGAAAAGTAAATACTAACTTACCAGGAACATATAATATTACTTACACAATAACAAACTCAACAGGTATAACTAAAACACTAACAAGAAAAGTTCTAGTTGCAAGTGATATAACAATAAAATTAACAAATCAAACAAAAGAATATAATTCTAGAAGTGTTGATATTTTAGTAGAAATATCAGGTGAAGGCTTTAAAGAGTTGCACTTACCAGATGGAACCATCATCAATGCAACTAAAACAATATTTAAAGCAACCGAAAACCGTGAATATGTCTTTAAAGCATACAATAAAAGTAATAGAGAATTTACAAACTCAATTAAAATAACAAATATTGATGTAGAAGGACCAACCGGATCTTGTACAGCAACTGTAAATGCAGATAAAACAAAAACAACAATTAAAGTAAACGCCATTGATAATCAAAGCGGAATGAAAAATTACCAATATATTGTAGATGGCTATTCAACAAGTCAAACAAGTCAAAGTAATTATACATACAATTCAAGCTCCAAAGAAGTATATGTAAACCTATTTGATAATGCCGGAAATAAAAATAAAATAAAATGTAATCTCATTGAAGAAAAGAAAGAATCAACCGGTGGAAATAGTGGTAACAATAACACAAATGGAAGCTCATCAAGTGTTGATAATAGAAAAGGTAAAGTAACCGGATACTGGATATATACACCAGATAACTATAAAGTAAAGAAAAATGCCTTACTAGTATTCTTACACGGAAGCGGACAAAGAGGAAACGATATCTCAAAATTACAAAATTATGCCTTTGGAAGATATACAAAAGAAGGAAAAAAATATAATGCAGTAATACTAATGCCACAAATGCAAGGTGATGGCTGGTCAAATGAACAAGCAATGACTGAATTAAAAAAACTAATCGATGAAATAGTCGTTAAATATAATATTGATAGAAGAAAAATATCTATATCAGGTCATAGTTTAGGCGGAATCGGAACATATGCTGTCATCGCTCGTTATCCGAACTTTTTCTCAGCCGCAGCACCAATTAGCGGAAGATATCCAACAAGTTATGCACAAAAACTATCAAGTACCCCAATATGGGCAATCCACGGCGCACTTGATACAAGAGTATTATACGAACCAGATCTAGAATTAATAAACAAAATAAAATCATTCGGCGGAAATGCTCAAATGACAACACTTCAAAGATATGGCCACGGTATAGTTGATAAAGCATTACTCGAAACCGATGTCGTAAACTGGTTAATAACAAGTAGAAGATAAAGTGAAAACTTTATCTTTTTTGTAAAAAATATGTTATAATGTTAAGAAAGGAGTAGAGAGTATGATACTAATAATCGCTGAAAAACCAAGTCTAGCAAGAAATATAGTAGCCGGAATCGGTGAAATGAAAAAACAAAACGGCTATTTTGAAGGATGCGGTTATATTGTATCCTGGGCATATGGCCATCTTTTTTCTCTATGTGACATAGAAGACTATTTAGAAGATAAAAACCCTAAGTGGCGCTTGTCAAATATACCCTGTTTCCCTGAAAAATTTAAATTTAAACTAAAAAATGATGATAACGGCATAACTAAACAATTTAATTTAATAAAAACACTATGTAATAGACCGGATGTCGAAAAAATTGTAAACGCAGGCGATGCCGACAGAGAAGGCGAAATAATAATAAGACTATGTGTAAGTAATGCCTTAGAAAATAAAAAACCATTCTACCGTCTATGGCTTCCCGATCAAACACCTGAAACCGTAAAAAAGGCCTTAAACGAAATGAAAGAAGAAACCTATTATAATAATCTAGCAAATGAAGGCTTCGCAAGAACATATATTGATTGGCTTTATGGTGTTAATTTAACAAGATTCGCGACCTTAAAAACCGGAACTCTATTAAGAGTTGGTAGAGTAATTGTACCAATTGTAAAAGCAATCTATGATAGAGATATAGCAATAAAAAACTTTGTACCAGACATCTATTATGGTATAACAAGTAAAGAAGAAACTAATGGTGAAATAGTTGAACTAAACAGTAAACAAAAATTTGATAAAAAAGATAAAGAAAAAGCCATCCAGCTATGTAAAGAATATAATAGTTTAGAAGCAATTGTAAAAGACAAAAAACAAAAAAAAGATACCCTTTCACCAGGTAAACTATATTCACTATCAAAACTACAAAATGTTTTGGGAAAAAAATATAAAATGTCAATGGATAAAAGTCTAAACATTGTTCAAAAACTATATGAAGAAGGCTATCTAACATATCCCCGTACCAATAGTGAATATCTAGCAACTGCTGAAATGGATAAATTTAAACAAATAGTAAATAATATAAATAAAATGGGCTATCCAGTAGAATTCAAAAATAAAAAAACAATCTTTGATGACTCAAAAATTGAATCGCACTCAGCCCTAACCCCAACATATAAAATACCAAAAAAAGGCGTCTTAAAAGATGATGACCTAATAGTATACTTAACAGTATTTAAAAGATTTATAGCTGTATTCTGTAGTGAAGAAGCAATTATTAATAAATGTGAAATTGTAGTAGATTTAGGCGGAAAAGAAACATTTTCCCTAAAAGGATCAGTAATCCTAGAAAAAGGCTGGACAAAGTATGATGATTATATGGTAAAAGATAAGATTTTACCAAATCTAAATATCGGTGATAAAGTAAATATCAATTTTAAAGAAGTTGAAAAAGAAACAAGTGCACCTAAACACTATACAATTGAAACACTAAATAACTATTTAAAAAATCCATTTAAAGATGAAAAAGCAAACGCTGATGATGATTCTGAAGACTATAAAGCAATATTTGAAGGCTTAGAACTAGGAACTGAAGCAACAAGAACCGGAATAATTGATAATGCTAAAAAGTCCGAATATATTGAACTCAAAAAAGATACCTATTATATATTACCAAAAGGAGAATATTTAATAGAATCACTAAAAACAATGAATATATCAATGGACAAATATAAAACAAGTGAATTAGGAAAAGCATTAAAAAAAGTCTACCACGAAGAATATCAAATAAATGATGCGGTAAAATTAGCCTGTCAAGAAATAAAGGAAGTATTTGACTATAAAAACAATATAGAAGATAATGGTTTCTATGGTGATGTAGTAGGACGGTGCCCATTATGTGGAAACGAAGTTATCAAAAATAGATACGGTTTTGGATGTAAAAACTTTGAAAAATGTTCCTTTAAAATAAGCGGAACAATATGTAAAAAAATAATATCATTAGAAAATGCTAAAACCCTATTACAAAACGGAAAAACAAATAAAATAATAGGATTTACATCAAAACAAGGAAAACCATTTGATGCATATCTAAAGTTAGATGAAAACAAGAAAATAGTATTTGAATTTTAATACTATCTTTTCTTTACATTAATGAAAAAAAATTATATAATTATTATAGGTGATAGAATGAAGAAGGGCATAAATGCAATAATTATAGTAGGAACAATATTATCAACAATAGGAATAGTATTTGGTTTAAAAGTAAAATTTTTTGATAATACAATAAACGCATACGTAACTAGAAATAGTACATCTTATTCCGGAAACAAAAATATAAATATCAAAAAAAATAGTACAGGAAAAATAAATATAAAATTAAATATAAATAGTAACGGAATATATTTGATTGAATTTGGATTACCAGAACAAGTTGAAATATATGAAGACAGTAATTTAACCAAAAGAATATATCATATATATAAAATATATAATGAAAAAACCAAAGAAAACATTATAGTATATTATAAAAATAATGGAAATGATATTAATCAAGCAATTGATCTAAACATTAAAAGAAATGATTTACAAGGAACAATGTTAAATAAAGCATCAGAAAATGATTTATTTTGGCAAGATAAAGCAAATATTGAAGAAGTAGAATTTGCATACGAAGAAAATCCTGTATGTAATGAGTGCTATAATTTATCAAGTAGTGTAACAAAAGTATATGCTAAATTAGAAGAAAATAAATTGAAAATAGTATCAGATTATATAATTTACTTGCCAGAAGATTCATCATATATGTTTGATAACTTTGAAAACCTAAAAAGTATAAAGTTTGCAAATATAAATACAAAGTATATTAAAAATATGGCCTATATGTTCTCAAATAACAAAAAATTAGAGAAAATCGATTTAAGTACATTTGACACATCAAACGTAAACAATATGGAAGGCCTATTTCGAAACGATGAAAACCTTAAACAAATAGATATAAGTAATCTTGAAATTAATCCAATTGAAGAAAACTTAAAATGTAATTATATATTTAAAAATATTGATTCTGAATCAATTGTATACGTAAGAACACCCCAAGAACAAGCGTGGATATTTAGCTTAAGTATGTATATAAGACCAGGAACTTGGGATACTGATAACATTAAAATAAAACAAAACATAAAATAAGGTGATAAAATGACAAAAAATAAAAAAAGAAAATTAAGAATAGGACGAATCATAATATTTTTAATAGTATTTCTAGCATTAGCATTCGCACTCGCCTTGGCGGCAAAACACCTATTTAAACAATCACCAAAAATAAATAATAAAGAAGGCTATGTAGCAAGCTCAAATATAGAAGTACCATTATATGATTTAGAATATAATGAAATAGAAAAAATAATAAGAGGAACCAAAATAAAATATAAAGATGAATTAATAGATGAAAAATACTATAAACTAGCAGATAAAGAAACGTATATATTAAAAGAAAATATTACAGACAAATATGAAGATGTAGTAACAGAAAAAGAAAAATATGTAAGAACACCCGTAACAATATACAAAGAAAAAGAAGGAAGCAAAATTGAAAGCTATGCCCCAAAAGGAACAAAATTAGAAATAATAGGATTTGATAAATTAGAAGATGGAAAAGTAAATAAATATAAAATAAAATATAATGAAATCGAAGGATATGTATTTGCCAAATATTTAGTAAATACACAAGAACTTGCGCTCGTTAACTATGATAACGGATCTTATAGTACGCACTCTAAAAGAACAAATTATTACGATAAAAGTGAAAGCGCTGGATCATTAGACTATTATCCAAGAGAAAAAGGAAATTTTGAAAACAATGTAATGCCAAAAGTTGTAAACGCTCTATACCTATCAATGGGTGATATAGGAAGCGTTGACTCATTCATTGAACTAGCAAAAAATACCGGAGTAAACGCCTTCGTAGTAGATATAAAAGATGGCCAACTAGCATATCAATCAAATGTAGCAAAAGAATACTCACCAAAAGATATTGGTTATCATAGTATTGAAAACTATAAAAAAGCCATTCAAAAACTAAAAGATAATGGCTTCTATGTAATTGGAAGAATCTGCGCATTTAAAGACGGAGCATTCGCCCTTGCTAATCAAGATGAAGCCTTAAGCAGAAAAGGAAAAATATATTACTATGGCGGAGAATACTGGCCATCAGTTTATTCAAGAAAAGTATGGGAATATAAAATAGAATTAGCAAAAGAAGCAGTAGAATTATTCGATTTCAATGAAATTCAATTCGACTACGTAAGATTCCCAGAAACAGCACCTTGGTTAACAAACGAAGAACTAAGAAATAAATACAATGAAACTAAATCACAAGGAATTCAAAACTTCTTAATATACGCAACCGATGAGTTGCACCAATTAAATGTATATGTATCAGCAGATGTATTTGGCGAAGCATCATATACATATATACCAGGATATGGACAATATTGGGCAGCAATCAGTAATGTTGTCGATGTAATAAGCTCAATGCCATACACCGATCACTTCGGAAGTAATGTTGACACCTGGACAAACCCATATAACATAATGAGCAATTGGGCAAGTACTGCAGCAGCAAGACAAAAAGAAACAACAAGCCCAGCCATTGTAAGAACCTGGGTAACAGCATATAATGTACCATATTGGAACCCAACCGTAAATTGTGATGTAAACTATATAAAAAGTCAAATGAAAGCATTAACAGACAATAATCTATTAGGCGGAGTAATGACTTGGAACGCTTGGGGAGCCGCAAGTAAAGTAAAAAAATATAAAGAAATAGTAGGGGCATTTTAAGGAGAAACAAATGAAAAAATATAAATTTAATGAAATTGAATATGAACTAATTGAAGACTATAAAGAAGGATTTGAATTAGAAGAAGCCCAAAATAAAATAACTGACTATTTCATACCATATGATTATATAGTAGGAGACTGGTCATACGGGAAATTAAGACTAAAAGGATTCTGTGATAAAACAAATGATATTTATAAACCAATAAATGACATAGAAACCCTAAAAGATTACATTGCAAATAACTGTTCATTTAACTGTAAATATTTTGTTTTAAAAAGAATAGATTAAGAGGGATTTATGAATAAAAAAGGATTTACAATAATAGAATTATTAGCAGTTATAGTAATACTAGCAATAATCGGTGGAATAGGCGTAGTAAGCATTAACGGAATAGTAAATAAATCAAAAGAAAACTCTCTAAAATTACAATATGAAAGTATTGAAAAAACAACCAAAACATATTGTCAAAAACATCTATTAGATGAAATTGAACCAAGTGACATATGTAAAGCAACCGGAAAAAATTGCTGTACGAAAGTTCCCGGAGAAAATGAAGTATGCTATATAGTATTAGGAGATTTAATTGAAGAAAAACTAATAGATCCCGTAAAAGATCCTAAAAACGGCGGATTTATAAGTGAAGAAACTTTAATAAAAATAGAATATAGAAACAATCAATTCGTAACAGAAATTAACAAATAATAAAAAACCTCATATAATGATATGAGGTGATTTTTATTTATAGAATTTATACAGTTGGAATTAATGATACACTAGAAAGTATAGCATCATCTCTAGGCATAAAAGAAGATGACCTAAGAGCAATAAACGGCTTTTCTAGTATTCATAAAATAAAAGAAGGAGACCAAATAATTATACCAGCCGGAAGCGGTAACTTTGGAACATATATAGTAAAAAAAGGTGACAATTTATATGAACTAGCAAAAAAATATAACACAACAGCTAAACAATTACAATTGTTAAACGGATTTGATGAAGACGAATATATTTACCCAGGTGAATCAATCGTTGTCCCAAACGAAAACACAAGATTTTACATAACTGAAGAAGGCGAAAGCTTAAATAAAGTACTAAACACATTAGGCGTACCAAACCCATTAGAAAACCAAAACATTTATCTATTGCCAAATCAATTAATAGTATATAAAAATTAAAAAAGGACTTTCCTTTTTTTCTTTAATATTATATAATTATAAAGGAGATAGATATGAAGAAAGTAATAATAATTGTAACAGTACTCCTATTATGCGGATGTACAAAAAAATATGAAGAAATAAACTATAAAAAAATGCATAATAAAATGAATAGCTATGAAACATATATAGTATATTTGTGTAATCAAACAGATGAATGTAAAGTGTATGATGAAAAAATAAACAAAATAGTAAACGAAACCAAAAAAGAAATATACTATTTAGACACATCAAAATTAGAAGAAAACGAAAAAATGTTAATTGAAAGTATGTATTTTGAAGGAAATAAACTAACAATACCATCAATATTAAAAATTGAAAAAGGAATAATTAAAGATAAACAAATAGGAAAAAAAGAATATGAAGAAATAAAAGAATTTATAAAGGAGGCATAAAATGGAAGATATTGAATTATATGAAGTAAATGAAGAAAGTGAAACCTTCAGCGTACTCAAGACGTACGGTGAAGACCTAACAGCAAAAAAATATATAACAAACCCCGCCATAGCCCGTGATGAAGAAATAAGAAAACTAATATTAGTCCTATTAACACCAGATAAATCAGCACTATTAATAGGTAAAGCCGGAATCGGTAAAACTGCCATCGTTGAAGGACTAGCATATTTAATACAACAAAATAAAGTACCAGATGCTATAAAAGGATACAGAGTAGTAAAAATAAACTCAACATCATTAGTCGGAAAAATAATCGTTGACAATAAAGAAGAAATGGCAATAAGTATGTTAATGCGCGAATTAAAAAACGTTAAAAAAACAATCCTTTTCATCGATGAAGTACATACCCTAATAGGTGGAAAAAGTGATGGCCCAATGGACCTTGCCAACATTTTAAAACCAGCTCTAGATAGAGGAGACATAAAAGCAATCGGAGCAACAACAACAATTGAATATGAAACATACGTAGTCCGTGATAGAGCATTCCTAAGAAGATTTGAACGAATTGATGTACCAGAACCAGATGAAAAAACAACCGTTGAAATACTATTCAAATCATTACCAAGAATTGAATATAAAACCGGTGCAAAATTTAAATATAATGATTATATTGTAAAAAAACTCTTAACAGCAATAGTATCTGCAACAACCGAACACAAAAGAGTATATGGACTAGCAGCAATGTATCCTGACGTTGCCTTCTCAGTTCTATCAGCAGCATTCTCAAATGCCGTATTTCAAAATAGAAAAGAAGTAAATGTATTAGACGTCTATAATGCAATAAAAACAAGTAAAAGAATATACCCTGCAACAATCATAAAAGAATTAGACGCCTTTAGAGAAAACTTTAAATCAATCGCTATAGAAGATGGACTAACACTACCACTCGTATTAATAGAAGATCTAGATGAACAAGAAGGGATAATGTAAAATGCTTAATGTAGTTTTATTTGAACCAGAAATACCCCAAAATACAGGCAATATAATGCGTACCTGTGTCGCAACAAATACCCATCTTCACCTAATAAAACCACTCGGATTTTATATGGATGAAGCTCACCTAAAAAGAAGCGGTGTAAACTATGTAAACGAATGTAAATATACAATATATGAAAACTTCGATGATTTTTTAAACAAAAATAAAGGTGAAATGTATTACTTTACAAGATATGGAAAAAAACCACACTCAAGCTTTGATTATACAAACAAAGAAAATATATACTTGATATTTGGAAAAGAAAGCACCGGAATACCAAAAGAAATTCTAAAAGACCATTTAGATAGATGCATAAGAATACCCGCTACAAGCGGAGTCAGAGCACTTAATCTATCAAACTGTGTCGCCATAGGAATATATGAAGTAATGCGCCAAAAAAATTATGAAGGCCTATTACAAACAGAACCATTTAAAGGTGAAAACTATTTAGAAGAATAAAAAAAACAATAATTTCATAAAATTTATTGAATATATTTACAAAATGTGATATTCTAAATATATAAGATAGGAGGATATAATGGATAATGTAATAAATTTTGTTTCAAATAATTATATTTGGTTTATAGTAGCAGGAGCAATCCTATTAGTGGTCGCACTAGTATTACTATTAGTAAAAAAATCACCTGTAAAAGAAGAAACTAAAGTAGAAACAAAAGAAGAAAAACCTATTGAAAATGTAACAGTTAAAACTGAAGAAATTAATGAAGTTCCACAAGCAGAACCAATTATTAATGAAGTTCCCGTTGAAGAACCAATCATTAATGAAGTACCTGTTGAAGAACCCAAAATAGAAGAACCAACAGTAGAAAGTATTGTTGACGCAGTACCAACTGAAGAAACTGAAACATTAGACATAGAAGAAGTACAAGAACCTACTAACGAACCACAAGTAGGAGAAGTAAACATTCAAACTGAAGAATTAAATACTGACAGTACAAGTACATCTGATGATGACATATGGAAATTTTAACAAGAACAAAAGTTCTTGTTTTTTTAACCAAATAAGAAAGGAAACAATATGAATAAAATACTAGGAATACTATGGGATTATGACGGAACACTCTTTAATACAGCAAACAAAAATATCGAAGTAACAATAGAAGTATTAAAACACTTTGATAAAGAAATTGAAAAACACCTACCAGAAGCCCTAACAAGCTATGAAAAATATCAAGAAGCAAACCATAAATATAAAAACTGGCAAGAATTGTATATAAAAGCTTATAACATAAAAGAAGAAGACTTAAACTATGCCGGAAGCTTATGGACACCAGAACAAAAGAAAAATAAAACAGAACCACTAATATTTGACAGGATACCTGAACTAATAAAAGATTTAAAACAATATAAAATGGCAATATGCTCCCAAAACGGAAAAGAAATAATCAAATCAACCCTAAAAAATATAATATTGAAAAATACTTTGATGCAATAATCGGAAGTACCGATGTAATAAAACAAAAACCCGATCCAGAAGGCTTTATCAAATGCACTAAACAATTAAATAAAGAAAATGAAGACGGAATATATATTTATATAGGCGACCATAGTGATGATATAACATTCGGAAAAAATGCCGAAAAAATACTAAATGAAAAAGCAATATGTATCATAATTGACCATTTAAAATTAAACACAAATAACTATCAAAATTGGCAAATAAAACCCGATTTCTATGTAGAAAATAAATTAGAATTAAAAAACACATTAAATCAATTAAAACAAAAAAACCTAAAAAAAATACTACACAATAAACAGATAATATGATAAAATAAATAAGAAAAGGAGAAGATGAAAAATGATATGGGGAATAATATTTATAATAATTGGACTAGTATTAGGAGTTAATGCACTAGGAATCGCTAAAATAGACATATTATTTGACGGCTGGTGGACACTATTTATAATCATACCATGCTTAGTAGGACTTTTTAAAGACAAAGAAAAAACAGGAAGCATTATCGGTATATTAATAGGCGTAGTATTACTATTAAGCGCTCAAGGAATATTAGACTTTGAAATAGCTTGGAAACTAGCACTACCAACAATATTAATACTAATCGGACTATCAATTATATTAAAAAATACAATAAATAAAAATGATTTTGAAACTATAAAAAAATTAAATAACGATTCCAAAGAAGAAGTATGCGCAACCTTTACAACTCAAACAATCGAATATGACGATGAAAAATTTAAAGGAACAAACCTAACAGCCGTATTTGGAGCCATAAAATGTGATTTAAGAAAAGCAATAATAAAAAAAGACATTGTTATAAATGCAAATGCAACATTCGGAGGAATTGAAATCTATATACCCGAAAACGTAAATATAAAAATAAAATCAACCTCAATCTTTGGCGGTGTAGATGAAAAAAAGAAAAATAAAGTTGAAGAAGGACCAACAATCTATATAAATGCAAACTGCCTATTTGGAGGAGTAGATATTAAATGACAAATACTCAAAAATTAATCAAAATATGTGCACAAGCATTCGCAATCTTTCTAATAATAACAATAATATCAGCAATAGCATCAACAATATACATAGTAGGAACCGCGCTTATGCCATCTAAAAATACTGAATTAAAAGAAACAATATGCGATAACTATCAAGGAAATATAGATTATCTCGAGATGAGTATAGGAGCAAGTAACATTGAAGTAAAAAAAGCAAATACATTCAAAATAGAAACAAATAACGTAAAACTAAAATGTAAAGCAAACAACAATTCAATAATTATAGATGAAAAAAATGTCCTTAATTTCACAAAAAAAGGTAAAGTAATAGTATACTTACCAGAAATGGATAAAGTAGACATCGAAGTAGGTGCAGGCTTATTAGAAATAGAAGACATAAAAACAAATAAACTAAAATTAAACTTAGGAGCTGGAAAAACAATAATAAACAATTTAAATGTAACAACCGCAACAATAGATGCTGGAGCCGGAAGCTTTGAAATCAAAAAAGGTATAATTGATGACCTTAACTTCGATATGGGAGTAGGAAGTGTCTATATAAAATCAAAACTAAATAAAGCAGACATTGATTCAGGAATTGGCACACTAAATATAGACCTAATAGGAAATGAAACAGATCATCTACTAGATATATCAAAAGGAATCGGTCAAATAAAAGTAATGAATCAAATAATCGAACGCGATGAAATAATCGGAAACGGAAACAAAAAAATCAAAATAGACGGCGGAATAGGAAACATCAAAATTAATTTTATTCAATAATAAAAGAAGAAAAAGACAAAATTTTTCTTCTTTTTCTATATCTATATTACCATATAAACTAGTATTATTGCCTAAAAAAAACATAACATTTTCATTTATTATTCACAATTTCAATTTTTTGTGCAAAAAGTATTGGAATTTTGTAAAAATGTGCTATAATATTAATGCAAGTAAAATTTTATGGACTGTTAGCTCAGTTGGTAGAGCAACTGACTCTTAATCAGTGGGTCTGGGGTTCGAGCCCCCAACAGTCCACCATATTAGATTGAATAATCCTTATTTTACAAGGATTTTTTTATTTTCAAAATTACCCAGAATTTACAATTAATTCAGATCTTCTTGGTTTTTTTTCTTAATAAAACACATCTTTTCAGATGTAATTATATAATAAAATGTAACATTTTAAAAAAGGCTTAACTTTTTTCAAAATAGTGTTGCCAAATCACTCCATTTATGGTATAGTAAATAAGTCATTGCGAAACAATACAATGTTTTAAAATGATAAAAATGCAATTTTTAAACATTTTTTTAGAAAAAGTATTGCAATATTAAAAAAAATATTATATACTTAAGTAGCACGTGGGCTTATAGCTCAGTTGGTTAGAGCGCTCGTCTGATAAGCGGGAGGTCGAAGGTTCAAATCCTTCTGGGCCCACCAATGTAGTGCCTCAATAGCTCAGTCGGTTAGAGCATTTGACTGTTAATCAAAGGGTCGTAGGTTCGAGTCCTACTTGGGGCGCCATTTATTTTTTGGCCAGTTGGTGAAGTGGCTTAACACACTGCCCTTTCACGGCAGCATTCATGGGTCCGAATCCCATACTGGTCACCATTTTTTTTATGCAGATGTAGTACAACGGTTAGTATATGGCCTTGCCAAGGCTAGGATGCCGGTTCGATTCCGGTCATTTGCTCCATAAAAAAGTTACACCATAAATGGTGTTTTTTTATGCAGTAAATGACCAATAACCCACTTCACTCCCCAAAAAATATAAAAATAAAATTCATATATTATTTTTAGCCTTAAATTTAATAATGTCTTCCTTTATATAATCCCACCTCGCGCAAACTATATATCTATCACGATAATTATTTGAAGTACCCCCTAAAATCCTTTTTTTCGGCCCAATCGTCAAACAAGCAATATGAGGCGAAGCAAATTGCATACACCTTTTGGAAAGAATAAGATCATATAAATCATATTTCTTTATCCAAACATAATCATTAACAGTACCACAAACCAAAGCATCAATATCATAATCAGAATTTCTTCCTCTAATAACAAACCGATCAACCATATCAACAATTATCCTTGTCTTATTGATAGCACGATTAAATAAATCTATATCATCCTGATATAACTCTTTATACTCAGCAGCACTCAATCTCTTAGAAAAATCAAGACACCCATTATCATCCTTCATATAACCATAATGATAATCAACATATTTATCAATAATCTTATAAGGAATTCCCATATTACCCAAATATCTCTCAAACTCCTGTAACTGCTCGTGATGCATAGAATTACTATTCCCACACTTTAAACTAACATTCTTTATATGATTCTTATACTTAATAAATATGTCAGTTTTTTGAACCATTTTATTCTTCCAACACTTAATAGGTTCCCTAGAATCAATATCTTCACCAAACAAATCCCTCAAAAATCTCTGCGATTTATCATCCAAATTACACAAGAACCTATTATTAAACAACTCTACAAAATCATATTCATTTTGATAACCATAATTCATTTTTTCCCTCCTCAAAAAAGAGTACACCCATAAAAGATGTACTCGAATAGATATATTTTCTCATCTAAAATATAAATTATCGACATAAATTGTAAATATAACACACCTAATCGTATGATGAGCCATTAAGCGCAAAACAATTATAACAAAACATTTTCAAAACCGCAACCAAAATATACAAAAAAAATCAGAAAAATTGTAGTGTAAAGTTTTACAAAACCCCTTGCTTATTTACAAGCAGTATGATACAATATGATTGTCTAAAGGTAGAGTTATTATAATAAATCTACAAAATATGACATTGGGAATTTAATTTGTAAATGGTGTTGAACGCTCAATGCTTTATACTGAGAATCCTAAAGTTTACAATGTAATGCCCACTTTGAATCTGGGTTTTATCCTAGAAAACTCACTTTAGATAAAAACAAGATAAAAATGTGTAGATTACACATTTTTTTTCTTTCAAAAATAAACCAAATATGATATTATAGATAGTAGAGGTGAAGTTATGGTAGATAAAATAGTAAAAGCAATAGTAGGCCTATTCGGAGGAAGTGCAGCAGGAGGAAAACAACTAATAGTATTCATTATATCCCTAATGCCAATACTAGAATTAAGAGGAGGTCTAATAGCCGCATCAATCCTAAAACTGGACCCTTGGCAAAGCTATATAATAAGTATCATCGGTAATATCTTACCAATCCCATTTATCCTATGGTTTATAAAAAAAATAATCAACTGGATGCGCACAAAAAAATGCTTCGCAAAACTAACAAATTGGTTAGATAAAAAAGTTGAAAAAAATAAAACATCAATTGAAAAATATGGCTTCTGGGGATTAGTACTATTTGTTGGCATACCACTACCAGGAACAGGTGCTTGGACCGGAGCACTAATCGCCAGCCTTTTAGATATGGATAAGAAAAAATCATTTCCTGCAATCTTACTAGGTGTTTTTATGGCCAGCATTATAATGATGCTAGTATCATTCTGTATCATCGGAAACATATTTTAGGTGAAATATGATAGAAGGCATAATAACAGGACTTTACACCCTAGCATCTCTAATAAAAAATAAAATACTCGCGATAATTATTCTCACACTCGGCCTAATATATTTAATAGCGACAAACTATTTAAATATAGACATTATAAGAAATATAGATTTTAACAGTATTATGATTCTACTAGGAACCTATGGCGTATCAAAAATGTTTTTAAAAACAAACTTTATAGAATATCTAATAAACTCAGTAGTAGAAAGAGCATCAACATGTAAATCATTAATAATTCTATTAATGACAATATCATTTATTGTATCAGGTCTAATAAACAACATAATAGTATTAGCATTCCTAATACCACTCATAGAAGAAATAATAAAAAAGAACAATATTAAATCAGAACTATTAATTGAAAACATAATTATATCATCAATACTAGGAAGCATAAGCACACTAACGGGATCAAATAATACAATAATAATGGCATCTTACCTAAATATGAACTTCTTAGACTTTTTCTTTTATGACAATAGAATAGGTATATACATAATCACACTTATAATGTTCTTCATTCAAATACTTATTGTAAACATCTCCGTAAAAAATGAAGACTTTATCGGAACAACCAAAGAAGTAGAAATTAAAAATCAATTCAATGTATATTTATTCCTAACAATGGTTGCCTTACTATTAATATCATCCCTAATAAACATCAAGTACTTAAGCGGCATAACAACAATACTATGCCTAATAGTAGGCCTAATCAAAAATAAAAAAATGGAAAAACTTAATTATGACAGCATAATAATATATGCCCTAATGTTTATCTACATATCCATAATAAAAAATATGGCATATCTAGACACCATAACAAACATAATAATCAAACTCGATTCACAAGCCCTTATATATACATTAATATTTGTTATATCAATAGGACTTTCATTCGTATGTGATCAAGTATTTATATTTTATTTCTTAACCACATTAATCCCTAAAATAGTATTAAAAACAAATTTAATACCGATGCCACTAATATATATAACATATTTTGGCCTAATTGCCGGATTATTTAAACGAAAAGAAATAAAAAGCATAACAGCATATCAAACAATAATATGTATGCTAGTATCTTCCTATTTCCTAGTAGCATTCCTATACTTCTAAATTCCTATACTTCTAAATTCCTATACTTCTAAATAGAACAAAATTAAAATATTTAAAAACAAGAACTATCCCAAACAAGATAGTTCTTTTAATCATAATTTAATAAAAAAAATTACTTTTGCAAGCAATTATAAAAAATAATAACCATTAAAAATAAATGGCGGAGCAGGAGGGATTTGAACCCTCGCACCGGTATCCCGATCTACACCCTTAGCAGGGGCGCCTCTTCAGCCTCTTGAGTACTACTCCAAAACTACAAATACAATTTTACATTATTTTTTTTTATATGTCAACAAAAATGAGTTAATTATATAACTCATTCTTTAATTTCTCAATATTTTCATTCATAATTGTTAAATAATTCGCACCGTTGTTGCGTTCTTCACTAGTTAAATTAGAAAGAGTATGAATATAAACAACCTCAACTTTGTACTCATCAACCAAAGCCTTTACATTTTCATCAAGCTCCTCATCCTTACGAGCAAAAATATAGCTTATCTTTTTTTCACTCATCAAACTCTTAATATCATTCAAAGTCTTATTAGTCAAACTATCCTTATCAAGTGAAAGAACATTAATATTATACTTTTTCAAAAACTTAAATAAATCATCAGTAACAACAATCGTATTAAAATCAGCATTCGTACCAATAACAGTCAAATTAGCATCCAATTTAGAAGCATCCAATTTTAAAGCATCATAATTAGCCTTTATTTCCTCAATCAAATAATAATTAGAAATATATTCCTCAAACCCATTTCTAATATTCTGCGTTAACTGTAAAAAGTTGGAAGGATCAAGCCATAACTCCTCATTACCATAACTAGTCTTCATACTAAGCGAAGCATTAATAATCTTCAAATTCTTATTATGCTCAAACAAAGGAACAACATAATCTTTCTCAGCACTTAAACCATTAAAAATATAAAGCCCAGCCTCGCTATAATCAGCAAGTTGCTTATCAGTTAAACTCGGATAAGTAAAAGGATCAACACCATTAGGATAAATACTCTTAATCGTACCATTTTCCCCATATAACCTACTAGTTATATATTCAAGAGGATAAACAGTCGTATAAATACTCGCACCCTCCATTGTATCTCTCTTAAGACACCCAGTCAAACCAAATAAAATTAGTAAAAAAACTAATACTTTTTTCATATAATCACCAAAATAATTATACTATTTTAATAAAAAAAAGTAAATGCCAATTGTAAAGTAATAAAAAATCGTGTACAATATATATGAAAAGAGGTGAAAAAATGTTCGAAGGATTAAACATAGAAACCAGTAACCCTAAATTATATGAAGAAGCCTTTACCCATACATCATATGCCAATGAAAATGACACAAATAGTTATGAAAGACTTGAATATTTAGGTGACGCCGTACTTGAACTTATTATGAGTGAATATTTGTATAAAAAGACAAATTATGAAGAAGGAACAATGACAAAACTCAGATCTGCCTATGTCTGTGAAGATGCTTTGTATGAGTATTCACTTAAATTAGGTTTAAATAACTATTTAAGACTAGGCCACGGCGAGAAAGAACACGGCGGCAAATATAGAAAAGCAATAGTTGCAGATATATTTGAAGCCTTTATCGGGGCAATGTACCTAGACAAAGGATTAGACTACGTAAGAAATTACCTAAACGAAAAAGTAATATCACACATCAACAACAATTATGAATACTTCCACGACTATAAAACCAAATTACAAGAATTAGTCCAAACAGATAGAAAAAGCCTAGAATATATTCTAGTCAAAGAAGAAGGACCAGCCCACGATAAAACATTTGAAGTTGAAGTAAGAATTGATGGAATCCTATATGGAAAAGGAATCGGTAATAGCAAGAAAAAAGCTGAACAAGAAGCAGCAAAAGAAGCATTAGAAAAGAGGGCAAAAAATGCTTAGAATAAAAAGGTTAGATAAATTAACAGATAGAAGCGTGCCATATGAAATATTTCTAAACGACATGAAATTAGGCGAAATAAAAAACAATGACATCGCACTCTATGACTTAAAAAATGGTGATTATAATTTGTATGTAAAATGCGAAGAAATGATAAGCGATAAAGTAACATTCAGTTATGACGACCACTCAACAATAGAACTAGAATGCTTTCCCAAATACTCAGACAGCAAAATAGTAAAAGCATTCTATAAAACAATAATGAATAAAAAAGGAATAACATTAAATAAAGTAAAAGATTTTTACGTTTAAAAGGAGGAAGAAATATGGGAAGATTCCCAAATATAGCAGCCGCCAAAGCAAAAACAGGCGCAGCAAGAGGAAAATTATATGGAATGTATGCTAAAGAAATATACTTAGCAGCAAAAAACGGTGGAACAACACCAGAAGGTAATCCAAGCCTAAAAAGATTAATTGAAAAAGCCAAAAAAGAACAAGTACCAAGTGATGTAATCAAAAGAGCAATCGATAAAGTTACAAATGGTGTAGGTGAGAATTACGAAGTACTAACTTACGAAATCTTTGGACCAAGTGGTTCAACAATGCTAGTTGAATGCTTAACAGACAATGTAAATAGAAGCGTAAGTGAAGTAAGAGCAGTAATAAATAAAAGTCACTTAAAAATGGGCGCAATGGGAAGCGTAGCATATATGTATGATAACCTATCAGTAGTAGGTTTCAAAGGCCTAACCCTAGATGAAGCAATGGAAGCCTTAATAACAGCAGACGTTCCATTTATTGACATTGAAAATGATAACGATATGGTTATTATATATGGCAACCCAAATGACATAAATAAAATAAAAGATGCCATTACAAATTACAAAAATGATATTACATTTGATATAGACGAAGTAACAAACTTACCAAAAGACAAAGTAAAACTAGAAGGCGAAGACCTAGAATTATTCCAAAGAGCCTTAAATCTATTCGATGAAGTAGATGATGTTGCAAATGTATATCACAATGTTGAACTATAAAAAATTAGTGACTAAATCCAAAGCAAACATTTTTTGCTTTTTTTCTTGTTATTATATTTGATTTTGTGGTAATATATTTCTAGGTGGTTATAATGCAAAGTACAATTTTACCAGCAGATAGATTTATAATTATTAATAAAACAATTTTTAATGATAATGACAGAAAAATATTAATGCGTCTATATCAACCAATAATAGGAGCCGATAGCGTTAGTTTATACTTCAACCTATGGAGTGAACTCGATAAAAATGAACTAATGAGTACCGATCACACACATCATTATCTAATTAATCTTCTAGGATTCAGTATAGATGGATTTGTACTAGCAAAAGCCAAACTAGAAGCAGTCGGTTTAATAAGAACATACTTAAAAGAAGAAAGCATAAATACATACATCTATGAACTATATTCCCCCCTTAACCCAAATGATTTCTTTAATAACCCAATTCTAGCAACACTACTATTAAACAATGTTGGCAAAAGAGAATTTGATCTTATTCTAAGCACATTCAAAAGACCAACTATTAATCTAAGAGAATATAAAGAAGTAACATCAAAATTTTCCGACGTATTTATGATAACAAACATCGAAAAAGACTATAGTACACTAGACTTGAAAGCAAGAAACATCAATAACCTTGCATTTGATATTGGTTTCAGCCTAGATGAATGCCTAGCATCAATACCAAGTGAAATGTTAAATATTAGAACAATCAATAAAAGTACTAAAGAATTACTATTAAAATTAGCATTTATCTATGATTTAAACCTAGAAACAATGCAAACAATAATAAGAGAATCATTAAATGAAAAAAATGCTATTGATAAAGACAAAATAAGAGAAAACGCAAGAAAATATTATACCTTCCAAAATAGTGGAAAGTTGCCAAACATTGTCTTTAAATGTCAACCAGAATATTTAAGAAAACCATTAGGCGATACGAGTAAAATGGCTCAAACAATTTATATGTTTGAAACAACAAGTCCATATAATTTCCTAGCATCAAAAATGGGAACAAAACCATCAAAAACCGATGTTGCCGTTCTTGAACACCTTGTTCTAGATATTGACCTATCACCAGGTGTTATAAACGTTTTATTAGACTTTGTCCTTAAAACAACCAATAATAAATTAAATATGAATTATGTAGACGCTATCGCATCACAATGGAAAAAATCAAAAATAACAACTGTAGAAGATGCCATAAATATTGCAAGATCAGAATATAATAAAAGAAAACCAAAAACAAAAGTCGCAATTGAACCAGAATGGTTTGATAAAAAAATTGAAAAAGAAAATGCAACTGGTGAAGAAAAAGAAAACATCGATGAATTATTAAAGGAGTATAGATAAGTATGTTAAAATTAGATGAAGATTTTTTAAAAAGAATGAATGCACCTCAAATAGATTTAGATGAAGAATATAAAAAAGCCCTAAAAAATGAAAATTTCAAAGAAATGGTAAAAGAACTTAATCTAGATGAAGAAATCCTAAAAAAATACACAACCAATTTAATGGAATGCGCAAACGACTATTCAAACTGTAAAACTTGCCCTAATATAATGGAATGCAAAAACAAAGTAAGAGGGTATGCATACTTACCAACTAATATTGATAATCACATTGAATTTGGTTATAAATCTTGTAAATATTTAAACAAATTAAATGAAGAAAACAAATATAGCGATAATGTAACCCTAATAGGCGCTAACTCATATTTAAAAAATGCAAGAATGAAAGATATTTATACTGATGATAAAAGTAGATTTAATTGCATTAAATGGTTAAACAACTTCATAAAATCATATCCAAATATTAAAAAGGGCCTATATTTAAACGGAAACTTTGGATGTGGTAAATCATATCTAATTGCTGCAACATTTAATGAATTAGCAAAAAAAAATGTAAAAAGTGCCATTATCTTTTGGCCACACTTTATAAGTGAATTAAAAATATCATTTAACGGCGAAGGTAACTTCAATTACCTAATGTCTTTAGCACAAAAAACACCTTTGTTATTAATAGATGATATTGGAGCTGAAAACTTAACTGATTGGATACGAGATGAAATATTATGTACAATACTAAATACCCGTATGGAAGCAAGTTTGCCAACATTTTTTACATCAAATCTAAATATCAAAATGTTAGAAGAACACCTAAGTACAAGTAAAAGTGGCGTAGATAAATTAAAAGCCAAAAGAATAATTGAAAGAATAAATCAGCTATCTGAAAATATGGAAATGATTGGCGAGAATTATAGGAGTAAATAATGAAAAGACAAATAGTAAATTATAGAAGTGTAAATCAAAAAAGAGCAATTGTAGAATATATGAATGGTGAAAAAACTTTATTTGATACAAGTACAAATAAAGACATTTCTCATCCATATGATGAAATAAGTGATTTCAAGTATAATGAAGATTTAAATACTGAAGTATCATTAGTAAAATTAAATATAGGTAAGAACCTAAGAAGAAAAGATACATTGATCGGTTATATAAATATAGAAGGTAAATTAGTATCAAACATTTATAGCATATATTTTGATAAATTATATAATGTAACAGATGAAAAATTAAATGACTTAACAAAAATAATATATGATAAACTATTCTGTGATAGTAAAGTAGAAGAACAAAAAGAAAAAGATGCAATCTTAAAAATGTCACTATTATTTAGAATAAATAAATAGTAAAATGTTTATTTTCTTATAACCTTGTTTTTATCAATCAGCTATGCTATAATTATAATGGAGGTTTTGTAAATGGAAATAAGCGAACTATTAAACATATATAATACATACAATAACAAAATCCAAGATTTATGGAGGTTACTTTGACTTACCAAAAAGAAACGAAAAAGTAAATGAACTAGAAAATAAAACAAAAGAAGACGGATTTTGGGACAATAGAAGAGAAAGCGCTAAAGTAATTGCTGAACTAAACGAAAATAAAAATATTATCAAAGAAGCCGAAAATTTAAAACAAAGAATTGAAAGCAATTTAGAAATATTAAATGAAATAAAAATAACAAACGATGAAGAAACCAAAGCATTACTAGAAGAAGAAATAGAAAGCATCAATAAAGAAGTAGATAACCTAGAAATAAAATTATTATTAAATGGTGAATACGATGAAAATGATGCAATCTTAGAAATTCACGCCGGAGCAGGAGGAACAGAAGCCTGTGACTGGGCGAATATGCTAAAAAGAATGTATACGAGATGGTGTGAACAAAAAAAATACACCTATGAAATAATAGATGAACAAGAAGGATTAGAAGCCGGAATTAAAAGTATGACAATGATAATTCACGGACTATATGCCTTTGGATACCTAAAATGTGAAAAAGGTATTCATAGGTTAGTAAGAATATCGCCGTTTGATAGTGGAGCTAGAAGACACACATCATTCGCATCAGTTGATGTTGTACCATTAATTGAAAACGGAAACGCCGACATTGAAATAAAAGATTCTGATATCCGAATCGACTGCTACTGCGCATCTGGACACGGCGGACAAGGCGTAAACACAACGCCATCTGCTATAAGAATAACCCATTTTCCAACAGGAATAGTAGTAACATGTCAAAACGAAAGAAGTCAAATCCAAAACAAAGAACAAGCAATGGAAGTCTTAAAAAGTAAACTCTATAAAATTGAAATGGAAAAGAAAGAAACAGAAATGAAGAATTTAAAGGGAGAAATCAAAGACATTAATTTTGGGTCTCAAATACGAAGTTATGTAATGTGTCCTTATACATTAGTAAAAGATCACAGAACAAATACTGAAAAAACAAACGTTGATAAAGTATTAGATGGTGACATCGACGACTTTATAAACGATAACTTAAAAAGTAGGTGAGAAAATGAATATTATTCAAATAAGAAACGTAAACAAAAAATATAAAACAGGTGTAAATGCCATAAATGATTTAAGTTTAGACATTGAAAAAGGTGAATTTGTTTTCGTAATAGGATCAACAGGATGCGGTAAAAGTACTCTAATAAAAATGCTTTATCGTGAAGAAAAACCAACAAGCGGAAAAATAATGCTAGGCGGAATAGATGTTGCAAGACTAAGAAATAATAAAGTTTATAAACTAAGAAGAAAATTAGGAGTTGTATTCCAAGACTTTAAACTATTACCACACGCAACCGTATATGAAAACGTCGCCTTTGCCTTAGAAGTACTAGGACTATCAAAAGATGAAATTCACGAAAAAACAATAAAAGCCCTAGAATTAGTAGGATTAAAAAATAAAGCAAAAAATTATCCAGATAAAATAAGTGGTGGTGAACAACAAAGAACTGCAATAGCAAGAGCAATTGTAAATGGACCAAAAATTCTAATATGTGATGAACCAACCGGAAATCTTGATCCTGACACAAGTCACGAAATAATGAATGTTTTGGATGAAATTAACAAAAGAGGAACAACCATCATAATGGTAACACACGACACTGGAATAGTTGAAAAAATGAAAAAAAGAGTTATTCTTTTAGAAGAAGGAAGAGTTCTAAAAGACTATAAGGAAGGAACATATAAAAATGCAGTACGTTAGAATATTTGGAAGGAGTATAAGAGATGCCTTCAAAGGTGTATTTAGAAACCTATCACTATCAATGGCATCAATACTATGTACAACAATAACCCTAATTGTAGTTGCAATATCCATAGTATTAACATATAACATAAACAATTTTACAAAACTAATAGAATCTGATATGTCAATAGTAGTCTTCCTAAAAAAGGACATATCAAAAGAAGAAGTAACAACAGTAGAAAACAAAATAAAAGAAGTAGACAATGTAGTAAGTTGTACATACAAATCAAAAGCAGATATACTAAAAGAAATGATGGAAACAGATTCCTCATTATCAAGTATATTAAGTCAATATAATGATGAAAACAATCCATTGCTTTCAACATTTATAGTAAAAGTTGAAGATTTAAAACATATAGATGACGTTGCTAAAAAAATTGAAATATATGATGAAGTTGAATACGTAAAATATGGCGAAAACGCTATAAGTGAACTAATAAATATATTTGATATAATAAGAAAAGGTAGTATTATGATAGTAGTTGCCCTAGTATTAGTAACGGCATTCTTAATATCAAATACAATAAAAATAGCAATTATAGCACGAAGAAAAGAAATTGAAATAATGCGTCTAGTAGGAGCTTCAAACTTAAATATAAAAATACCATTTATATTTGAAGGATTAATAATTGGAATAATAGGATCAATTATTCCAATACTAGTAACATCTTATGGTTATTCAGCTATTTATAATAATTTTAATGGACAATTATTTTCACCAATCCTAAAACTAATTAGACCAGTACCATTCGTATACTATGTTTCACTAGCACTTTTAATAGTTGGTGCATTAGTAGGAATGATTGGAAGCTATAGAGCAAGTAGAAAATATTTAAAAATATAAGAGACTATTTACATAGTCTCTTTGCTTTGTTTCTATCATTAATAATTCTTAATTTCTTATAACCAGATTTAATTAGTCTAAATGAACCATATAGTATAGCGCCTATACCAGCACCAACGCCAATAATAGTTGGACCAGAAACGATTGCAACTGGTTTACTAGCCGCACCTATATAGCCTAAAGCTTTACCGATAGTACTCATATTTGAACTAGTAGTTAAAGCAGACATTGCAACTGGAATAATGTTTGGAAAAGCCGTATTAATCGCACCCGCAACCCCAGCACCCATAGTTCCACCTTTAACTAAAGTATTACCAATATTTCTAAATACCTTAAATTTTTTGGTTTCCTTTAATTTTGATGTGTTAATATTTTCTAAACTTTTAATTTTAGATAAATTTAAATCTTTTAAAGTTTCTGTATCAACACCATATCTTTTTTGAACTTTCTTTTCAAATTTTTCTTGGTTCATATTGCCACCTCACTTTAATAATACCATAAATAGAAAAAAAAGCAAATTAAGGGGTATATATTTTTTTATTAAACTAAAAGATTAATAAAAAATAAAAAAATAATAGATTTTTTAATATGTTTTTGATAAAATAAAAGTCAATAAATAACTTATGGAAAAATATACGACCGAATATAAGATGGAGGTAAAATTAAAATGAGTAAAAAAGTTGAAATAGAACAAAAATATTATTGTAATGATTTCAAAAAATTAATAGAAGTTATAAACAAAAAAGGCTTTAGCAAAATTAATGAAAAAAGAGAAATAGATGAATACTTTACAGATATAAATAGTGAATTCATTAGGAACAGAACTTGTTTACGTATAAGAATAACTAATGATGAAAGAATGGAATTGACATTTAAAGGTAAATCAAAAGAAATAACCAATAACTATGCAAAAATAGAAAATAATATTGAAATTGAAATATCAAACTATGACAGTATTGTTGGGTTATTATATTCATTAGGATATTTCAGCTATTCAATTGTTGATAAAAAAAGAATAACATATACAAAGAAAGAAGAAGACTTAGAATATAACATAATGGTAGATGAATTAGAAAAAATTGGCTCATTTATAGAATTTGAATTATTATATTATAAAGATGAAAAAGATATTGGTTACCTTCAAAATAAGTTAAATCAATTTGTTAAGGAATTTGAATGCTTGAGCTTTGAAAGTGCAAATCTGCCATATAGAGATTTTGTTGCTCATCAAACCTATATAAGTATACTACCAACAAATAAACTAACGACTTTACTATTTGATTTAGATGGAACGTTAATTAATAGTGAAAAAAAATTTTTTGAGAGTTTTAGAAGTGTAATATATTCTAAATACAACTATAATATAAGCCATATGGAGTATGAAAATAATGAATTAAAACAGAATGCTAATTTAATAAATTATTTGAAAGAAAAAAATATAATTGCTAAAGAAGAAAAAGAATCAATAATTATGCAACAAGTATATACTGAATACGAAAAAAAGTTTATGGAATTATTGGATGAAAATGAAGGATTATTAAACTTTGAGTTATTAAAAAAAATTAAAAATAAAGGTTTAAGATTAGGACTTGTTAGTACAAGTAAAATAAAATTTATAAATATTTTACTTCAAAAATTAAATATAGAGAATTTGTTTGAAATAATTGTTTCAAGAGAAGATGTAGAAAACTTAAAACCGGCACCAGATGCATACTTATTAGCATTAAAAAAAATGAATATTTTAAGCGATTCCTGCATAGCGTTTGAAGATTCTGAAAGAGGAATAAATGCTGCTTTAAGCGCAAATATAAAAACTATACAAGTAGATGATTATAAAGAGAATAAAAGCAATGAAAAATTAAGTAGAATTTTACTTGCAATTATTAATCATATAGGAGGATAATTTATGAAAATAATAGAAAGCAATATAGATTTTAATGCATACAAAGTATTTTATGCAGTTGCTAAATATGAGAGCTTTTCTAAAGCTGCTAGTGAATTGTATATTTCACAACCAGCAATATGATATTTTAATATTGCATTATTCTATTTTTGATACAGAATAAAGCAATATATATGAAGAAAAGCTATTTATATGTGAAACTTGTTTCTTTGGAATTAAAAAATACTATGACTTATTTAACATATCAAAGGAAAAAAACATAATATTTGATTATCCACTAAAAAAGGATTTACAACAAGTAATGCACTAGAAAAAAATTTTAAAAATCATAATGCATTATTATCTTCGAACATTTATCTCTATTCGACTGAAATGATGATTAGTTTGGTAAAAGAAGGAATTGGTGTTGGTTGGACCCAAAGAAAATGTATTCAAAAGGAACTTGAAAATAACGAATTGTATGAAATTCCGGCTGAGGTTGAATTACCAAAAATTGAATTTAGTATAGCATATGACATAAATACAATAGGTAAAACAGCTATTGAATTTGCAAAATATATAATTGAAAATGTAAATGAAAAGCAATAAATGAAGTAATATAATACATTTTTACAAGTGATATTAATATTTTTTGTTGTTATAAAAAGTTAATTGTCAAAAATTGACTATATTATAAACAAATTGTATAATATCTCCAAGTGTGATGAAAGGAAAATAGTATGGATAATAAGGATTTAAACTTGTACAAAATATTTTTAACATTATACGAACAAAAAAGTATATCAAAAACAGCAGATTTATTATATGTTTCTCAACCAGCAATAAGTTACAGTTTAAAAGAACTAGAAAATCAACTTGGATATGGTTTATTCTATAGAACATACAAAGGACTCGAACCAACTCTAGAATCAAAAGAATTATATTCATATATTTCAACAGCATTTAATATCATTGAAGATGGTGAAGAACACATAAGAAGGATGAATAACTTGAATGTTGGGGTTATAAAAATTGGCGTTCAATCTCATATAGCAGTTTTTTACTTATCAAACTATATTGCGGAATTTAGAAGAACTTATCCAGGAATAAAATTTGAAATAATAAGTAAATCAACAGCAGATTTAGTTGAATTATTAGAAACTAGAAAAATTAATTTAATTGTTGATACAACACCTATAGACATACAGGATAAAAGTGCAATAAAGATGATGCTATCAAAATTGCAAAATTGCTTTGTTTATAGCAAGCAATATTTTAAAGATATTAATATTTCCTCTGAGAGTGATTTAACTAATTATCCATTAGTATTACCAAGTAAGACAGCATCTATACGATTAAAACTTGATGAATATATGGAAACAAAAAACATTAAATTATTGCCTGTAATTGAGTCTTGGACAACAGAATTTATGCTTGAAATGGTTAAGAAGGGGGTTGGAATAGGTTATTTTACAAAAAATGTTGTAGATACACAAATTGACAAAGCGAAATTTAAAGTTGTAACATTTAATGATTCATTACCATCTATGGATTTATGTGCCATTTATTTAGAAAAATTTAAAACAATAGCACTTGAAAAATTTATAAAAATGCTTAATAGTAAATAAAACATCAAAAATATCTTTGATGTTTTTTGGTCATAAAAATTATTTATAATTGTTCTTAATTATATAAAAATTATGTATTTGTTTTATATGAAAGACTATGTTATAGTTAAGTCAAAGGGAAACTTAAAGCCATATTAACTATGCTTAGGATAGTTAAATTATCTAAAAGTTGATAATGTATGTATATGATAAAAATGTAATATGAAAAATTATATGATGTTGTAAAAATATAATTGAAAATCGAGAAATATAATAAAAATTTGCTAAAAGAATAACTTATACATTATGTAAACATAATTATCGCTTATAAAGAATAATTATAAAAACTATAAAAAAAGTATATTTTATGAACTATGGTTTTTCCCTTATCATATAAGTGAAGGAGAAAAAAATGAAAGATAATTTCAAAAAGGAAGTCATTGATCCTAGAGTAAAAATCAATGAAGAAAATCAGGTAAGGAATGAGGAGGAAAAAAGAGTAATCGAAGAACATAAAAATTTAAAGGAAAATTTGGCACCAATACATCCACCAAAACAAAGTGTCGAAAGTGAACCAAAGGTAAAACACCCATTGGAAGAAAAATTTAATTTAGTTATTGATTTATGTGCAAACAAAAAAGAATTACTAAAGTTAAAAAGAATATTAATTGAATTTGAAAATGAAGAATTAAAAAAAGAAAAGGAGATAATTAATAATGAACCAAGAAAATTTAGAAGATAGAATCATAAGCGAAAGAGAACTAGATGCCGTTTTAAGAGAAAAATTAATCAAAATGATTAGCGATATTGACAAAAAAGAAATATCAAAGGAAGTGAAACCAAAACCAGAAGATAAAAGAAGAATAGAATTGGAAGATGGAGAAAAAGTAAAGCCACTACCAAAACATCCAAAACATTTACCACCAAAACACAAATTGCAGGGAATATTGAATATAGAAGAAGACTTTGAAACATTAATAAGTGTATTTGGTGATGAATTCACAGCAGAAGCTGCAATTAAAATTTTAGAAGAAAGTCCAGTTGAAATACAAATAATAGCAAAAATAACTATGAATTTATATAACAAAGTTGACAAAATTTGTGGAGAATAATTTATGAATACTGGAATAAGATTTTCATCACCAACTATAGGTGACGATGATTACAAAATATTAGCACAAGATTTAAATATAGAAATAAACGAGACAATGGAAATAATTGAAAATGCTCCATATGAAGTTTCAATTTTAATAAGTTTATTACATAAGATTGAGCAAAGGATAAAATAAAAATGAACCTAATGGATACAATAGATGAGATAGGTATATTTGAAACAAATACCCAATTAGTTAAATATGCAACGAATAGTGAACTAATGAACGATATTGCACAATATATACCGATTGTATCAAATTTATCAATGATAAAAAATGTAGATTATGTAATAAAAAGAATATTGAATTTGCAAAAAAGGAATATAATGTTTTTATCAAATGAAATATTAATTTTGGAAAAATTATTAAATTATAATAGTTGTTTCGATAATATAATTGTTGTGCTATCCAATAATTTGAAAAAAAGTCAAAAAGAAAATATAATAAAAAATTCGCCAAGTAAATTTATAAGTTATATTAATGAACTAGATTATCCAACAATAATAAAACCAAAAGATTCTGTAATAATATCCTTTGGATATAAGGATAATAAAAAATGCTTATTAACAAAAAACAATTATAGGACATTAGATGTTTATAAAGATTTTTTAGGAGAAATGGTTTTTGTAAATTGTTTTGAAAATGATGTTAAAGAAAGAGTCAAAAATTGGGTTTCAATAAACGAAGATAAGTATTTTACGAGGGAAATATAAATGAAAAAAATAGAAAAAAATAATATTGGTAGTTATTTATTGATAACTTTAATTTATATCATTAGTATAATAATTGCGTTTTTAACAAAAGTATCAATAAAGGAAGTTATGAAAAATTATGAGTTCAATGTCATAATAATTCTAATAATTATGGAATTATTTACTAATCTTATTTCCTGCACCGGAATAATGGAAAAAATATCAATAAAAATGGCAATACTATCAAAGGGAAATTCAAAAACTATATTGATTTTGTTTGGCATATTAATGTTCTTTATATCTGCATTTTTAAACAATATAACGGCAGTAATGATGATATTACCTGTAATTTTTGTACTATTGAAAACAATCGGAATTGATAAAAAATACTTGAATATTTTCTTTGCAGTTATATTAGCACTTTCAAATACAGGGGGTGCAGCATCACCAATAGGAGATTTTCCGGCAATAGTTATTATGAATAGTGGAATTACAACTTTTTTAGGGTATTTATATAGAGCATTTCCAGTATTTCTGTTAACATCAACTATATTAATATTGTGGTGGGTTTTAAAAGTGAAAGATGATAAGGCTGAAAATGATCAAAAGAAACTATCAATTGACTTACTAAAAAGTAGATATAAAAATTTAATTGTAAAAAAAGATGTTTTAATAGGCCTACTAATAATATTTTTCTTGATGTTCTTAAGCTGGAGCTTTGTTCCACAAAAAATTATGCCACCAGAAATAATAGCAGTCATAGGTTATGTAATTGCGATGTCATTTTGTAAAATCAAAAACGTTGAAGTATTCCAAAATGTAGATTTTAAAACAGTATTAACAATTAGTTCATTTTTGTTTTTAGCTGGAATTGTATCAAGCACAGGGGCATTGAATGATATAGCATTAGAATTACAAAATAGTATAAAGGAACCAAAAAGTTTACTCATTGTTATTATGATAATTACCTCATTAACAGCAGGATTATTCGGGGCAGGACCTGCAGCAAGTGCGATGATGCCAGTTATAATAAATCTATGCTCATCAACATTTGCAAACCAATCGGATTGGGTTGCAATCGCTTTTGCAGCATCAATATGTGCAGGAAGTTCATTATTTATGTGGTCTGCAACAGCGGGTTTCGTTTTATCAAAAGAAATTAACTTGGCAGAAATTCCTAACAAAGCTGATTCTAAAAATATGAAATGGAGTATTTCAAACTATTTTAAATATGGAATTCAAAATTATATTATTCAATTAGTTATTGCAATTATAATAATATATATAATATTATAATATGAAAAATACTTTTTCCTAAAAAAGAAAAATAAAATCATTCAAAATTAGGCGTATACTTTTAAAAAGTAAATGATGAGTATCAAAAATAAAGTAACAAAAACTTTATTTTTTTTTATATGCGTGCTATAATTATAAAACGAAAGGCGGGATAAAATGTATTTATTCATACCAAAAAATATAAAAGAAGTATATGAACTACAAGAATACTACGATGGACTAATATTAAGCCTAGAAAATCTAAGCATTAATTACCCAGAATTTACCCTAGAAGAAATCAAACAAATAATAAAAGAAATCAAAAATAAAAAAATATTTATAAACCTAAATAAAAATATGCATAATAAAGATATTCCATATCTAAAAGAAATAATGAAAGAATTAGATAATTTAGAAATAGAAGGAATCCTTTATTACGATCTAAGTGTACCAAATATCGGATCAAAGCATAACCTAGTATGGTCAGTATGTCATATGACAACAAACTATAAAACATGTGAATTCTGGCATAAAAGAGGAATTAAATATACATTTTTATCAAACGAAATAACTCTTGAAGAAATAAAAGAAATAAGCGAAAACACTAAAATGGAATTAATGGTTCAAGTATTCGGTTATACCCCAATATTTGCATCCATCCGTGATATCGTAAAAAATTATAGAAAAACATTTAATTTAAAAGATGCATCAAAAGTAAACTATATAAAGCACGAAGAAGAATTGTATCCAATAGTAAACGAAAAAGAAACAGTTGTATATAACTCAAAAATATTAAATGCAATTGATGAAATTGAAGAATATAAAAAAATGAACATCAAATACTTTATAATCAATTCATTCCTAATAGATGATATAAAAGAAGTATTAAAAAACTTTAAAACAAATACAAAGTTTAATTATCAAAATCAAGGAAAGGGTTTCTTATATGAAGAAACAATATATAAGGTGAAAAAATGAGAAAACCCGAATTACTAGCACCTGCTGGTGACCTAGAAAGACTAAAAGTCGCACTTAATTATGGCGCTGACGCTGTCTATTTTGGCGGAACAATGTTTGGCCTAAGAGCAAACGCCATCAACTTTTCAATAGATGACATCATTGAAGGAACAAACTATGCCCATAAACTAAATAAAAAAGTATATGTAACTGTAAATATAGTTTTGCACAACAAAGAAATAGAAGGATTATTAGAATACCTAAAAAAGCTAGAAGAAATAGGAGTTGACGGAATAATTGTATGTGATCCATACATTGTTGAACTAGCACACCAAAATACTAAACTGAATATTTGTATCTCAACCCAAGAATCAACCCTAAATTATGAAGCCGTAAAATTCTGGCAAAAAGAAGGTGTTAAAAGAATAGTATTAGGAAGAGAAGCAACCAAAGAAGATATAATTCAAATAAAAAAAGAAGTACCAGATATGGAAATAGAATGCTTTATTCACGGCGCAATGTGTGCATCCTATAGCGGAAGATGCGTTCTATCAAATTACTTTACAGGAAGAGACGCCAATAGAGGCGGTTGCGCACAAATATGTAGATGGACATTTGACCTATTAGATGAAAATAAAAAATTAATCAAATGCCCTAAAAAGTTTACATTTCAAACAAAAGACTTAACAATGTTAAAATATATACCAGAAATGATAGACATAGGAATAGACTCCTTCAAAATAGAGGGAAGAATGCGATCAATTTACTACATAGCATCCGTTGTTAGCACGTACCGAAAAGTAATTGATGAATACTGTAATAATAAAGAAAAATATGAATACAATTTAGAATATGAGAAAACACTTTCATCAGTCGCAAATAGAGATTCTATAACCCAATTCTTTAACGGCATCAATAACGAAACCTTGCAATATTATAACGAAAGAAAAGAAATATCAAATCAAGAGTTCGTAGCCGTAGTACTTGATTATAATAAAGAAACTAAACTAGCTAAAATGGAACAAAGAAATAATTTTAAAGTAAACGATAAAATTGAAATCTTTGGACCAGAAAATAAAAACGTCAAATTAACTGTAAAGGAAATGTACGATGAAAATATGCAAAAAATAACAGTTGCTCCACATCCACAACAAATAATATACGTAAAAATAGATGAGGAAGTTTACAAAAATAATTTAGTACGAAAACTTCTTGACAAAGAAGAATAAATATAGTATATTTAAATGCGTTAAATTTAAAGAGGTGAAAACAAATGGATGAAAAGAAAATATATTTAACAGAAGAAGGATTAAACGAATTAAAAAAAGAATTAGACTTTTTGAAATTAGAAAAAAGACCAGAAATAATAAATGCATTAAAAGATGCAAGAGCATTAGGTGATTTAAGTGAAAATGCTGAATACGATGCCGCAAGAAGCGAACAAGCATCAACCGAAGCAAGAATCAAAGAAATTGAAAAAATGCTTGAAAACGTTGAAATAATCAATTCTGTTAAAACCGATGCTGTCGCACTTGGTACGAAAGTAAAATTAGAATATGTTGGAGACGATGAAATAGATGAATATTCAATCGTCGGATCAAAAGAAGCAGATCCATTTACAAATAAAATATCTAATGAAAGTCCAATTGCAAAAGCAATCATTGGACACAAAGTAGGCGATATTGTTAACGTTGTAAGTCCAAACGGCGAATATCAAGTAAAAGTTGTAGAAATATTTTAAAGGCTAAATGCCTTTTTTTCAAAGAAAACCTTGAAAAAACTAAAAAAATATTATATACTAATAAGCGTATTTAAGGAGGAAATATGAAAAAAGAAATAACTAAAAAATTAGAAGGAGCAGCTTGGGAAGCAAAAATCGAAGAAGCATATAAAAAAGCAAGTAAAAACTTCAAAGTAGACGGATTTAGACCAGGTCACGCACCAAAAGATGTATTCTTAAAAAAATATAAAGAAGAAACCCTTTGGATGGATGCAGCTGAAAACTACATAGATGAAGCATATAAAGAAGTATTAGAAGAAAATAAAGATTTAGAATTAGTAGCCCGTCCAAAAGTAGAAATCAAAAGTTTAGATAAAAACGGTGTTGAATTTGCATTCACATTAGTAACAAAACCAGAAGTAAAATTGGGTAAATATAAAGGACTTGGAATTTCTAAAGAAGATGTAGAAGTATCTAAAGAAGAAGTAGAAAAACAAATTGAAGAAATGAGAAATCATTATGCTGATTATACTGTAAAAACAGGAAAAATCGAAAAAGGTGATATTGCTGTAATTGATTTTGAAGGATTTAAAGATGGCGTAGCATTTGAAGGCGGAAAAGGTGAAAACTACTCATTAACAATTGGATCAAATACATTCATTCCTGGATTTGAAGATGCCCTAATCGGTCACGAAGCCGGTGAAGAAGTAGATGTAAACGTAACATTCCCAGAAGACTATCACGCTGAAAATCTAAAAGACGCACCAGTAACATTCAAAGTAAAAATAAATACTGTAAAAGAAAAGAACGTACCAGAATTAGATGAAGACTTCTTTGCTGATCTAGGAATGGAAGGAATCAATTCTAAAGAAACACTTGAAAAACAAGTTGAAGAAAACATTAAAACAAGAAAAGAATACGACAATGAAAATAAATATGTTGATGCTCTATTAGATAAAGCAGTTGAAAATATGGAAGTAGAAGTTCCAGAAGAAATGATTTATGATGAAACAGATAGAATGATTAATAGATATGAACAAACACTATCAATGCAAGGAATCAAATTAGATGACTTCTATAAAATGACTAATTCAACAGAAGAAGACTTAAGAGAAAAAATGCACGACGAAGCATTAAAAATAGTAAAACAAAGACTATTACTTGAAGCTATTGTAAAAGAAGAAAGTTTAAACGTAAGTGATGAAGAAGCAGAGCACGAAGCCGAGCATCTAGCAGGCCATTACAATATGACAAAAGAAGATTTCTTAAAAGAATTCGGTGGCCTAGAAATGGTTAAATATGATACATTAGTTAAAAAAGCAATCGAAATTCTAAAAGAAAATGACTAGTTTTGTCGAAATCCCCAAATACTAAAATAAATGTGCTATTATCTATTTAGGTGATAAATATTAAAGAAATAGATATGATGTTTAATACAGTATTGGATGATGTTCAAAAAATAAAAAAAAGTATGTGGTTAAAACTTAAAGAATAAAATCTTTAAGTTTTTCTTAACAATTAAAAAAAAGTATGATATACTTATATAGTAGTACGGAGGAAATAAAGTGGCAAGAAACAGAAAAGACGCGAAACTGATTAGGAATCTAACATCAACCCAAAGAGTCATTTATTATCTAAAGAAAAAAGATGTGACTCGGATGTTTACATTAATATGAAAGTTGAAATGACAAATGCAATAAAATATATTGAGAAGCAAAAAAAGGCTGGAAACCATATAACATATTTTCATCTTTTTTGCGCGGCTCTAGCACGAACACTCTATAATAGACCACTATTAAATAGATTTGTAATGCCAGGCGGAAAAGTATATGAACACAACGATGTATCGGTTGGATTTGTAGCAAAAGTAAAGTTTGAAGATTATGCCGAAGAATTTTTAAGAGTAGAACACTTCGCAAAAGAAAATAATATATTTGATATATCAAAACAATTAACAGATTCAGTAGAACACCTAAGAAAAAATAATAAAAGCGATACTGACAATACAGCAGATGTCCTAGCAAAACTACCAGGATGGCTATTTAATATTGCAATGGGTATACTTAAATTTATGGATAATCACGATTTAATACCAGAAAAACTAACAAGAAATAGTATATATCATTCATCAGCAATCGTATCAAACCTAGGAACATTTAAATCATCAGCAATTTACCATAACTTAACAGATTTCGGAACATCATCAAGTTTAATAACAATGGGCGCGATTCATAAAGAACCAGTTGCAAATGATGATGGAAAAGTAGAAATAAAGGATGTATGTGATTTTGGAATTAACCTAGATGAAAGAATAGGTGACGGATACTATTTTGTAAAAAGTATGAAAGTATTTGAATATTTGCTAAATCATCCAGAACTACTAGAAGAGCCTGTAGGCAATGAATTGACAATTGATGAATAATTTGTTAAAATAATAAAACAAGAAGAAAAGGTGGATTAAATGTATCAAGATAGAATTCTATTAACAAGTAAAGATATTTATGAAAAAGAATTTAAAGTCGATACAAGAGGGTATCGCCCTCAAGAGGTAGATAAATTTTTAGATGATATAATGAGAGACTATGAAGAATGGAATAAAATTGTATCAGAATTAGAAGAAGAAAAGAAAGAACAACTTGAAGAAATCATAAAATTAAAACAAGAAATAAGATATTTAAAAACACAATTAGATGTTGTAAAAGACGGAAAAAATGAAGGAAGTATTAATAATACAGATCTTCTAAGAAGAATATCTAATCTTGAAAAAATAATATATGGAAAAGAAGAATAATAACAGACAAACGCTGCATTCTTTGTAATGTAGAGGAAAGTCCATCCTCGCACTATCTGTGATGATAGTAGTGTTTATGTAAGGGGAATAAATAACCCTTAGTAGCATTAAGCTAACGGCGGCTAAAACCTTAAATGGTATATGCCATAAAGTGCCACAGAAACGAGTATTTGGGAAACCAAATAATGAAACGCGGTAAACCCCATAAGCGAGAAACCCAAATTATGGTAGGGGAACCTTGATGTCGGAATTAAGAACGAATAAAGGATCGAAAGATAGATAAATGTTTGTCACCTTTAATAAAGGTACAGAATATGGCTTATGTTATTATTATTTTTTTAAGGAGTTGAGATTGCTTGAAAGAAATTGGAACCAAACTGAAAGAAGCAAGAGAAAGTATTGGTGTTTCTATTGAAGAAGCAGCTGAAGATTTAAAATTAAAAGTTTCACAAATTGAAAACCTAGAAGCTGGTAATATGGAAGCTTTTCAAGATGTTTTTTATTTAAAATATTTTATTAAAGATTATGCTAAATATTTAGGATTAAAACATGAAGATTTAGTTGATGAATTTAATGAATATTTGTTTGACTATACATCTAAAATATCAATTGAAGATGTTAAGAAAAAACAAGATACAATTGAAGAACCAAAAGATGTGGTGCATTCACCATATACAAAAAAGTTAAAAGAACCATTTAAGATAACAAGTATAATACCATATATTATAATTGTAATTATTGCAATAATAATCGCGTTTATTGTACTGTAGGAGGATTTATGAATTTACCTAATAAAATAACATTATCTAGAATAATACTTACAATATTTATTATATTATTACTAGTTTTTCCATTTGAAGAAGCTGGAATAAAATTACCACAACTATTTATAAATGAAATGATAGTTGTAGATATTAAATATCCGATCGCTGGAGTTCTATTTATAGTAGCAGCTCTAACAGATATGATAGATGGAAAATTAGCTCGTAAAAACAATCAAGTAACTGATTTAGGTAAAATGTTAGATGCTATAGCAGATAAAGTATTAGTAAATACTATTTTAGTTGCTCTTTCAGCATCTGGATTTGTTCATCCTATAATACCAATAGTTGTAATATTTAGAGATGAAGTTGTAAACTCAATTAAAATGGTATCAGGAAATAAAGGAAAAGTCGTTGCAGCTAGCAAAATGGGCAAAATTAAAACAGCCTGTATGATGACTGGTATAGCTTTAACTTTATTTTACAATTTACCTTTTGAATTATGGAACTTAAAAGTAGCAGATATGTTACTAGTAATTGCAATGGTATTAAGTGCAATATCAGGTGTACAATATTATATTGCAAGTAAAGAAATAATCAGCCAATAAAGCTGATTATTTTTTATATGCTATTTCATCTTCTGTTTCATAATATTTAAACTTTTGATTACTAGTAAGACTTGATACATTATCTTTAACTGTTACATATCCGTAATTTGTTTTTAATATTTTTTTTATTTTTTCTAATAATTCTTCATTTTTATCAAAACTTTTTGCAATTTTTTTTAATTGATTTTGATCTAATTTAGAAGGTTTAGGTTTAATTGGTGATGAAAGATAATATGCTCCACCACCTACAAATAATGTTCCAATGGTTGTAATTAGCTGAGCTACATCTGCAGGAAAAGTATTTGGTAAACTAAAGAATGCATTTAATCCTACAAGGTTAAGTGTCATCAGTAATAATGATAAACCAGCTCTATAAGCAACTCTTTTAACATTTACTTTATAATTAATACTATTCATTAATTCTTCATTATTTTTTTCCATAAATTTCTTTTGTTCTTTTAATGTATTTAAACTTACATTTAATAAATTAAATAGTTTAGGGTTTCCTTCTTCATAAGTAAATGATTTAAATCCATCTTTTACTTTAAATGTAAATGTATATGTCATATAAGGTTCTAAATTACCATTTACATCTCTATATTCTAGATTTTCTTTTACATTTTGAAGTGGATAGTTTTTAAAATAAATTAAATCATTAATGTATTCTTCCATATAATCACCATATAAATTATAACATTAAAAATAAATAAAAACAAATAATATTGTAAAGTTGTTGAAAAAACATAGAGAATGTGCTAAAATTAAATAGTAAAAATAATAAAAATATCAACAAAAGTGTTGATAAAATAATAGAAAACGGAAGGAATGTTGATAAAATGTTTGACCTAATACATACATACTAGTATTACTAAA